>JACCDP010646288.1_pt1 | contig 12138 bp, 13 predicted proteins | sample 7445841 | NCBI WGS metagenome assembly JACCDP01 (sample SAMN15323441, study PRJNA562643) | freshwater metagenome | isolation source: river surface water | place: USA:Blue River Watershed | collected 2017-08-17
GCAAAGGTTTTGGTGTCGTACTTTTTTAAGGCCGATATCAGAACCTTGTTTGGCTTGGTAGCTCAGTTGGTACGAGCGAACGACTGAAAATCGTTAGGTCGCCGGTTCGATCCCGGCCCAAGCCACATTTTTCTGTCACGAGCTATTCAAAATCTTTCTCGCTCTTGTACCAGAATATTTATAGTGCTCCCCAACCACCATCGACAGATAACACTTGACCTGTGACGTACTTTGATAAGTCCGTTGCTAAAAAGGCAATAGCACCTCGAAAATCATTCTCCGTGGCCATTCGATTTAGTGGTGTTTTGCTCGAGTATCTTTGGACAAATTCTTCAGGTTGATTTCTAAATATTCCTCCTGGTGCAATTGCATTTACTCTGACTTTAGGGGCTAGAGTTGTTGAAAGCCATCGAGTTAACTGAATCAATCCACCTTTTGATACTCCATAGGCCGCTGGGTTTCCTAATGCTGTTCCCTCATACAAGCTCCAATCTGGTGCGTGTAATCCATAGATTGATGCGATATTTACAATGCTAGGATTTTGAGAAGAAGCCATTATCAGACTTAACCCTTGACACAAATCAAATACAGCCGTGAGATTAACTTCTATTGCTCTGCGCCAGGTGTCTATTGATTGATTCTCAAAGGGAACTCCCCAACCTTCTAAACTGGAAGTGCCCACAAACGCGGCATTATTAACAAGAATACTCAGATCTTTGCCGGTGGAACTTAGATTTGAAATCAATAGGGTTCTCTGATCTTGGATTTCAAGATCACATTTAATATGTTCAACCTTAATCTTCCACCTATCGGCTAAATCAATACTTAATTTATCTAGATCAGTGCTGGGGAGATCTACGAGAATAAGGTCAGCTCCAAGCTCCGCTAGGGTTTCTGCAAAAACCCTCCCTAATGCGCCGGCCGCACCTGTTATTAACGCCCGCCGCCCATTCAAGTTTGAGAGCTCTTTTAAAGTGGTCATGATGCATCTCCCTTCTTACTCAGTAAGTATTCTGCAATTTGAAAATCTAGTAACGAATCTATGTCGATTGCCCTTTCTGAGGGAATGCTCAATGCTTTGACTCTTCCATGAAAAATTGATGAGTTATTCAAAACAAAATTTGGGTTTGCCACATAACAAACTGTAGTCACATCATAAACAGGAGGAGCGGATTGTCTTTGATTGACCGGTGATTCATTTGCACATACCAATCTCACAGTTCCATCCGTGTTACTCGTAACCATATTAAAATAGGGATTTCGATGGGCGTCGGTGGTCGAAATAACGATATCTGCCTCACCCTTTAAATATAAATCAAGGCATTTCTCAATATCACTAGGATCTCTAAGGGGAGAAGTTGTCGGTATTGAAAGCATTACTTCTGGCAAAACCCCTTCATTTTGCTCTAAATAATCTAATCCGTGTTGCCAAGACAACCATTCTGGACTTGAATCAGTAGCTAATTCCTCAGGTCTCATAAATGGAACTTCAGCACCATATTCTCTTGCTATCGCAGCAATTTCAATCGAATCTGTAGAAACCAAAACTCGGTCAATACCTTTAACACTTTTCGCTTGCAGTATTGACCAGGCGATCAATGGCTTGTCCCCTAGCATGCGAATATTCTTTCCCGGCAAACCTTTCGACCCACCCCGAGCAAATATGAAGGCAACCGTGCTCAATTGTCACCAACTATGTCTTTGGTGTTGGTGGTAACAAATGTTTGAATACCGTTTTGCGACGATATCTGTGCAGCCTCTATAATTTCTAGAACCTTGAGGCCGCTTTGCCCATTTGACAATGGCATTTTTCTTGCATTAACGCTTTCAAGAAAATCATTCCACTCCCCTAGGTAAGAATCATCACTCTGTGGAGTTTTTCCATGCAAGATGGTCCAATCACTTGAATTCATTGGAAACAATCGAACTTCATTCTTAATTCCATCCCAGTGGATGGTTCCCGTCTCACCAATGGCTAAGCAAGAGCGTGTCTTGTCATGGCGGATGAAATCTAAGTCTAGTTTTGCAATGAGCTGGAATTGATCTGATGATGGGGCAAATCCTAGAATTAGATGGGCGGAATCCTCAACATCAATTTCAAGTTCGCTCTGCTTTGAAAGTGTTGCACGCACCCAGTTTATTTCACCAAAAATCCAGCGTAGGTAATCCAATTCATGGCTTAACTCCAGCAGCACTCCTCCGCCAAGTTCCCTCTGTGCAGAAACAGTCTTTCGATAATCACTTTCAGGCCTCCAAGATGGTAAATATTGGCCAACTTCACAACGAACTGATAGTACTTTACCAATTACGCCTTCACTGATTACCTTCTTGAAATGAACTAAAGATGTGGAAAAACGAAGGTTATACCCCACTGCCATTACAACAGATTTGGCTCGACAAGTTTCAATCAACTCGGGCACCCCTTTCGTTGAGCTAGAAAGTGGTTTCTCAATTAGTAGATGAATGCCCGCATTTGCTAACTCATTTGCAATCTTTAGGTGCATGGGTGATGGATTCGCAATCACCGCGATTTGTGGATTAAAACTAAGTGCTCCGGCTATCGAATCCACAGTTCCATCAGCACAATCTGAGGGGGTTATCGGTTCTCGATGGCTTAGGGTCCGAATTTCAGCATCAGGCATTAACTTTCGGGCAAGTCTTAAATGTCGGCCTCCGGCACTACCAAGACCAACAATAAGTACTCGATTAATTAATATTTGAATCCCTATTCTCTCCGATGCCTAAGCGTTCTTCAAGCAGTTGAATATCCCACAAAGGTAGCACTACGCCCATTGAAATTAGGGATTGCCTAGCATCCCGTAGGCCGCTACCGACAAAATTGAAAAGGTTAGCAGTTGCTACCGCATCGACTCTCTCATCATTAAAGCCATTAGCTAGATGATCGGAATTGCCGACCCCTCCCGCTAAAATTACTGGCTTACCTACATTTTGGGGAAGTAAATCTAGTAATCCTAAGTCAAGTCCTTGACCTGTACCGTCGCGATCCATTGAGTTTATATAGACTTCACCAATTGGTTCGTCAAGAATTCTCTTTAGTAATTCTGCTGCATCCCCGGGAACTTCCAATTGCCCAGAATTTGACCAACAAGAATAGACATTATCTGGGCTTAACTTTATGTCCACTGATCCAACTACACACTGTTGACCAAATTCTTCCGAAAGGTTTTGAAGTAAACTTGAATCACCATAGAGGGGCGTGTTCACAATAATTTTATCCGCCCCTGAACGGAGTAATTTAAAAGCAGTTTCTACAGAATAAACACCGCCTCCGGCTGTAATTGGAACAAAACATCCCTGAGACAATTTTTGCAAGGCTTCTGTAAACATATCCAAGTCTCGGTTTCCACGCGATACATCTAGAACAACTAGTTCGTCAATTGAATATGAAATGCGTGAGAAATCGTAGTTATTCTTTAACCACGATAAATCACCGACTTTCTGCAACCTAAAATTCCGGCTAAGCATAAATTCGCCTTGGTCGTATAGCAGAGTAAAGATCAAACGCTTCTTTAACATCTATATTTCCATGAAATTTTGAAGGAGAATCAAGCCATTAGTTTGACTTTTCTCAGGATGAAATTGTGTTGCATAAATATTATCTCTTTCATATGCAGCTAGGAATCTTTCGCCATATTCACATTCTGCTTTACTCCCGGATAAGTTATCTGAGAGCATTCGATAGGAGTGTACAAAGTAGAAATCTGAATTGGATTCAATACCTCTGAAAAGTTTTGAATCTGGATCTGCTTCGACTTGATTAAAACCGGTATGTGGCACCTTTAACGCCCCTAGCCTTTCCTCCGAAAATTTATCAACGTGAGCAGAAAATAGATTGAGACCGCGTGTTTCGCCATCTTCAGTACTGGCTGAACCCAATAATTGCATACCTAAGCAAATTCCTAATATTTTGTGTTGCTTATCTAGGACTGACTCAATTATTGCTTGATCAAGGTGCAATCTTTGCAAGGTATCCATTGCCTTCCTAAAAGACCCCACCCCTGGCAATAGAAGAGTCTCTGATTCTAGGATCTCTTTTGGAGAGTCACTAACTTTAGCCTCTACATTCAAATAATTCAGTGCGCTGATAACAGACCAAATATTTCCCATACCATAATCAATTACTGTAACTTTTCTTTTGCTCATTGAATTTTGAATTTCGGCTTCCATCTACCATTAATTTTTGCGAAAATTTCTCTATTAGCATAACTATCCAAAACTTGATCAAACTCTTCTTGATCCATCTGATAGTAAGAAAGATAGCTAGAAATGAACTCCTCTGGGTAATGCCCGTCGTACAAATTAACCAAATTCACTGCTTGCTCTCGTTTCATCGCCCCGCGTCGTACTTCAATACATGCATCCTGATTGGCGCGACCAAATCCAAACTTCAAATACATCAAATAGGTGTGTAATGCATATAGCGCTTGATCATTTTGTGAAAAATTCGTAAATGTCCCAGCATTTGACGATGCTGCTTCCTGTAAACCACAGTGTTCTTTAGCGACAAGATAATTCCTATATGGGTCCCAATTCTCAAAATAGGACCAATGCGACAGTTCGATTTGGTTATTATTACCTTCTCCACTGTCAGGATACTCAAAGAAATTTGTTGAGCGTTTATCTAGTTTTGATGCAGACAAAACCTTTTCGTATCCACCTTCTAGGTAAACTCTCTTTTGATAATCAATATCATAAATTGGTTTGGATGCTGTTTCTGTTGAACCACCATATTCAACTTCCCCATCTTCACCATAAAAAATGAGATTGATTCCAAATGCAATTGCCGTCTTTATCGGCGCTGTCATAATTGCCGTTAGCCAACCAAAGTACGGAAATCCCATTTCAATAAAACCAGTTTTATTCAGTTGCCGCATCGCTTCATGGTCAGGATTAATAGAAATGTGGTTGTAGCCACTTTCGACGAAATTGCGTAAATTCTTATCCCCCAAAGGAAGTGGGAGAGCTGGAGTAACTGTCACACATAGCGGATTCATTCCATACTTATGCTTTAAGTTATAGGCAACATAGGAACCATCTTTGCCACCACTCATAGGTACTAAACAATCAAAATTTCCGTCAGACTTTCTATGGCGCTCTAACAATGATTGGAGTTCTTCCTGTCTTTTGTTCCAATCTAGAGTTATTTTCTTTTCCTGCCAGACACATGCGTTACAAAAACCTCGACTATCAAATGTAATTCGGGGACGTGTTGACATAGTCAAACAATTTTTGCACCACTTTACTTCTAACATTCTAATTTAGGTCCTTGGATTTTGAAATAGATTCCATATTCAAAGCCTTTTGAAAATCATTAGGGTTTCCTATGTCAAGCCATTGTTCATGGATAGGGTACGCAATTACTCGTTCAGATTGAGCGGAAAGCTCTTGAAAGAGAGTGGGCATATCTTTAGGTTCCGAGTCTACTAAATGATCAATAGCGCTTGGATCAAGAACATAAACTCCAGCATTAATGTAATTTATTGAGATTGGCTTTTCCTCGTAATGTGTAATTTCAATTCCATCCGTTTGAACTACACCAAATGGGTTCTGTGATTCGTATCGTCTTACCGCCATCGTTGCAAAAGCATCATGTTGATTATGAAAATCGATTAATTCAGAATAGTGAATATCTGAAACTACATCCCCATTTGTCACTATGAATGGAGATTTCGGTCTACCTTTAAATAAACACAAAGCTCCTGCGGTCCCTAGCGGTTCCTTTTCCTTCAAATATTCAATCTGCACACCAAAATTTCTTCCATCGCCAAAATAATCTTCAATCATGTGTCCTAAGTGATAAACAGCTATCACAAACCGAAAGAATCCTTCTTTTTTTGCTCGGTCAATGATGTGTTCCAAAATTGGTTTCCCGCCTATCAAGAGCAGTGGTTTTGGACAATTTTCTGTTTGCGGATACAGCCGGGAGCCCTTGCCTCCTGCCATAATGACCATGAAATTGTCTCTCTGCTCCTTTGTGCTCAATTCATCCCAGAGATGTAAACCAATAACCCGGTTCTCTTCATCAACTATGGGAACTTGTTGAATTTTATTCGCCGTCATAATCTGAATTACCACTTCACGGCTCATGTCGATTGGAACAACCATCGCATCTCTGTGAATTATGTTTTCAATTTCGCTCGTAAGTACAAGTCCTCTTAACAGACCTCGTCTAATATCTCCATCAGAAATAGTACCTATTAACTTACCATCATCCTCTGTAACTAAAAGAATCTTAAGGCCAGCTGCATTCAGTCGTTGAATTGCATCTGCAATTGTCGCCTCCTTCTTCATTATTGCCTTGATCCATAATTGAACAGGTTTAGTCATGAGTCTTTACCCGCTTCCATGGAAGAATTATAAATCATGAAAAGATTTCTTTAGGATGTTATCTAGTTCGATCTGCTTTAAAATTGAGATAATTCTTTGACTTGCCTTGCCATCCCCGAATGGATTCACTACCGCGCCCAGCCTTGTTTGAAAGCTCTCTTGATATAAGTGTTCTATAGCTAATTTGATACTTTCAGCTTCAGGGTCACAGTTAATCACACTTTCAACCTGAACTCGTCCTGCTTGGCGATCGCCGATATTAATCGTACCCACTTTGAAACTTGGTGCCTCTATGATTCCGCTTGACGAGTTCCCTAAAACTCCGTCAACGAGTTGTAAGCAGGAGAGGTACTTAACTCTCCCTAGTGACTTAAAGACAATCGAATTTGAATGTTTACGTACAAAATTCTCAATCAGTTTCATCTGTGCCTGGCCACCAGTATCGGCATTTGGCATTGTAAATATGAGCGTCGTATCATCTAGTGTCTTTAAGGCTTCGAGTAACTCATTCATTTGCTCCACAGCTGTATCTTTTTCTAAAGTTACTGGATGGAATGTTATCAAGAGACTCTTATCCTTGAACTTTATCCCGAGTTCCTCTTCTAGTTGAATTCTAGATAAAAGTTCTTCCGACGCATAATTACTTATTCCCAATGCCCCAACTTTGAAGACATGTATAGGATTTTCACCGAGCTGAATAACCCTTTTCCTATAGTCTTCATGGGCAACAAAATGTAGTTGGGACATTTTTGTAATTGCGTGACGAAAAGCTTCATCTAATGCCCCTACGGTGACTTCTCCGCCATGTAAGTGAGCTATTGGTAACCGTGAGACTAAGGCAGCTGATGCTGCTGCGAAGATTTCATATCTATCGCCTAACACAACAACTAAGTCTGGTTTCAGTTGCGCAAATGCATTCGCACAACCTTCAATTCCATTTGCCATAGCTTTTGCAATACCCTCTGGAGAGTCAGAATTCGCCAATGTTGGAACCTTGCAATTTATTTTAAATCCGTCAGCTTCAATTTCTGTAACTGTAAAACCAAATTCCTCAGATAAGTGCATTCCCGTAACAATAATCTGTAGCTCGAGTTCTACCTCAAGATTAATTCCCTGCATTACTGAATGCAAAAGCCCATAATCCGCTCGGCTGCCAGTTACGACACAAATTTTGCGGGTCATGATTGAATCAAATCGTCTTTAACGTAGCTTTGTTTTGCCTTTGTCCCAATGATTTCATCCCATTCCATAGGTGAAATACCTGTGCCTGGCCTTTTTGCGGTCAAGTTACTTTCAGTAAAGACTTCACCTACCTGAATATCCCTACTAGCCACGATTGATTTTCGAGCAACGTCGCGATTCTGAAGTTCGTTTTGTGTGATGACTTTATTTCCATCTCCAAGTGCTTTCTCAATGCTCCTGATTCCTGCCACCATTCTTATTAATTCATCAGGTTCTAAGCTCGCTTTATGGTCTGGTCCTGACATATTGCGATCTAGGGTGAAGTGTTTTTCTATAACTTTAGCTCCTAGCGCAACTGCGGCAATTGCCACTTCTGTGCCGAGGGTGTGATCCGAATATCCGATTTCTACACCAAATTCTGTTTGAATTCTTAGCATCGCACGGAGATTTACATCAGACAACTCAGCTGGATAAGAAGATGTGCAATGTAGAACCGTGATTTTCTGCTTAGGAGTGCCAGCTAACTCCAAAGCATTAAGCGCGGCCGCTACCTCATGCATATTAGACATTCCAGTAGAGAGTAAGACTCTCTTATTTAGTCCGCCTATGTGTCGTAAGAAAGGAAGGTTTGTAATTTCTCCTGAGGGAATTTTGAACAAATCCTGACCCAAACCCGCGAGAAAATTTATGCTTTCGATATCAAAGCCTGTGGAGAAAAATCCAATTTGGCGATTCGCGCAATGGTTTATGAGTTCGTGGTGCATCGATTCTGTTAATTGTAGTTTTCGAAGCATCTCATGCTGGGATTCTATTTTGTCAGTTGCAAGAACCTGATACTTGGCCTTCGATGCATTCTGCGTCACCAGCCGGTCAGCACTGAAGGTTTGAAACTTAACGAGATCTGCTCCGGCATCGGCGGCAATGTCAATTAATTTCTTAGCTAATTGAATATCGCCATTATGATTTACGCCAGCCTCAGCGATTATTAAAGTTTTCATGAATTTTTCATACCAAAGAACACGCTGTTTTCGGATAAATCATGCCTCAAGGAAAGACCCATGCCCACTAGTGATCTTGACCCAACTAACACTCCCTCTTTGATTGTCGCTCCACTACCGATAAAACTTCCAATGCCGATAGAAGTATTTCCATTGAGAATTGCGCCAGTCGAAACGTGGCAGTGATCTGCAACTTGAGACCCATGTTCAATTAAAGCGCGGCTGTTGATGATGCAATTTCTTCCAACAGCTGCATCAGCATTAATGATTGCCCCGTGCATGACTATTGTTCCCGCTCCAATAGTGGCATGGGGTGAGACATAAGCAGATGGAGCAATAATGGTTGGTAATGCAAATCCAGCATTTACCGATAAGTTAAAAAGGCGAATTCGATCTTCTGGGGAAGCTATCTGGCCTAGTGTAATCAGAGCGTATTTAAATCGAGCAGCCAGTTCATCTAGCTCTGCATCAGTACCTATAACATCATAATTAAGGACTCTCGAATCAACTTCTTCAGTTACACCGACAAGACCGACAATTCTAAATTTGTCTTCTTGCTCGATCACATCGATGCAAGCGCGGGCATGGCCCCCGGCCCCAATCAAAACCAAATCATCTTTCAACATTATGCTCCTAGACTAAACCAGGGCTGCTAGGGATATTGATAATTCGCTCGGAAAGTGACTTTGCGGTAGCTAAATCCATGCTTGGAAAACCTTTGAATGGTTCTAATTCGTTCATCAGTACCCATGCAGGGCGAGTCATAATTCCGGTCTCATTGGTAGATTCAAGAATTAGGTCACGATTTTCAAACTCAGTTTTATCTAACAATAGAGTCTGCAGCCAATAATTACTCTGACAATTCTTAGGTTCCGACAATAGGGAAACTCCCTTCACATGGGCGAAGGCGCTTTGGTACCTCTTGAAGAGTTCTCTCTTGGAGGCCAACTTTGTGGGCAATTCTTCTAGCTGGGCACAACCCAAGGCCGCATTTATATTTGGCATGCGATAGTTATATCCGACTTCGTCGTGACGAAACTCCCATGAATGAGGAATTTTTGCAGTCGTCGTTAAATGCTTGGCATGGCGTGCTAGGGCCTCATTGTTTGTGAGAATTGCACCACCACCACCAGTTGTAATCGTTTTATTGCCGTTGAAACTTAAGGTTCCTAAAACTCCGAATGTCCCAGTGTGCTGTCCCCTGTAAAAACTACCTAAAGATTCAGCGGAGTCTTCAACTAATACAATATTGAAATCGTTTGCAATTGATAGGAGGCCGTCGATATCGGATGGATGCCCGAATGTGTGCATCGGAACTAAGGCACGAATAACACGGCCTGACAAATTGTTAACACACTTGCCTGATTGCTGTGAGGTGTTTCTTTGGAGATAATCACGAAGTTTCGAAGTATCGATGCCGAGTGTTCCCTCTTCGCTATCTACAAAGTGGGGAATTGCGTTGCAATATGTAACTGCATTCACGGTCGCGACAAAGGTGAGCGCTGGAACTAATACTTCATCATTTGCTTGGACACCCGCCAACTTAAGTGCAATTTGTAGAGCTGCTGTACCATTTACAACTGAGATTGCATACTTTGCGCCTGTATAAGTTGCCAGTTCATCTTCAAATCGATCTACAAACTTCCCAACTGAGGAGACAAAAGTAGAATCGAGGCACTCCTTTAAATACAGCCATTCATTGCCCTCAAAAGAAGGCTCATGTAAGGCCACTTTCCCAGGGCCCACTACACCTCGAATAGCCCCAACAACAGCATTAGTTAGGGTTTTTGAGTCTTGCTTTTGCGTCATAAGTTATATATGCCTGATTTGTATGAGCGTAAATTTTCGGTTTGCGTGAACCATTCAATAGTTTCTGCTAACCCTCGTTGAAAACCTTCTCGACCCCCATAGTTTGGTTTCCAATCAAGAAACTCTTTGGCTTTGGTTGTGTCGGCCCAAAGTCTTTCAACTTCGGAGTTTTCGGGGCGCAATCGAATCTCATCGGAAACTATCTCAACAGAAGCCCCCATGGTGTCACCGATTAATTGGGCTGTTTCTTTGATTGAAATTTCGAAATTACTTCCCAGGTTAATCACTTCCCCTAATCCACCCTTGGCTTGAAGTGCTGCAATGAAGCCAGCAACCGTATCCTTTACGTAGCTGAAGTCACGAGTAGGTGTAACGCTTCCAAGTTTAATCTCGCGCGCACCATTTGCAATTTGAGTAATGATTGTAGGGATCACGGCGCGTGCAGACTGACGAGGGCCATATGTATTGAATGGCCGAATCGTAACTACGGGTAAATTGAAAGAAGAATAGAAAGAATAGGCCAGTTGATCAGCACCAATTTTGCTCGCTGAATAAGGTGATTGCCCTTGCAATGGATGGTCTTCCGTAATTGGTACAAACTTGGCCGTTCCATAGACTTCGCTCGTGGATGTGTGAATTACTCTTTTGACCCCAAGCTCGCGAGCTGCTTGAAGGATATTCAAGGTGCCCTTGATGTTTGTTTCTATATAAGTGTCGGGCGAGTGGTAAGAGAATGGAATTGCGATCAAAGCGGCAAGATGAAGAACCGCATCACAGCCATTCATGGCTTCTTTCACCCCGTGAGGATCCCTAATGTCACCCGGGATAACTTCAAATTTACCTTTAACATCTTCAGCACATTGATCGAGCCAACCCCAAGAATTGAAAGAGTTGTAATAAACAAATGCACGGACTTTGTAGCCTTGTCGAACAAGCGTTTCAGTGAGGTGAGAACCAATAAATCCGTCTGCGCCTGTGACGAGTACGGTAGCGCCAGTTTCTAATGAAGACACTACTTCCCCCAAGCCAATAGTTTTAGGGTTAAATCTTCTCTCAGTTAACCCCATTTAGACAACTGAAATTGCCGAAATTCATCATTAAACCCAATTGATCTTGCTTAATCCAACCTAACAACGCCACCCGGCGTCATCAAATGCACCGCAACGATTCCGTATTCACCATCATTGGTAGATGGGTCAATGAATTCGATATCCGCGCCCTTTAATCCATCAAGAATCTCTGTCTTAAACCAAGAGTCTGATAGGTGATCCTTATCCGCAATCGTAATTTTCTCAATTGCGGCAACTGCCTTTCCATCTTGTGATGGATGATCAGCGGTTAACCATTGAATGAAGAATGGAAGTTCGCGAGAATCGGTAATCTCATTAACTCCAATTTGCTTCCACTTAAGGTCAGTTCCATCTGGGCGTGTGCGATGACCCTCGATTGCGCTGCGTCCAAATTTCTCTTCAACCTTGGAAATGTCTTCAGTTGCAAAAACCCACGTTAGCCAACCGCCGCCTTCCTGTGCTTTCTTGCTAACAGCTTTACCCCAAGGGGTTTGTTCTGTTGCTGGGTGATCTAGTGGGCAAACAACTTCTATGTACTGGCCGTTTTGAAGAGGCATTGTGAAGTTGCGAGTGCCAAAGCGTGGGTGGACTCCGCCATCAACAAAGGTGCTGCCTAGGCGAGCGCCAAGGCGTTGAACGGTGTCGGCGAGCTGATCATGGGAGGTTACATATGAGACATGGTCTAAGCGCATGGGGAAATCTTGCCCTATGAAAGGGGGTGCTGCTTACCA
>JACCDP010847043.1_pt1 | contig 12137 bp, 13 predicted proteins | sample 7445841 | NCBI WGS metagenome assembly JACCDP01 (sample SAMN15323441, study PRJNA562643) | freshwater metagenome | isolation source: river surface water | place: USA:Blue River Watershed | collected 2017-08-17
GTAAGCGAAGGGATAGTGCCCCAGGCGGGAATCGAACCCGCACTCGCGTTGCGGCGAACAGGATTTTAAGTCCTGCGTGTCTACCAGTTCCACCACCAGGGCATGGTGTAAAAAAAATCCCGAACAAAGCTCGGGATTTAGAGCGAAAGACCGGGCTCGAACCGGCCACCCCGACCTTGGCAAGGTCGTGCTCTACCAAATGAGCTACTTTCGCTTGATTGTAAAGAACTAAATTAGGAGTGCAAAAATAGGATTCTGCCATTGCTGGCAAAATTTTTTATTGAAAAATTCAATAAAATTATTTGTAATCAGGCTTGTATTGGCTACTTCCTTGCACTTCAACGTCTGGTTTACCCTTGTAACGTTGGTCATATAAGCGGTAACAACCACCTAAAACAAATGCTAGGATACAAAAAACATGTAAATAAAATAAGAATTTAGAAGAAGAAACCCAGTTGCTGGCTAAATCTTTTTCCGGGATATTATTTGTTTGTTCAGACATAGAATTGTTTTGGAGATGCAAAAATAAGGTAACAAAGATTATTTACATCCTCTTTGACAAAATAATTTCCGAGAATTTAGTTTGTTTTTTAATGAAATAACACCAAATAATGGAACCGTTAAACACACCCCGTAAGCTGCTCATTGGTTTTTTGGACATCAAATCCCTTTTTTGCGCTCCTTTAAGTAGTTGTTTTGTCCATATAGACATCACCGACATATGCGCTTTAACAATTGCATAAAAGAAAGAAAAATCTCCTTGAAACACGCCTTTCCATGCCGATATTGCATCCAAGCAAAATCTAGCAGGGATTTTCCAAATCAATTCCGATACAGGTAAATTTTTGCCGAGCATCAAAAGGTTGTTTCTGAAATTTAAAAATACTTTTTTGCCACCCCTTGGTAATGTGCCTCCTCCAACATGATATACCACAGCTGTTGGGCAACTCATGATAGCATACCCCGCTCTTTGAAGCCTCCAACATAAATCAATTTCTTCTTGATGGGCAAAAAAACTTTCATCGAGCCCTCCTACTTGTTTAAAACAACTTGACCTTATAAATAAGGAAGCACCAGTTGCCCAAAAAATAGGTTCACAATCATTGTATTGACCGTTGTCTTTTTCGCAAACATCAAATATTCTTCCTTTAGAAAATGGATAGCCGAGGGCATCAATCCATCCACCAGAAGCACCGGCGTATTCGAAACATTCTTTATTGGTATAAGATAGTATTTTAGGTTGACAAGCAGCTATGTGTAGATTATTATCAAGTAGTGATACCATAGGTTCTAGCCAATTAGGCGTTACCTCCACATCGGAATTTAAAAGCACATAATAATCGGCGTTAACAAGTGACAACGCCCAATTATATCCACCCGCAAAGCCTTCGTTGGTAGTTCTTTGTAAACAAGTAATTTCCGGATAATTGGATGCTAAAAACGATAGAGAATCATCGGTAGATCCATTGTCTGCAATTATAATTTTAGCATTAGAATAGCTCGTATTTAATACAGATGGCAAAAAAGTTTCTAGATGCTTTTTACCATTAAAATTTAAAATTACGATGGCTACGGTGCTACTTGACAATGGTTACTTTTTAGTACTATTTAATTTAGGAAGTAAAGCCATGAGCATCACAACGCCACTTGCTACAACTAATGTATATAATGCGGGTTGTTTTTCAGGACATTCTCCCATTAAACAGGTTGAAACTAAAATATAATTTCTAATACTCCAAGAGAACACGATGGCACCAATAAAAATATTGGTACGCTTAGCCCAAATGGCAGGAATCAAAAATAAAATGATTGAAATAATCGTAAAAAAGTTTAAAAATAGCCCTGGTTTGCCAAAACGGGTTCCTTTGGTGTCAAATCCAGAAATGGTTATTTGTTCAGAAACCACAATACTCCATGGCAAAAAGGAACAAACTAGCACGATCAAAGCGGCAATAATTCCAATTGTTTGCGTGTATTTCATGGCTTTATTCGGTTAAAATTAAGAAAAAATAGCTCCAAAAGGAGCTATTTTAGTAGGTTTTGAGGTCCCGAGCGGATTCGAACCGCTGTGGAAGCTTTTGCAGAGCTCTGCCTAGCCACTCGGCCACAGGACCATTTATTGGACTGCGAAAATAAAGCAAAGAAAGGAAAATCAAAATTCTAAATCTGAATACCCGAAATTTGCTTAAAAATAGCTCAAATGCAACGAATCGCAGAAAGTGAACTTATTATCAATAATAGAGGCGCTGTATATCATTTAGATCTGCGCCCCGAAGAATTAGGCACCACTGTGTTAACAGTTGGAGATCCAGACAGGGTATCAGAAGTAAGCAAATACTTTGACCGTTTGGAGCATACAAGCAAGCACCGGGAGTTTATTACACATACTGGCTTTATTGGCAATAAAAGAATATCGGTGGTTTCTACTGGTATTGGACCTGACAATATAGACATTGTATTAAATGAACTAGATGCGCTCGTAAATATTGATTTTGAAACCAGAACCATTAAAAACACATTAACCACCCTTCAAATAATTAGACTGGGTACTTCAGGTTCTTTGCAAGCTGATATTCCTGTAGATAGTTTTGTGGCTAGTACGCATGGACTTGGTATTGATAATTTACTTCATTTTTACAAACACCAAAACAATGGTGAAGAAGCTCAAATATTAAAAGCATTTGAAGATCAAATCACGCTTAATAAATCATTTTCTGGGCCTTATATAACTGGCGCGAGTGTTAAATTACTTAAACATTTCGTAACAGGCTATCATCAGGGAATAACAGTAACTTGTCCCGGATTTTATGGTCCGCAAGGCAGGGTGCTTCGTTTACCACTTATGCATACGGAACTAATTGATCAATTAACCTCCTTTAATTACGGCCCGCATAAAATTACAAATTTTGAAATGGAAACAAGTGCTATCTATGGATTGGGTAAATTGCAAGGTCATCAATGTTTAAGTTTAAGTGCTATTGTAGCCAATAGAGTATCTCAAACTTTTAGTAAAGATGGAAATGCAGCAGTAGAAAATTTAATCAAACAATCACTTGATATTATTTCAACTCTTTAAATATGTTGTTACATTTTTTTAAATACCAAGGTACAGGAAACGATTTTGTGATAGTTGATAATAGAAATGGTCTAATTCAATTATCGAAGGAGCAAGTTGCTTTATTGTGCGATCGACATTTTGGAGTTGGAGCAGACGGCCTCATGCTTTTAAACAAGCATGATAACTATGATTTTGAAATGGTTTACTATAATGCCGACGGTGTTCTGGGAACCATGTGTGGCAATGGCGGCAGGTGTTTAACAAAATTCGCTTTTGATCAGGGAATACAACCAAATACGTATTCTTTTGTAGCATCAGATGGTGAACACGAAGCAATTATTGATGCAAATGGATGGATACAATTAAAAATGATAGATGTGCATGAAGTTGCGTTTACAAATGAAGCAACTGTTTTAAATACAGGCTCGCCACATTATATTAAACAGGTATCAGGTCTTTCAAAGTTTGACGTTTTTACAGAAGGAAAAAATATCCGCTACAACGATACGTATAGCCAAAGGGGTATTAATGTAAACTTTGTAGAATGGAATGATAACGAGTTGTTTGTTCGAACCTATGAACGTGGCGTAGAAAATGAAACATTTAGCTGTGGCACTGGTGTAACTGCTGCTGCTATTGCAATGAGTGCTAACAATGCTGGTCATCAAGAAACAAAAATTAGAACGCTTGGTGGCAGTCTTCTGATAAAATTCAATAAAATAGATGCGCAGCATTTTACGGATGTTTGGTTATGTGGACCTGCATCATTTGTGTATGAGGGGCAAATAATCATTTAATATTTAACAAATTATCATGATTCAGTATTTCAAAAATATAGAAGGTCAAACGGTAGAAATTGACAGGCCTGATACTGGTGTTTGGGTTAACCTAGTTCCCCCATTTAAGGAAGAAGAATTTATTGAGTTAAGTGAATCATTAGATATCCCTATTGAATTTTTAAGAGACTCCTTAGACATAGATGAAAGGCCACGTTATGAAATAGAAAATAATGTAAAGTTTGTGGTTATTAAAACACCCACAGAAAATAATTCGTTCAATGATAGTGACGCCTTTTATATTACTATCCCTATTTGTATCATATTAACCCATACGCAAATTATTACTGTTAATTCGTTTGATAATGGCGCTATTAATAAGTTTTTAAATTCATTCCAAAAAAGGCATCCAGACAAAAAGAATATGATGATCCTAAAAGTTTTTGAAAAAGTAGTTCAAAACTTTATGGAATTTTTGAAGGAAATTAATATTAGACGCAACCAGTACGAATCTAGCTTGTACCAGAGTAATAGTAATGTTGATTTACTGAACCTAATGCGAATTCAAAAAAGCTTAGTGTACTTTGTTACAGCGCTTCGAAGCAATGAAATGCTTATGATGAAATTAGAGCGTACCAATTTTTTAGGACTCAATGAAGAGGAACGTGAATTTTTAAATGACTTAATTGTAGATACCAGCCAGGCGCTTGAAATGGCAAATATTTATACCAATATATTAACTAGTACCCTAGATGCCTTTGCAAGCATCATTAGCAATAACCTTAACAATGTGATGAAACGCTTAACGTCCATCACCATCATTTTATCACTCCCTGTAATGGTTGCAAGTATATATGGGATGAATGTAGACCACATACCGGGCGCCCACAACCCCTACTCCTTTTATATACCTATTGGTTTGTCGTTAGGTATTGCTGGTATTATTAGTTGGTATTTTATGAAAAAGAAATGGTTTTAAGATGTCTCACATTACAGTTCGCGTATACGGCGTTTTAATAGATTCAGTACATGGATTACTAGTGAGTGATGAATTTATTAGAGGGGATTTTTTTACAAAATTACCAGGAGGTGGCCTCGAATTTGGTGAAGGCACCCGTGATTGTTTAGTCAGGGAATTTAAAGAAGAAACAGGACTTGATGTAACTGTTGGTGATCATATTTACACCACCGATTTTTATCAGCCATCTGCATTTAGGGCAGGTGACCAAATATTGTCTATATACTACCGTGTGAATCCTATTAGTTTAACCCCACTTCAAACAAGGTCATCTGCTTTTGATTTTAAGCCAGAAGAAATTGCAGATAATAATGGACAAGCAGAGCATACAAGATGGATTGCGTTAAACGATTTATCTGAAGAAGCAATGAGCCTGCCTATCGACAAAATTGTAATTCATAAAATATTACAAACAATCTAATCCTATTCGTTTTCTATACCCATGGCTGCTCTTTTCATTTTTTGAGCGGTGTCATGTCCTAGGTAATTATCAATTTGTTTTTCGATAATGTATATGAGTGGTGTTAATACAATGGCCATTGTAAATTTATAGGCATAATTTACTACACAAATAGCAAGCACCAATTGCCATGTCCAGCCGTTGCCAATTTTAAAAGCAATAAACAAAACAATAAAACTATCTACTAGTTGAGATACCACCGTAGATCCGGTTGCACGAAGCCAAACCCATTTTTCGCCTGTCATTTTTTTGATTTTATGAAAGACAGTAACATCAATAATCTGGCTTACTAAAAATGCTGTAATACTTCCCATGATAATCCACATGCCCTGTCCAAATATGCCACTAAATGCTGTTTGCATATTATCAATACCCTCTGTTTGTTTAGAAGTAATCCAAAAATCGGCGGGTGCTACCTGCATAGCTCCATAAAACATGATAAACGCATAAATGATGAGCACTACTGCTGTGTAGCTAATGCGCTTCACTGCTTTTGGGCCGTAATATTCATTAACAATGTCAGTAACAATAAATTCAAGTGGCCATAATAGTACACCGCAGGTTAAATTAAAAGCTAAACCAGATTGACCAAATATATTAAAGTTGGAAGGTGCCATACCAAACACTTTTTCTAGCGAAAATATTTTACCTCCAATACATTCGGCAATCAGCGCATTGGCTACAAAAAAGGCAGCAATACTTATAAATAATTTGGTTGGCTTGTCTTTTAAAATAGAATGAATCATGCAGGCATTATAAAATGAACAAATATTTGAGCAGTTAAAAAGAGTGCGGTAGCTACTATTCTCCAAGGTGGAAGGCCCGATTCTTGTTTTCTAATAAACAACCAAAACAAGTAAATGTTTTCAATAACTGTGAGCACCGGTGCAACAAACCAACCTAGAATAACAATAGCTGAACTAAATGGAAGTAACATATCATTCGAATCAGTTCCAATTTTTACAGCTCTTACATATAAACAGATACAAAACAATATATTACAAATAAATGTAATTTTAGAATAAAATTGGTATTTTTTCATGTTTTGAATAATACCTTAAAAATACGTGTAAGTTCTTTATTTTGAAGGTTTGAAAGGATTTTTAAAGTAAAATTTTGTTAGGTTTGTAGGACCTGAAAATCTACATAAATGAAGCAGTTGAACCTGAAATCAATAATACCGCATCTTATTGCAGTTGGTATATTTTTAATAGTTGCCGCCCTTTATTGTAAACCTATTTTACAAGGGAAAGTGCTACAACAATCGGATGTGGTACAGTGGAAGGGAATGGCACAAGATGCACTCAAAAGCAAAGAAGTAACAGGCGCCCTTCCGTATTGGACAAATGGCATGTTTGCTGGAATGCCAGCGTATCAAATTACAGGCATTATTCCTTTTGCATTTTCACTTGGTAAGTTAGACGCTTTATTTCAAATGGGTCTTCCTGAACCCATGGGTTATTTTTTCTTGGCTTGTCTTGCGTTTTACTTTTTATCGCAGGTATTAGGGGTCCATTTTTTAATTGGAATTGTTGGGGCCCTTGGATATGGTTTTGCTACTTATAATCCAATTATTGCAATCGTTGGGCATATTACCAAATTACATGCGATTGCGTATATGCCATTTTTTATTGGCTCACTCATACTTGTTTATGAGCGTAAATTTTTAATTGGACTTATTTTACTCGCCATTGCGAGTACCGAACTATTTGGATGTAACCACCTTCAAATTGCATATTATACTTTTATAATAGCAGGATTTATGTCGGTATATTATTTGATTATTTGGATTCAAGCAAAATCCTACAAATCCATTGTACAATGTTTTGCAGGTGCTGCAATTGTAATATTACTAGGTATTTTAAGTAACGCTCCCATGTTATTTAGTACCTATAACTATGGAAAAGCGTCCATTAGAGGTGGTTCTGTTCTTGCAAAAGCAGATGGCACAAAATCTACCGAAGGATTAAGTAAAGCATATGCACTTGATTATAGCATGCTTAAGCCAGAACCATTAACACTCCTATTCCCTAATATTTATGGTGGCGGTAGTGATCCTAATAATATTGATCCAGCAGGCTCAAAAGCTATTGAAGCTTTACAAAGTATGCCGCAAGAGGTTGCGCAGCAATTACAAGGCTATATCCGTTTTTATTGGGGAGGCATTGGTTATACTGCGGGCCCTCCCTACATTGGATTCTTATTTGGCTTAATAGCCCTTATTGGTTTTGGGTTTAAAAATATCAAGCACCGCTATTGGATGGGCGCGGCTATTGTTCTATCACTTTTATTGTCTTATGGTTTATACTTCGAAAGCTTTAACGTGTTTATGTTAGACCATTTGCCATTTTATAATAAGTTTAGAGCACCTAGTATGATTATGGTGATTCCTACTTTATTACTTGGTATGATGGCGGTTTTAAGTGCACAAGAAATTGCGCATAAATTTGAAGAAAATAAAGAATCATTTTTACAAAAAATAAAACCAGCACTGTATATTACTGGTGCCCTTTTTGTATTGGCTTTTTATTTTTATGCCACTCAAAATTTTAAAAGTACTTCAGAAGCTGATTTAATTAAACAGGTGCAACAAATTCCTGATCCAAATCAGCGCGCTGCTTTTGAAGCACCAGTTGCTAGTTTAGTAGATGGTTTAGCTGCCGATAGACAAGCCATGTTCTCTTCCGACTTGTTTAAATCTCTTGGACTTGCAGCCGTTTTATTTGTAGCCATATTTTTATATTATAAAAAGTTTATTTCAAAAACTATTTTCATTATTGCTGTTGGATTTGTTGCACTATTTGACTTATTCAAAGTAGACTTACAATATTTTAATGCGTCTAATTTTTCAGATCCCATCGAAGCGGAAGCTAATTTTAACCCTTCTCCTACCGATGCTGCCTTATTAAAAGATACTAGTTATTACCGGGTTTTAGACCTTCGTGGCGGTATCCAAGCAGCTTTTAATGGAGGTGCATTAAATTCATATTTCCATCATAGTGTTGGTGGTTACCATCCAGCTAAGCTTAGTATTTATCAGGATTTAATTGAAAATCAGTGGTACAATTTTCCAAATTGTATGCCTACTGCTAATATGCTCAATACCAAGTATTTTATTCAGGGAGATATTAATAAAGATACCATTGCAAATCCTGGTGCACTTGGAAATGCTTGGTTTGTGCAGCGCGTTTCTTTACAACAGGATGCTGCTGCTGTTATGAAAGCAATCACAAGCTTTGATCCGTCTTCACAAGCGGTCGTTGAAAAGCAGGATTGGAAATTAGATACCGTGTATGCAAAAGATAGTTTGGCGAGCATCAAATTAGTACGCAAGCAAAATGACCAAATGGAATATGCTAGTACTTCTAGCACCAAACAGTTAGCGGTATTTAGTGAAATCTATTACACCTATGGTTGGAAAGCATTTATTGATGATAAAGATACCCCTATTTATAAATGTAACTATGTGCTAAGAACCATCGAAGTTCCAGCAGGTTCACATACAATCACTTTCAAGTTTGAACCAACAGAAGTTATTTTAGCAAATAAATTAGGCTTAGGTGCTGTATCACTGGTTTGGTTATTAGCAATTGGATCGATTGTATTTTATATAAGGTCTAAAAAAGATTAATGTTATCAATTGTCATTTGTAGTTATAATAGGGCTAGTTATATTACTGGTGCACTCGGTAGTTTATATGCGGGTAATGCCAACTTAAATGATTTTGAGGTAGTTTTTGTAGACAACAACTCAACTGATAACAGCTTGCAAATTGCGAATGATTGGAGAGCTGCACATCCGCATGGTAATTTTATGATTACCTCCGAAACTAAACAAGGAGCCTCCTATGCCCGTAACACAGGCGCCAAATTAGCAACTGGTGAGTGGCTTTGTTTTATGGATGATGATGCTGTGGCTTTTCCAGATTTTGTACAAAATATTTTAAAGCATATTGCTTCATATCCGGATCGTGTTGGATTTGGTGGGCGAATTATTCCAAAGTATTTACCACACGAACCTAGTTGGATGAGTTATTATGTATCGTCGATGGTGGGTCATTTCCATTACAGCGAAACCTATACCGCTTTTAAAAATGGCAAATACCCGCTCGAATCAAATATGATTGTCAGAAAAGATGTTTACGACAAGGTGGGTGGTTTTAATGAAGCACTTCCCGGAGTGGTTGGAACAGTAAGAATAGGTGGCGAGGGAAAAGCCCTTTTTTACAGCATTATGGAACTTGGGCATACTATCTATTATGATCCTTCGATTGTTGTGCATCATATTGTAGAAACTAAAAAATTAACCCCTACCTATTTATACAATGTTGCAAGTGGTATGGGCCGTGGCGAAAAAACCAGAACATTGTCCATTGGCACGATCAGTTATGTTAAAAAGATTATTGAATATTTAATCAAATTAGGTGCAGCTATTGTATTAGGGCTTGGATATACCATAAAAGGAAAGCCGCAACAATTTTGGCCCATTGTAAAATTTAGAATTGATACTTTAAAAGGACTTATTGGACTTTAATGTCTATAAAACTTTGTATAGCTTTTTTACATTCAAAAATATAGCAGGCATCCAGGTAGTTAAACGCAAACAATTACCCATAAACTGTATTGCATTTTTTTTCTGGTTTATTGGATTTGCGATAAGGCAAATGATCGCACCCCACATGTAATTGAGGTAATGAAATAAGCACCAATTTATTCCGTAAACCTTACGCACCAATAAATGATTGGATACCATGAGTTGCAAACCTTTTTTATCAAATACATGGTTGTAATCATTGACCGCACTCCCACTTGCATTTGAAATATTTACACCTTCTAAATGCACCACGCTTAAGTTTCCATATAGTTCTAGGGATCCAATTTTTCCTAGTCTGTAGCACCACTCAACTTCTTCGCCATATAAAAAAAACGAATCATCAAGCATCCCTGCTTTATCAATTGCCTCTTTTTTAACCATTAAAAAAGCACCAGAAATCCATCCTACCTGCTGCGTCCCAACCGCTTTATCTAAACTAGGTTTAGTTACATGTGCACTAGCGCCAATTTTTTTAAGGATTGTACCCCAAATAGGAATTTTTAATAAATAGTTTAATCCGCCACGCATAAAATGTGATGCGCTATATTGCGGATGACCATCTGGGGTGTATAATTGAACACCTGAGGCCACAGCCCTACTTGCTTTTAGATGATTGTAACATGTAACTAAACTGTTGTCTGTAAAATAAGTGTCCGGGTTTAAAAGTAAAATTGCATCACCTTTTGAAGCTTCAATTCCTTTATTGCAAGCCCTTGCAAAGCCAGCGTTATAGCCCATTTCAAGCCAAGATATGAACGAAAACTGATTGAGTAATGCTTGTTTGTCGCTTGGGTCGGAAGCATTGTTCACTACAATCCATTCTATATTTTCTGATGCATACAACTGCTCAACAGAAGCAAAAAGCTTTGTTAGCCATGGTGTAGAATGATAGTTTACAATTACAACAGAGAGCATTGTTTTTTAATGATTGGGTTTTAGCAAATAATTAAAAAACATAAGTGTCTTGGAAATGATACCCATTTTTAAAATGGATTGTGGAATATTTTGTTGTAGCCCAAGCATATGATGTATCACAGGCAAAATACTTTGTTCATGCACACCTGTAATCGTTATATCGTTTACAGAACGTATCTTATAGTTACGTAGTAAGCGCCAGTAGTAGTCATAAATAAGAATATCTTTAAATGCCTTATTCCCAATTTTGGTAGCAAACCAAATATTTTCTTTAATAATAACGTCTTCATTGTTTCGGCAAAAAACGGTTGTTTGATCTTCATGGAGTCCAATGCTTACTAAATGAGCATCAAGGTATTTATAGCCATGACCAGCTTCTAATAACTGAACATAATAATCAACATCTACAAGCCATATATACGCCTCGTCATACCTAACAGTTACATTACTACGTAACATGGTATTACTAGGTGGCCCAATAACATTGGCTCTTAACAAATGATTGGGATGCTTTTGCATATTTGCCAGCAAGGATGGTATTGCTTGTAACCTTAAAACCTGACCATCCGGTTGAATGGCCGTATTTCTGCAAAAAACAAAATCTATTTTTGGGTTTGCCTCAAAGGCCTTTATATAGGTTTCAATAGCAGTATCTGTTTCAAACCAATCATCTTGATGCATGAGCATATAAAAACTACCACTCGCTTTATTAAGTGCGTTGTTCCAATTAATTGGGCTTTTTAATGCTGGAAGGTTATGATAATATTTAATAGAGATACTAGAATTGTAAGATTCTATTGCTAATTTTATATCCTGGTTGGGAGAATCGTCAGAAATGACAATTTCAACCTGCTTGTAGGTTTGCTTGAGCACCGATTCAATGCAACGAACAACATATTCTGGCTTTTTATAGGCTGGAATACATATTGATACAAGTGGTTGATTCATTAATTGATCTTAATTATGGGCTTGATTACAAATATACTGCAAGGCATTAGAAAAAACTTCAAAGGTCAAGTGCTTGACACTAGGTTTGCACCTATCCCATGGTTTACAGGTAAAATCATCAAACATGAAGATGATACAACCCTTAAATTAAGAAACCTTGGACCCATTTCTGTTTTATATAAAAGACCATACGAATTATTAAAAACGTATAATGAAATATTTGTATGTGAAATATACCGTTTTGAATCAAATCGTACAAATCCTGTAATTATAGATTGTGGTGCTAATATTGGTATAAGCAGTTTATACTTTAAAACGGTTTACCCAAATGCAACACTTATAGCTTTTGAACCTGATGAAAGTTTAGCA
>JACCDP010982029.1_pt1 | contig 12136 bp, 11 predicted proteins | sample 7445841 | NCBI WGS metagenome assembly JACCDP01 (sample SAMN15323441, study PRJNA562643) | freshwater metagenome | isolation source: river surface water | place: USA:Blue River Watershed | collected 2017-08-17
GAGGTTGCTCTTGGCGGAAAGGTTGTCGAGGTTGCTCTTGGCGGAAAGATTGTCGAGGTTGCTCTTGGCGGAAAGGTTGTCGAGGTCTCTCTTGAAGGAAAGGTTGTGGGGGTTGCTCTTGACGGAAAGATTGTCGAGGTTGCTCTTGGCGGAAAGGTTGTCGAGGTTGCTCTTGGTATTGTTTATCATAACACATCCTTGGAAAGATCGCGCCACGTGTCTGATTTAAACTATTACGTTTAGGCTGATCATGGTATTTTTTAAAGATAATTGGGTTCTTAAACAGTTCCTTGAACCCAAATTCATCTAACTTATCCATATTATCTTGCAATAAGATATGCGCCGCAGTGTTCCCAGCTAACCGGTACCAATTGATCTTGTCTAGATTATTAGTTAATAATTCTAGAGCTGATGGGTTAGCCGATAACTCATACCAATTAATTTTGTCAAAATTTGATAGTAGGATTTGGATCGCCTCTGGATGTGGGTTTGCAGATAACCAGTCCCAATCAACTCTATTGAGCTTATACTTGAAGATATGAAGTCCCATTGGATTAGCAGATAATCGATGCCAATGTGTCTTATGCGGATTTGCTTTTAATAAATCGATACCCTTAGGATTACCCGATAAACTATCCCAATAGATGTTATCCAAGTTTGCTCTGAGTATATCAATAGCTTCTGGGTTCGCAGATAGAAAGTCCCAATTAACTTTTTCCAAATTATCTCGCAACAAGTCAATTGCAGAAGTGTTCTTAGAAAGACGATCCCAATTAATGTTTCTCATATTAGCCTTGAGCAAATGAACTGCTTTTGGGTTTTCAGAGAGACCATCCCAATTGATAAACTCTGGGTTAGCTTCTAAGAAGTTAATCGAAGATGGGTTAGCCGAAATCGCTTCCAAATCAACTTTATGGGCTGGAACCCAGCTGCGCAAATAAGGAGTTAGCTTGTCGTAACATAAAGAGGTGTTCATGCTGTTGCTCATTGAGGAAAACTTGCTGAAACTCATTGAAATGGTTCAAAGTAAATGAAGGTATTAACTAAAAAAAAATCAATTTTTTATCTAGAATAGAAGCCATTTCGGATTTTGAGAACGAAGGCGTTCAATAGAATACTCCTCTACTGTGAAAATGTTAGACATATCGGTGTCGCATTCATGGCAGCATAAGAATATGTTAAGCTTGGACCAAGAACCCCCTAAGCTTTTGGGAATGTTATGAGCACGATGAGTATTAGGATGATATAGTGATAAACTACATGAGCAAACATAACATCTTAGACTCGAATGAGAATCCTTATTAAGGAAGTTGCGCGGGCGAGAGTATATAGCCTTGTTATTATCTCTTACTGAATCAGAATCAGTAATGTTGCGCATGAAGTCGTAATATGATAAGTACTGACTTGTCGATGAAACGATTGAATCGATATATTGATTTAAGAAATACAACCAATATTTGGGACTATTCATGGTTTCAGCAGCATCCAAAATTAATCCTTCATTTGCTAATTTGCCAATAATATCGACAAGAGTGGTCTTGATTTTAGCCACATCGATAGCCATTACCATACTACATACCCCATAATCATTAACTACGATATTCTCACTATTTGGAGTCAGGCATTTAACAATAGTCTGATTGATCTTTTGTAATGTTTTATCTTTCATTTCTTTGTTTCGCTCATACAACCCTGGATATATATTATGAATTGCTATGTTGCACATAATACTCATCGCCAATGAGTAAGTATCGATCAAGTATTGTGAATTCTTATGATAAACTTTAAGATCTAAGATAGAATCAGAGTTGTCGCATTTTAATGCAACGAACCTTTCGTTCAGAACTGCACCATCAATCTCAAAGATATTAGGATTACATGAGATAAGATCCCAATTAATACGATTACGATTACTTAACAACAATTGTATTGCTTTTGGGTTTGGATTCATACAAAGATATTCCCAATCGATCTTTGAATAATTATTTATTAACATATCTATCGCCGCTGGATTGGATGAAAGGTATTTCCAATTGATACGAGTAGGGTTTTCCAATAATAATGCTATCGCAGAAGGGTTACTTGAAAGATTATCCCAATGAATCTTATCCAAATTAGATTTCAAATACTCAACTGCTCCACTATTCCCAGAAAATTCATACCAATGGATCTTGTTCGGATTAGCCACTAAGAGATCAACCGCAGCGCTATTCATCGATAACCATTTCCAGTTAATTGTATTTGGATTTAAATCCAAGTAAGGCATTGCTGCTGAATTTGCATAAAACTCATCCTTTGCAATCATATTTCGATTAGTCAATAAAAGGCTAATAGCCGATGGGTTTCTACTGAGAATAGCCCAATCGATTAAATTCCAATTAGAAGATAAATAGCCAATAGCATGTGTATTACTACATAGCTTAGAACTATTTAAACGTTTGGCATCTACCCAACTCTTGAGTTGAGCTTCAGTAATCATTAATAATCAGAGTATTTATCCAGAAAAAAATCAATTTTATTGGAACAAAAAAACAAACATAAGGTGCAGTATGGGTAAATGTGAATATCTAGTCATCTAAATGAAGTTGCAAGTTAATAATCCTTTTAGTGCTCCTACTCTGGGTAGAGCCTTGCGTATCCGAGTAGCGTTCTCTGTGGTTGCTCTTACTAGCAAACTGTTGGGTAGAGCCTTGCGTATCCGAGTAGCGTTCTCTGTGGTTGCTCTTACTAGTAAACTGTTGGGTAGAGCCTTGCGTATCCGAGTAGCGTTCTCTGTGGTTGCTCTTACTAGTAGCCGGTTGAGTAGAGCCTTGTACATCCGAGTAGCGTTCTCTGGGGTGGCTTCTACCAGTAAACTGTTGGGCAGATCCTTGCGTATTCGAGTAGCGTTCTCTGCGGTTGCTCTTACTAGTAAACTGTTGAGTAGAGTCTTGTACATCCGAGTAGCGTTCTCTGGGGTGGCTTCTACCAGTAAACTGTTGTGCAGAGCCTTGCGTATCCAAGTAGCGTTCTCTTTGGTTGCTCTTACCAGAAACCCGTTGGGTAGAGCCTTGTATGTCCGAATAGCGTTCTCTGTGGTTGCTCTTACCAGTAAACTGTTGGGTAGAGCCTTGCGTATCCGAGTAGCGTTCTCTGTGATTTCTCCTACCAGTAAACCGTTGAGTCAAAGGAGCAGCTATTTGGTTAGAATCTGATGTAGCTGGTATTGTTTCAGTTTGAGTAGATTCTGGTGTAGCTGGCATCGTTTCAGTTTGTGTAGATACCGGTGTAGCTAAGAATGCTAATAAATCTAATTGAAATTGTTGAACTGTTAAGAATAATTTGGGATTATTCTTAAATAAAATAAGTGCCCATTCTTGTTTAGAAAGATAGTTCAAACCATAACATTCATTCCCTTCAATAATCTTTTCAGGATTATCCAACAGTAAAGGAAGCGCCCATTCTTGGCTAGATAGATGTGTCCATGAAACCTGTGAAATCTTTTCAGGATTAGCCAACAGTAAAGGAAGCGCCCATTCTTGGCTAGATAGATGTGTCCATGAAACCTGTGAAATCTTTTCAGGATTATCCAACAGTAAAGGAAGCGCCCATTCTTGCTTACAAAGTTTTTCCCAATTGAAATCAGGAATCTTTTCAGGATTAGCCATGAGTAAAGGAAGCGCCCATTCATACCCACCATCATAACTTAAACCAGGAAGCTTTTCAGGATTAGCCATGAGTAAAGGAAGCGCCCATTCTCGACCCCAGAGATAGTACCAACCATATTTGCAGTTATAATCACCTTTTGAGATCTTCTCAGGATTAGCCATGAGTAAAGGAAGCGCCCATTCTTGACTAGATAGATAATCCCAACCATATTTGCGGTTATAATCACCTTTTGAGATCTTCTCAGGATTAGCCATCAATAAAGGAAGTGCCCATTCTTGTTTATAAAGATAGTTCGAATTTAAAAATCTATCAGGATTAGCCATGAGTAAAGGAAGCGTCCAATTTTGCTTACAAAGATATTCCCAATCACCATAGGAGATCTTCTCAGGATTAGCCATGAGTAAAGGAAGCGTCCATTCTTGTTTACAAAGATAGTACCAATGGCCATAGGAGATCTTATTAGGATTAGCCATCAACAAAGGAAGCGCCCATTCTTGATTACAAAGAACCTGCCTCTGCCATATTTCATTAGGAATCTTCTCAGGATTAGCCATCAACAAAGGAAGCGCCCATTCTTGTTTACAAAGATCCTGCCATGTTTCATTAGGAATCTTCTCAGGATTAGCCATCGACAAAGGAAGCGCCCATTCTTGTTTACAAAGATCCTGCCATATTTCATTAGGAATCTTGTCAGGATTGGCCACCAGTAAAGGAAGCGCCCATTCTTGTTTATAAAGATAATTCCAATTTGAAACATTTTTAGGTTTAGCCATCAATATAGGAAGTGCCCAAAAATGAGTAGAGATATAATTCCAGTTTGTCACCTTTTCGGGATGTTCTTTTAGTAAATGAATGAGTGCTACAGATAAAGTTTTCCAATTATTTCTCAAACAATGATATTGTTCATTTTGTTCAATAAAATCAGTCAAATCGCATACAAATGGTATAGTATTGACATTGGAAAGGACGGAGTCAAATTGTTGAGTATTAGTAGAGTTCATCTTAGCAAGTCTTAAGAAAGCGTTTTCAGGTATTTATGAAAAAAAAATCAATTTTATCGAACCATTTGTATCAATTTTTTTATGGTACTTCTTGGAAGATATTAGGGTTGAAACAAAAGGCGCTCCATTCGATCTTGTCTTGGTTGGCTTCGAACAATGGTAGCAGTATTGGGTTTCTGTTCTGTGAAAGACAATCCCAGTTGATTAACATTTGGTTCTCTAAGATGACAGGTGCGGCTGCTGGGTTTCTACATACTTCTCCCCAATCGAGCAAGTCAACATTAGCTCTTAACAGATCTACTACATCTGGATTAGTATTCTGCGAAAGACCAATAGGGTCAATCAATTCTGGATGTTCTATAAGGATGGGTACCGCTGCAGGGTTTCTTGATAATTGAAATGGGTATAGCTTATCTGTGTTCGCTTCAAGTAATGCGAATGCTGCCTTGTTGTATGATAACGTATCCCAATAAATCATATCTTGGTGTTCAGTAATATAGTCAATGGCATAGTCATAAAACGATAGCCATTCCCAGTTGATGTGTTCTGGGTTTTCGATTAACAACTGTAAGGCTCCTGGGTTACAGTGTACGGTATCCCAATTGATTTTGTCAAGGTTATCTCTCATGAGATTAATAGCTCCTCTGTTTTGCATCAATGCTTCCCAATTGATTTTGTCTTGATTAGCCTCCAACATAGAAATAGCAGCTGAGTTCCTTGAGAGAAAGTCCCAATCAATCTTGTCTGGGTTTGCTTGTAACAGCGGTATAGCCGCTGTATTTATGCAAAACATTTGCCAATCAATCTTGTCTTGATTAGCCTCTAAGATATCAATGTTTCTCGCAAACATGCTAAACACGTTCCAAGAAATCATGTCCAAACGAGTGCTTATGAAATCTTTAGCTTCAGGGTTGCAAGCTAAACTAAAATAGTTTAACTTACTTTCGTCGATCCAAGGTAGTAATTGCTTTGGCATCTTTATTATATTGTTGCTAGTTTTATATTTGTAAGCAACTATTTTAATTCTGTCAGACTTGCGGGCATTTCATCCATACACCCATCACTCCGATGGTGGAAATATTCTACAAATATATCAGACTAAGATGTTAGTCACAGAAGGAAATTGCCCCATAGATGGTCTGACGGTTATAGTTAATTTATTTGAAACCCCCAAGTCAATAGAATTTGTCTTATCTTAGGAAGCACGGTATAGTCGCCTTTCGGCTTACGTCTTTTTGCAAGTTCATTGATGAGTCTATTCTTGAACCTTCCTTTAGGTCCTGCTATCCCTAGCCATCTTTTTATTTGCCTTTGGTCATCACTAGTTCTGATCCCATCATAGAAGCCACAATACCATTCAACCCATCCATAAGGCCTTGATGGGTGTATCCAATTATGTTCTTCCCAATATTGCAAGCTCATACCAACCTTGCACTTGTACTTGTTCCTGGTAACATCTTTGTCAGTTGTCTGAGCTAATAATTCTTTCGGAACCTTTGATAGGCATTTGTACCTACGAGCACGTTTGTATCCATCATAACTTTTTTTGGTAACAGATGAGAAGATATCTCTGAAGTAGCCGCCCCCAAAGATGCCAGCTTTGAACATATCGCTCGGGGATAGATTAGGCTGAAACTCAGGATAATCTTCAAATCTAATTGTCTTAGGCATGTTGCTATCTTTATATTTACTACAAAAAAAAGCAGTTCAATGTGCTTGAATACCTACCACATCATGGTAAGTATTCATCCAAGCTATCTATATTTCTATATTGAGTTAGCCATGCCTCGATTCTCTTTGGTGTGTATAACTCTTGCAACATATTCTCATGCAACCTTTCCTTTGATTTCTTCATAGTATCGTAATCATATGTAAAGATAGAAGGGTTCCTCCATATGATTCTTGGGATTAGATGCATAGGATGGTCCTTAAGTATTTGCATTCCTCGTGGGTTATCATGTAGATCCGTCCATGATACCTTCGAAATATTATCTTGTAGTAACTCTATAGCAGCTGGGTTAGTAGATAAAGCTTTCCAATCTATCTTATCTTGGTTAGTTTCCAAAATATGAATAGCCATTTCATTGTATGAAAGGTTCGTCCAACATGTTTCATCCATAAGATTCATGAAGCGTTCAATCATATCTATAGCCTTTGGATTGAGAGAGAGAGCTCTTAGAATGTTGATGGATATACCATTCCTTTCATTTATGTATTGTTTGAGTAGCTTTATGGCATGTTCATTTGGATTTGTTGCTAATCTATAGTAGTCAATCATGTTCGTATATGCTTGCAATAGATGTGCCGCATTAGGGTTAGAAGATAAATGAAACCAATCAATACGGTATGGGTGTGAAGCTTTTTTTAGATTAGGGTCCCAACCGATATACGACTCGATCAACGTGATTGCTTTGGGGTTGGTATTTAGAGCTAAGTTGTTCCAGCAGATCTTATCAGGATATTCTTTTAATAGTTCTACTACACTTGGGTTTGCGGACAACGCCCACCAGTTATCGTCTCGAATCATGTATTGATACTTAATGATTAAGGCTCCAGCCATTGGATTGAAACATAATTGGTCCCAATCAATCAACTCTGGTTCTGCTTCTAACATATGGATAGCTGCTGGATTGGAAGACAACATTGAGTAATCAATAGTGGCGTTATCGATCAGCAGTCGCATCATTGTGTTAGGTTATATATGTTTGGGTTGGTTGCAATTTTATGCAGGTAAGTATAATAAAAAGATGTCATATGAACTGCTACCATGGATAGATCTAGAGAATCTAGATAAAGTAAATCTAACATGCAACCCAAATGCAAAAGATTTCTTGAGAGCAAATCCCGATTACATATCATGGGACTTGTTTTGTATGTTTGAGGATAACATGGATATGATCGAAGCAAATCCTGACAAGATCAATTGGGACTATTTATGTAAGAATACAGGCGCGATATCGATACTGGAAGCTAACCAGGATAAGATTAATTGGGACATTCTTTCTCGTAACCCATCGGCGATCGCCTTGTTAGAAGCTAACCAGGACAAGATTAATTGGGATGAGTTGAGCTACAATAAGGCTGCATACAACTTACTAAAAAAGAATCTTAGTAAAGTAAATTGGGATAACGTTCACTACAACCCTGAAATGTTCCAGTTACTAATAGAGAACCCAGACAAGATTAACTGGCATTGGATTTGTTCGTTTGAACATGCATATGAGTATGTATCTGCCAATAGTGATCAAATAGTTTGGAGTTCTTTATCACTCAACCCCGCAGCTGCAGACATGTTTGAAGCTAATAAACATAATTTGGACCCATACCAATTGTCCCGAAACCCAGCTGCAATTCCGTTTCTCAAGAATAATCCAGATATGATCGATTGGGATGGAATATCTGAGAACCCAAACCCAGATGCCGTAGATATATTTTCAAAAAATCTTTCCAAGTTAGACACTAGACAGCTATCACGTAACCGCAATTCTTGCACTATTTTGAAGAACAATAAAAAAAGAATCAATTGGGACTATTTGTCGCAAAACAGATCTCCAGAAGCTATTGAATTATTGAAAGCTAACCAAAGTAAAATCGAATGGTGCGCGTTCTCTAACAATCCAAATATCTTTGTCAAAACAAATCTCTAAAAGCCTAACCGTATTGAGTGATAATCGATGAGTTAATATAGTCTCATTCAAAATGGCCGTTCATCGAGTAAATGATATTATCAATGACATACTAATAGGTGACGAACCAGTCGAGTGTATTTACGCACATTTGGTTGCTCATGAATCAGCCTTTAATCTATCAAAGATATTAGATGCGTGCATCTTCAAGTGTCAAATATATCATGAGCAAGATGAGCTTGATGATGAGTTTTACAACATAGCAGAGCTCTCTTTGTTGCTACTATATGATAGGATTTCGACACAGTTTAATCCTCAGCAAATTCTAATTGCGATGAGTATCGATAGTATGAGACTAAGATATTTCTCATGGTTGGTGCAAGGGATGCAACTACGCAATGAACCCAATATGGTCTCGGTATCTTTCTTGATTAAGACTATCCTTTGCAATCGCAACTACTCGGATACATTTAATTCCGAGTTCATAGCTAAACGATATCATGATATTATTGGAGTATCAACACTATGCGACTTTAGAATGCCAGATGGCAACATTCATTTCATTACTATCAAGCAACTGATTCATTATTACTTTGATATTAGCTTACTACAACAATTGAATGAGACCAGAGACTTATACAAAAAAATTGTATCGCTGTTGAAAGCCTTGGACAGTCATTTGAAATAGATGCCACGTCAGATGCTGGTTTGGTTCTTAAGAAGAATCTGGATTAACAAATGTTGCAAGTTATCGAACTTAGCTTCCAATCGTTCAAACTTCATATCCAAACGATCTATCTTCATATCCAAACAAAATATTCGGTACCATATCATCGCAACATAATCATACTAATAGCTATGAACATATCCATCTTAAACTCCAATCGTGTTAGTCTTTGTTCTAAGTTGGATAGTCCTTGCTCCAATTTTTTTATTTCATTACAGAAATACTCTTTATGCTCCATTAGGCGTTCATTGAAATCGCAGATTGCTTGGTTGAGTGCCGCGATGATATCAGAGTTATTGACAACAATATCGCTCATGGTTTTGAATGTCTTGTTAGCCGCTTCCATTATAGTATTGATCAATAAGTTCGCAATTGTATATTCATATATGTATGAATCATTTTTTGCAACCATAGATAGCATCGTAGTAAGATAACTTAGCCTGTACTTGTTGATCAACTTTATCATTGATTGCTCTAAGTTTCTGATGGATGATAGTATTTGATTTACACTGTATCAGTTCCATCTTCGAATCTATTTTACTATTAAGGCTATCTTGGATATCTTTTTTCATAGCAGTTGTATGCTTCATATTACGGTTGCTATTATACTCCGCACGGGCACTTAAAGCTACATATGTAAGAGCTATGAGCGCTCTTGTGTAATGAGTCTTGGATAAATTCATTCAAGATTTGTAGCTCTTAATGGCAAATAATAAGAGAATATATGGAGTGTTCTAAGGTTAGTTATAACCAATCGCAATTATAAAGATATGAAGAAAAAGAGGCTTGTTGTGCCTATATGTGTTAGCGATGTGCCAATCATATGCCGATACAATGAGCATGAATCAATTAGCGAAGTCTTTGTTAAGGTCTATGATAAGATCCGATATAACAAAGCCAATATGATGAGCATGTTTGATGAAGATGATGAAGATGATAAAGATATCTTTGATAGTTATGTTATCATAAATGCGATCGATACTCTAATGAGAGGATCTCTAAATGGATCTAACAATGAACTAATTGAGCGCTTATACCTAGCAAGAGAGGATATCTTCTCACAAGAGTTTCATTCCGACATCAATCGCATGATTGGATCTAAATATGAGCAGCTTGCTATAGATTTCTATGAGAGTATCACCGGTAAGCAAGTTGTATCAAGGAATGATAAGTTACATACTCGTGTGTATCATATGGATGATATTTCCTTGTGTATCTCTGGACGCGTGGATGGTATCCAAACTGATGGAGCTATTGTTGAAGTAAAGACTCGAAGGTACCAATTGTCAGATCATCCTCTTGAGAAGGATTTGGCTCAGATTGAATCATATATGTTTCTACTGGGATGCGCTCAAGCGATCTTAATTCAGCAACATATCAAAGACAATAAAAGAGGAGTAGCTTATAGATTCACAAAAGTCAAACACAATAGGTTCTTATGGGAGAGAGGCATTCTTGCAGATTTAGTTTGCTTCTCTCGAGCAATGAAGAAGTTCATTGAAAACAAGCATATCAGAGATGAGTTCTTCAAGTACAATGATAACACCTATCGTGAGAAAATCATATTGAATCTCATGTTCTCAACAAACACGCAGCGTTATTGTTAACAAAAAAAGACACATCTAAGTTTCCTTAGAAGAGCTACGTTTTGGTAACTTGCCAATCATATCAGAAGCAGAATCAATAATTGTCTTAACACTAGCTATAGCTTCAAGTGATGCTTGCTCAGCTTCATCAAAACTCTCAGCTGGACTACGTTGTGTTTCGAGTTTCATTGTCTCAATACAGTTAACCACTTGCTCATACTTGAAGAAACGATTCTGCTCATATGTTATGTAAGTGCGACCAAATATAATTGGAATATCTTTCTTGCACAACAGCGGCTCTTTCTCCTCCTTGATTGAACGTAAGGTCCTTTGATCTGTTGGATGCTTCCTATTATGGATACGCGCAAGTCTATTAAACTCATTGATAGCCTCAGCCAGAGCATTGTTTCTCTCAATAATTGGTTCGTTGTGAGTAGCAAGGTAGTCAGTTACCATTTGGTCATACTTGGCTTGGGCATTAATGATAAGATTGATACTGTTAGCAGAGTAAGACACATGTGCTTCAAAGTCCTCACTATGCTCTTCAATCACCTTATCAATACGAGCCATCTGTCCGCGCACTATGATTGTGCGAGTCTTGGTTGCATTACGATTCTTAGGTACAAGCACGCAATAATGTGTAACCAAATTAGGATTCTCGGGATCGATAGTACTCTTAAGAGACTTCTCTTCAAGCATCAATAATGTTTGTCGAGTGTAAGTAAGATTCTCTTCTAATTGCTCTCGAGTAGTATCGGCTGTAATAAGAATCTGTTTGGTATTACCAATGATCTCATCATTTTGATTAGTAAGAGCGTTCGCATATCCAAGTAATTTATCGATCTTCTCAGATTGTTTATCAACCTTCTCACTAAGATTATCAATCTTCTCATCTTTGGTAGCAATGATACGCGCGCTGTATGTCGATTGATAGATAGAGTAGAGCTTATAAATCTTTTCCAATAAGATGAAATATTGATTGTAAATTTTTGGATCAACTTCATTATCACCATAATGTTGAGCTTTGGTAAGGCACAACTTGAATGCATCTGGAGTAAGATAGTATCGATGAGTAGTTCTCCCAACTTTAGTCTTAACTTTTTTTAGAATAAAATCTTCATCTTCAATAAGTTCCAAATGATCCATTCTTTCTTTGATATGACTTACTTTGGTGCTCGTAGTAACGCCATACTCTTTCAGTTTGAGATGTGAGATAACAAATTCTCCTTCACGTTCAATAATCTTAAGGAAGTATCCCATGAAAGAGATGTCAACGATTTGGTAGTACTTGCCATGATAATGGTTAAAGAACTCTTCCAAAGACATCTTCTTCAAAGAGTCTCCCATTGAGATGGCTTCTTGCTTAGCTAAGAAGAAGGTGCTAGAAACGAGTGAGGACATTGGTATCAGATTAGTATCTGGAGGTATTAACTGGTGTCTCTGTCAATTTTACGCTTAACTATTTCCCGTTTCAGAAAAGGTACCGGAATTTCGGTATCTTAACTATTTCCCGTTTCAGAAAAGGTACCGGAATTTCGGTATCTTAAC
>JACCDP011029676.1_pt1 | contig 12136 bp, 9 predicted proteins | sample 7445841 | NCBI WGS metagenome assembly JACCDP01 (sample SAMN15323441, study PRJNA562643) | freshwater metagenome | isolation source: river surface water | place: USA:Blue River Watershed | collected 2017-08-17
CAGCCGTGACACGGCGACCGAAGTCAGCCTGTCCGTTGAACGTAACCTCAATCGCCTCCATGGCGAAGTTGGTGTGGCGCTTGTATAGCACCTTCCAGAACGTAATCTGGGGGTTGCCAGAGATGTAGATATCCTGAGCACCGTAGCTGACGAGCTGCATTAGACCACCACCCATTTTTTGTTTGTGTATAGTGGCGATAAAAAAATGCGCGGCGCCATCTCATTTTCTGGGCGCACGGAAATTCTATGAGAAAAAATCTTTACATAATATTGCAGTATCCACTTTTATAGTTTTCAAAGGAGGGAGTTACACCGAGTCGTGCTCATCATCGTCATCGTCCGTGATGTAATCATGATCATATGCATTCGTCTCTAGATAATTGTTCACCTGTGTGAGAACACGAACGATCTTCTCATGATTCAGGTTTTGAGCACCCGTAGTCTTTAGAACCGCCTTCATAGCATTCTTTTCCGCTCCACGAGTCTTTCCTACAATATCTACCCACTTTTCAATCATATCGTTACGGTCTCCATCTGAAGTGGCTGCCATCCAATCTGCCAGGAAGAATGCATTAATATAGCCATTCTTAGAATATGAACGCATAGTCTTTTGATTGCATGGGAATCGATCGTTTGCACGCTCATACATATCACACAGTGCATTCAGACATAGTAGAAGGTCTGCATTGTTCACTACAAAACCATTTGCAGTATTGAATGGAGAGATCTTGATCCACGAACTACTAATATTCCCTGCATTTCGCGTTGCCATTCCAAGTGTTAGACCGCACCAATTCGCAAGATGGCTACGGCGATGAAGATCAATACCGCCGAGTGCATCCTGAAGACGCTTCGAAGAACATACAATATCACGAGCAGCACGAACAATCGGATGAGAGACGCGGTACGTCCAACAGAAATCGTAATCCCGTAGAGGAGCTCCCTCATTTACACGAATGAACGCATCTGCAAGTTGATCTGCGGTTGCATTCCGCATAATGAGAACGATTAGCGAGCGCTCGTCAAACCCCCGCCGATCCTCCGGTACAAGGTCCTTATAGTATGAACCGCGCCACTTGAACTGATTAGTACGATACAGGTAGAGAACATGCACGCGATGACGACCATCATGCAACTCATACCTGCGCCCATCAATTTCATTCATGATAATCGTAGGAATTGGATAGTTGTGCATAACAGAATCAATAAGCTTCTCCTTCTTTGATTGGTGATCCCACTTTGATACCCAAAGGCGCTGAGTATCCGGAAGGAACAGAACTCCAGTAGTCGTGTCAGGATTCCATAGTGACACGATGTAGTCAACAGTCATGGTCGTGGACGTAAGACGAATGCGGCGTGATTCCTCGATAAGAGACATTTTGCTTCCAACACTACTGCTAATAAAACCCGACTAAGCGATCCATTTTGGTTGTTTTACTTCGCTTATAGGTGTAATGATAAGACCCTTTCCGGTGCTTCCACCGGCTCGTCAACAGAAACCTATATGTGTAATACCAATTCCAAATTCATCAAAACGTTATAGAGATGTATTTAACCCGCGAGAGTTTTGGTCGTGGGGTGCAAGTGCTACTGAACGGAATTGCGTACCATTCGATACAAAACACGAACCTTACCTTTTTGTCTACACGTTTGCAGGGACTGGTGAAGCCGGAGATGATGACGGACCCGGCAATCTTGCAACATTTGCATTTCCATGCGGTGTCACGGCAGACTCAGATGGAAATCTGTACGTTGCAGATACTGGTAACCATAAGATTCGAAAGATAAACTCGAACGGTATTGTTTCAACAATTGCAGGTACGGGTCTGTCCGGTTTAGTAAACGGTTCTGGAGGATCAGCAAGGTTTTGGTATCCTATTGGTATTGCAGTCTCTCCTACTGGGGACCTATTTGTCGCAGACATGGGCAACAATGTCATTCGAAAAATATCAAACGGGAATGTTACAACGTTTGTTGGATCCGGTGTAGCAGGGTCGAATGATGGTGTCGGAACTCTTGCATCGTTTGATACACCATTAGATGTAGCGTTTGAGAATTCGACTAGTAACGTCTATATCGCAGATATGTCAAACAACAAGATCCGTGTTTCGACATCACTTGGTGTCGTTACAACATATGCAGGTACTGGTGCATATGGGTTTGTAGATGGTTCTACCACAGTAGCTCAATTTGCATTCCCAACTGGTGTGTTCTTTGATAATCGGTTTTCAAACTGTTTGTACGTGGCTGATATCGGTAACGGCGCAATACGAAAAATTGCAAATGGTCAAGTTGAGAGAATTGGTGGAGCTACTGCCCCAAATGGCGTTCTCTTATCGCAGTACAGTGGAAATCTGTACACAACAGACCAAGGAACAAATACAATTACACTGATTGGTAAAAATGGGTTTAACAAAACGATTGCAGGTTCAGGAATCGAAGGATTCCTAGACGGTCAGGCACTTGCTGCAAAACTAGCGTTTCCGTTCAAACTTGCTGAAACAGATATCGATAACCTATTTTTCTGTGATAATTTGAATAACTCTGTTCGACGTGTATCAAAGCAGGAATACATGACAGATATAAGCTTAACAAATATTGGGTTAACTACGAATACCCTTCCGGGATTCCCACAAGAATATTATAAAGTAGATTATAGCGTTCTTGGCGGAGGTGGTGGAGGTGGGCTAGGCACTGGCGATGGTGCTGGCGGTGGAGGAGGAGGCAGTGGTTTTACATCCGGTGTATTCTCAAACGTTCGTGGAGGGACTGTTTTTCAGTATAGTATAGGTACAGGCGGTAGTGGCGCATATTTCGACGCATCAGGAAATTCGAACAATGGTACAGCTGGCGGTGATTCGTATCTGATTGTCGGAGACAACGTACCTATTGTCTCTAGAGGCGGTCAAATAGGTCTGAGCGGGTTTACATCCGGAGGACCAGGAGGGACTGGTGCATACGGCGGCGGCGGAGGTTGGGGAGAATTTGCAAATGGTTCAGGAGGTATTGGTACAATAAATTCAGGTACCGACGGAAGTGCTGGAATTGGCGGGCGCGGAGGCAACGGAGGTGGCGGGTATGGTGCCAGTTGGGGTGGATTCGATAATGGAGATAGTGGCAACGATCGAGGTGGAGGCGGGGGCGGACACGGTGGGGGGAATGGTATAGTAAATTCGTGCAACGCAATATACTACGGCGCAGGTGGCGGAGGTCTGTACAACGATACAACAAAAATAAACTCAGGTAACGGTTATCAAGGCATAATTTCAATACGTCTTACACGGACTCTTTAATAGCATTGATATAACACTTACGACAGTATGGTGCGTAAGACTCTGCACCTCCTACAAGCACTTGACCGCCTACATGAGCCTTACGATAACTGAATAGTCCAGGCGTTCCATCTTTGCATCCAGCACACATTGCAGTCAAACGAGTTACAGAATCTGCAAGAGGAATACAGTCTAGTACCTGCCCAAATGGCTTGCGATTTGAATCTCCATCAAGACCCACTACAACAACCTTCTTTCCAAAGTTCTCGACCATGCAACGAACAAATAGCACGAGGTCATCAAAGAACTGGGCTTCCTCGATAATAATAACATCAGAACTATCTGTGATAGACTGCTCAATATTCATTAGATGACCCATAGTTGACAGGCATCCAAACTTTACACCATCATGCGTCACAACTTCGGGCTTGTCTGAATAACGAGTGTCGTTTGTGGGTTTAATAACAAGCGTTCGTACACCGATAGATGCATACCGGTTTACAATCGTGTAAATGTAGCTGGACTTGCCGCTGAACATTGGACCACAAACTACGTCGAGTGACATTTGATGATACATGATGATTACCATAAAATGTCTGTTCGTTTTGACAAAGAATACATGTATTCTGTTGCGTTGACATGTAGCGGTGCGGAAACATATTCGTTGTACAGTGGAGCTCGTATTGGATCAATTACGCGTGCGCACTTGATAAGTGGAAGTCGTGCTAGAAAACTGTTGGATAGACGCCTTGTTTCTGTTATTCTTGATGTAAGGGGAGACCTAGAATGGGAACAAGGTCATTATCCTGGTGCAAAGCATATCCCGCACACTACGGTAAATGAGGCAAGCTTGCGCAGGCTAGATGTAAAAAAAGAGGACGCTGTGCTAGTGTATTGCAACACTGGACACCGTGCGAAACATGTCGCCGAACTATTGAAGTCGTACGGAGTTAGAAACGTATATTACATAGCTACAACCTATGAGTCAATAGAGCTCACTCATTGCCAAACACCATCCTCGGAGAAATATGCATCGCCTCCAGCTCTTGTAGCCACAGTTTAGCAGCATATGGAATAGTCTTTTCGATAAATCCTACCTTAGAACTGCATGCCCGACACTCGTATAGAGAATCAGTCTCATTCATTGTTGCGAATGAACCGCAATTCTTACAGATACCAGTTACGAATGGATCAGAAACATCCATTAGACGCTCCTTGGTAAATACTGCAGCTCCGTGAGTCAACATACAATCGCGCTCCATCTCTCCCACACGTAGACCGCCATCACGCGCACGACCCTCACAGGGCTGACGCGTTAGAGATACAATCGGTCCGCGAGCACGTGAATGCGTCTTGTCGATAACCATATGCTTCAGACGCTGATAGAACGTAGACCCTACAAAGATTTCAACCTCCATCATTTCACCAGTCATACCGTTGTACATGATCTCATTTCCGTATGGATGGAGACCAAGGTCAACTAGCTGATCACGAAGATCCTCCATTTGGAGATGCGAATATGGCGTACCATCGCCAACAGTACCCTTACGAGTTCCAATCCGTCCATACATCGTCTCGAGAAGCTGTGCAATAGTCATTCGAGAAGGTACAGCGTGTGGATTCATAATGATATCCGGACGCAGACCACTCGACGTGAATGGCATATCACACTCGTCTAGAATCATACCTACAGTGCCCTTCTGACCGTGACGAGAACTGAACTTATCGCCAATCGTCGGGAAACGCTCCGAAACAACACGGACCTTCACAAACGGATATCCATCGGAATTCTTATCCTGCCATACTGCGTCTACACGACACGGCTCTGCACTCTTATGCGTCGTTGAAAGATCCTTATACTGGAATCCATGAGGATCGTTACGCAGATTTACAACCTTACCAATGATCACGTCATTCTCTTGAATGATCGAGTTCTTGATAGGAATACCATTGTCCTGAATGGCGTGATAAGACGTGTTCTTGTACCCACGAGTAGACTCACGACGAGCGCGAGCAAACCGCTCCTCGCGTCCAGACGCTACATTGCGATGCTCCTCATCCTTGTACATTGAGTAGTACAGTCCACGCATGAACCCACGCTTTAGAGAGTTACGATTCAGAATAACAGAGTCCTCTTGATTGTACCCGGAATAACATGCAATCGCTACAATAGCATTCTCTCCGAATGGCATCTTGTGCATACCAAGGATACGGTTGATACGCGTTTCTACAAGCGGACGCTGAGGAGAACATAGAATGTATGCATTCTTATCTAGGCGCTTATGATAGTTCGTGACGTAGGTTGAAATCGCCTGTTTACCCATCGCAGACTGATAGGTGTTTCGAGGAGACTGATTGTGATCGCACAGAGGGATCGTTGATGCCATATGACCCAGGATCATCTGAGGATGAATCTCACAGTGCGTATGTAGCTTGGTGATCTCTGCAGGAGTCATTGCGATACGTACAACGTCTGACTCTGAAGGATCAATATACTCTACGCACGTAGAAACCCATGCATTCCAATCATTCTTCTTGTCTGGAGGAGAAAGGAGCTTACCATTCTTGACACGGAATACTGGGCGCACAAGCCGTCCTGCATCGGTCTCAACAATGATAGACCGACCAATAACATTCCATGCAATGGAGATGTGAGGATGAATTGTACACGTAGTCTTTGCCGTTCGTAGAATGTCATGAACAAGCTTTGGATTATCGGTGTGTGCAACAATGACACCGTTTACCAGAATTGCTACATCTCCAGTAGAATGAATATTCGTTACCCAACGAACATCCTTGATCGTCCGTAGAATATCAGTGACTACAAACGATGGTACATGACTTGATACGGTAGTCATCAAACTCATCGTCTTCACGATACCTACAGAATGACCCTCTGGAGTCTCTACAGGACATACAAATCCCCATGACGTACCGTGAAGCTTACGAGGAGCAAGCAGCTTACCAGACTTCTCGACAGGCGTCTGGATACGGCGTACATGTGATAGAGTTGCACAGTAAGACATACGATTGAGTACCTGAGATACACCGGATTTGGTTGCGTTCGAGAGCGCAGTTGAATTCGAAGTACCTAGACCCTGTACAGTAAAGTTTCCAGTAGCAAGAGCCTGCTTCATCTTTCCCTCGATAGATGACACCTTCAGAATCTTGTAGAGATTTGAGATGGTTAGTGCATCAAGAGGCTTTCCTGCGCGCTTCCAGTTGTCATTGTTGATCTCGTGTACAAGCTTGCTACGAATATCCTTGCACACCTTCTGAAATAGCTGACGGAATAGATGCGTTAGGAGTGCACCCGTTGTGACTACGCGCTTGTTCGGATACGCATCGCGATCATCGAGTCGCATTTGACCACGTGCAGTTGCAATCAGTTTCTTCATCATAGAGATCAGAATGAGCACCTTTCGAGCATTTACAACCTCGGGAGTCAGAGTCTCTTGTGCCAGAGTAACGTGTGGCAGAAACTCTGAGAGAAGAAGGTTACGAATGTGTGCATGCTTATCTTCAGTCGTTGATGGATACTGGAGATGATGCGTGAGATACTCGATCGCATCATCCTGCGTAAAGATGTTGATATCTGCCGCCTCCTTGAACGATGGAGCCAGATACTCTTCCGCATCGTCGCCAAGCTGATCGTATACGTCCTTGTCTGCGATAATACCGAGCGCACGGAAGAATACCATCAGAGGAATATCCTCGCGGAAACGCGGAATGCAAATGTTCAGAGGATAACCGAGACCGTTGAACTTTGAACTGATCCGGATCTCAACCTTCTTTGGTGGCATAGTAAACGACTCGTGCAGAGACTTCATCTCCACAGAGTGAGTGAACTTTGAGGATGACTTTTTATTCATGAATACCATGCTTCGGTTATCGGCAACTTTCTCCTGAGAGAGAATGATGCGCTCACTGCCGTGAATGATAAAGTATCCAAACGGGTCGCCAGTGCACTCGCCGAGTTCACTTAGCGGAATAGAATAGTCCTTCAGTACACAGAGTGAAGAACCAAGCATGACTGGAATCTTGCCCATAGAAATGCCCTCAAACGTCTTGCTCTGCTCTTCAACATCGGTTAGTGCAGAACCACTATAACAACGAGCAGTAAACTTGACGTCGACAAACATTTGAGCAGCATACGTAAAGTTGCGTACACGCGCTTCGTACGGAAGCATCTGCTTCAGTCGCCCAGTAGCCTCTTGAATGCGAGGCTTCATGTAGGAGACATTATCGAACGAAAGGCGAAATTCGTATTTGTACTTTTTAGTAGTGTCGTCTTGCTCGTGCCACACAACGATAGGCGGCGTCGAACGGAGGACAAGTGGGATTTTATTGTAAAGAAAGTCCTCAAAGGGCTCGATCTGACCCTCCGAAAAGCGTGCAACGCCGTCCTTAAAGAATGTAGAAATTGCTTCGTCCCACATGTTCATAGTAATATGAGCAGTGCGTGTAAATAAGAATATCCATTTTGAATAATAATGCCGGGAGAGTCTACCGGTCCAGTGCGGATTATAAAACATGGAGGCGATGATGTAGCACCAAAGGTTGGAGGAAATAAAGATATGCCTGCATCCTTACCTGTTGTGCAGGATTATAAGATTGGTCCAGAGTTTGTGAATCCAGTTGGTATGCCAAGCGGTCCTGGTTTCGATGGAGGAAAGCGTAAAAAGCGTTCAACTCGAACATATCCTCGTGGTATATTACGCAAAACACATCGCATCGTACCATCTAAGAATCCTTCGAAGGCACCGCCGACGCGTAAGCGCGCCGTCCTCATCGTATCTGAGAAGAAAATCAAGGAGGCGCGTAAAACGGCAAAGCAGAGAGCCGCAAAGACTGATCTGGGTACGATACGTAAAAAATTGATAGAGAAGAAGATCATATCTCCTGACAAAAAGAACATCCCTCCATCTGTATTGCGCACGTTATATGCCGATGCGGTAGGTGCGGGATTGATGAACTAATAACTTTGTGTTTGCAAAACAATGACGAAAACGTGGGGTCCTCTGGGATGGGCAACTTTACATTCAGTTGCCGCACTCTTCCCAGATAGTCCTACAGAGAATGAGAAAGCTTTGGTTGCGCGTTGGGTAGAATCGTTTCGTATGTGCATTGTGTGTGATATATGCAAACGTCATTTCACAACACTGTTCAGCGAGTATAAACAGATGTATCCCGACTGGAATCAGTCCAGAAAGAATTTTACGTTGTTTGTGATTCGTGCACACAATACCGTGAATCTGCGTCAAACTTCAAAACCCGTCTTAACCGTAGAAGAGGCTGTATCGCACCTCCGAATGAACATCCCCGAAGACAAAGCACGTGCTATGAGACAAAGTTATATTGTACACATTCGTGCAGAGTGGTCTAAAAGTTTAAATATGGATGGTGTCACTGCTGCAAAGTACATTCGTGAACTGATTACAGCAGAAACAGAATACTGGGCTCACAAATCATTCAGTTGGAACGATGTTGAAGCACTCGTCAAATTTGAGAACGTATCACCTCTTCCGAGTAAGGAGCCTCGTAGAATAGGAGCAGTTGCGATTCGTCCACCGCAAGCAAAGGTAACATTTACTGCTCCGACGACCAGACCTCGATTCTCGTTTCTTTCTCGGTAGGATGCCAGGGTAGTGATATCTGAGGCTCACACTCCCATTTGTATCGCTTCATCCACGGAAGCCGTACTTCAGTTTCTTCGTTATAAAATTCATCTGGAAACATAACACGCTTTTTATTCTTTCGAATAGAACTACTTGGAAGAATGAATTGAAGTTGCTGGATTGCAGAGTATGTAAGCTTGTTGTCGAATGAATATTCTGAAAATTCAGGACAATCATTCAATTGACAGACTAGCGGAGCATCTGCGTATGGATAATACCAGTTCCAGTCTGGAACCTCATTCTTCAAGAAATAGTGGAGCGTCCAATCAAACGCCTTTATAAATTCCGAGGCAACTGTATTCGAATTAGTGACCCCATCCAAAATATGAAGGTTATAACGTTCCTTGAAAAAGGCTCCATCCTTTGAAAACACAGCACGTTCTGACTTTTTATTTCGAGCGTCTACCTTTTCTTTATAGAATGCCATTTCATCATTAGATGCCTGTTGAATGAATCGTCGAATACCGTCACGGGTTGTCATGTCTGGACATCCTGCCGCATTGTATACTTTAAGTGCTAGATCGTGACCTCCCTCGCGCAGCGAAAACATTCCAATATTCGGCATAAAGTCATTTCCAAAACAAAACAGCGATAGAGGTACGTATTGCTCTACAGGAATCTTAATGTGATCTGCAAGTCGCCAAACAGAAAGAGTCGAAAATCCTTGTTCATCACGATTGAATGCCATGTTCTCGCGAAGAAGCGAAAACGAGTATGGCATCGATAGTTTGCGTTGCACTAGACAAAGTAGAATCAGATCTGCGTCCAGCCCATATACACATACTGACCGACGCTGATTCTCTGGAAGCGTTTTCAACCAAGAAAGCAACTTATGTTCACCTTCTCCGGGTTCAGCAGTCGAAGAAAGAATAACGTCTGGAAATTCTGAAGAAATAGCTGCTGCCAGTTCTTTCATGTACAGAGTTTCCGGTGAAATTTGATTCCGGTCAAATACTGGTGTACTTTCTTGCTTTCGAAACCGGCGATACCGTTGTTGCACCATCTTTGCATAAGGTACAACGCCATCCATTGCAACATACGTAAATTTTGTAGCCTTACAGACCTTCGTAAGAATGTTCCGTAAAGCTACAATAACACTATTGATTGGATTTGCATCGTCAATATAGTTGTGGATTAAACAATTGAAATCGATTGCAAACACATCTGGCGTTTGACAACCAACAACCCTGCTTAGGATTGTTCGTTGCTGACGAATTATAGTTGCAAAATAGTACGGAATGCCCATATTGTAATATATCGCTTTGTATGAAAATACCTGTACTATAATAAAATGGCAAGAGGAGGTCAATTATTTACCCCAGCACCACAGCCCACAAACTGGTTGAAGATTGCGTTATACGTAGTAGGAGCTCTAGCTGCTGCGTATCTAATATACCGTGCGTTCTTCAGAGCATGCCCGTCTCTGTCTCCAAAGAAGGAGAAGTTTGGCGGAGATTGCCCTTGCAACAAGAATCGTTCTAGCGGTTTCTTTTTACTCTAAAACGAATGAATCTATAATTAGTAATAACTGTACTTAGGAAATGTCTATTATTGTCGGAGTAGTACAACTCAATTCAAAAACGATATACGGGTTTACGGCACGAAAGTCCCCTATATATCGGTTTCAACCGTTTGATGAAAGTATACCGCCGTTTCTTGTCGGCTGTTCATATGAAGACCGAACCAGAAATATCATTGCGCTTGCCAAGATTACAACGCAACCGTTTGAGAAAGTGCGTAGAGGGTTTATTGAACGTATTTTAGGACAATGCGGCGAGACTGAAGCTGAAAGGGATGCTCTGCTCTGGAGATACAGCCAATATCGTTGGACATCCTCAAATACGCCTAAACAAATCAATGTCCCATCATTTGACAAGCATACCCTGTTGGATGTCCCGACAATCAATATCGACCCCCCGGGTTGCCGAGATATCGATGATTGCATTTCAATCTGGGACGAAAGTGGAAAAACAATGGTAGCAATCACTATTGCCGATGTTCACGAATGGATCGAATGTAATCCATCACTGATTCCCGTTGCATCGTCCATTAGTCAGACGTTCTATGCAAATGGTCAGGCAATCCTTCCAATGCTTCCACGTGACCTCTCTGAGAATTTGTGCTCTCTTATCCCTGGGCAACCTCGTTTAGGAATTGCTATTCAATTCGAATGGACTGGAAACATGTTGAAAGATATGTTTCTACGTCAAGTAGTGATCATCAACAAAAAGTCGTATACGTATGATACCGTTAAAACTGCGACAGACTTCCCAGTTGGGGCATTAAAAGATATCGCATCATGGTTGGGTGGTCATGAGATTGATGATCCGCATGAATGGGTTGAACAGTTGATGCTATTCTACAACCGCGAGGCAGCTATGCTTTTGAAGTCGTACAATAAGGGTATTTGGCGAGGACATACAGAACCTGATTATCACAAACTTACAAAGTTTAGGTCATATGGAGTAGGTATTGAATTTCTAGCACAGAAGGCTGCAATCTATACGGATTACGCTTCCAAACATTGGGGTCTTGGCGATGTTCCATACTGCCATGCGAGTTCACCCATTCGTAGATGGGCTGATGTTGTAAACCAATCGATTCTGAAAAAGAGAACCAAACTTGAAGCAGACATTTTGCATATGAATATCGTATGTCAGAATGCTAAACGATATGATCGAGACATGTTCTTTCTAGAAACTGTATTGACTGCCAAAACAAATAAACTAGAAGACTGTGTGTCTATCGACTGCAATGAACAACGTACTCGTTTCTGGGTTCCAGAATGGAAACGTATCGTTACAGTGAAAAATATTATTGTACCAGATGGAAGTGTGGTCAATATACAGTTCTTTATCGAACTAAATAACATTACTTGGAAGAAACGACTAGTGTTTAGAGTCGAAGATACAAACTGTCTGGAACTACTACTTCCCGAACAATACGCGCACGAATACCTCGAAGACATTCTAGGTGCTCAATATCTGCTGCAATCGTTGCCAAAGTAGTCCACTCGTCTACAATGTTTGCAAGCTTTAGCATTGCCCTCACAAAGTTACCCTCGTAGATTCCGTATTTTTCACAGATCTTGTGCGAAGGCGTTCCATCAACCCAATCGATTGAAGCATCTCCCCACGTATACTCCATATCCCATTTACTAAACTCTAGTTGCATCGCCTCTTCACG
>JACCDP010732996.1_pt1 | contig 12135 bp, 19 predicted proteins | sample 7445841 | NCBI WGS metagenome assembly JACCDP01 (sample SAMN15323441, study PRJNA562643) | freshwater metagenome | isolation source: river surface water | place: USA:Blue River Watershed | collected 2017-08-17
AACGTCTGTCCCATCGTTATACAACCACATTGTTTTACCAGCCGGTACGGCAACGCCTGTCTGTCCACTAACTAATACCGTACAAGTATCAGATAGTTCATTCTTAATAATGAAGGTTTTCTCAAGGGCAGGAACTACTAATTGCCGTGCGCCACCGGATGTGCCGGTCAGAACTAGGCGTAGGTTTCGTGCCGTTTGAGTCGCATTGGAGTTTGTCAGGGTCAGGGTAACGTCGGCACCGTTAAAAGCAACGGTGGTAGATCCTACAATGGCCTCTTCTAAGGCAGTCCCAAGGTTTACGTTGGTAACGCTACCCCACGTTCCCGTATTTTCTCCAGTTGCCATTAACTGGATTTTTAAATTAGTTGAGTAAGTACTTGCCATTTATTGCTCCTAAGTAGGAATTTGAACCCATTGGACTGTATTTCCGTCCACTATCTGCGTCCAAGTTGGGGTCTGCGAATCATTGACATTCTGCCAGTTAGGCGTTTGATTGTCATCTATCAAGCCCCATACAAGGGCTGAAGTAACCGTACATTGGGCCGAAACCCCGGTTGGGAATACTTTACAAGTACCCCTTGCAATGACTGTTACGTTATCCAGACTACAAGTAGCCTGAAGCCCTGACACCACGACATTGGCATCAGCCTGAGCATCCTCCTGACCTAACGCCGTATCGCCCTGAACCCCAGCCGGGTATACCCAGCCCTCGCCGGATATTCCAACTGAATTAAGCAGCCCGGAGCCAACTACCCCCGTCGGGTAGGCAATTGCGTCTCCCTGAACTTCTTCTTCACCAAGAACTCCAGTGCCTTGGACTCCGGTTACTGGGGCATTAGCACCGGCGTTGATTTGAATCTGGGTCGGGGTGTTAAGTAGGGTGTCGCCATGAACGCCGGTAACCGAAACACTCACATCTCCAGATACGGCAACCGTTCCAACTTGTCCGCTTCCTTGGACGCCCGTTGGGTATACATGGGCATGGGCTTGGACATTTATAGTTCCAACAAACCCTACAGCCTGAACCCCGGTTACGACAATATTGCCGTCACCAATTATATTTACAGTGCCTACAACCCCAGTGGTTTGAACTCCAGTTACTAATACGCTTTTACTAAATTGAACTGCAACCGTTCCAACCTGACCCGTGCCTTGAACGCCATTTACATAGTAAGAAGACCTAGTGTTGACAGTGCCAACCTGACCGGCTGCCTGTACTCCTGTTACTAGTACATTTGCCGCAGCAGTTACGGTTTCTTGTCCAAGCAGTACTTCATGTTGGAATCCAGAAGGCTCAACGCTATCACCAACAGCAACACCTACTGGGTTTAATAAGGCACTTCCAACAACCCCAGTCACTGATGTGTTTGTTTTTCCTTTAACGGCTACCGTGCCCGTCTGGCCTACACCTTGAACCCCTGTTGTCGTTGTGTTTGCCTTGCCGCGAACAACAACCGTACCTACTAAACCATTGGCTTCGACTCCGGTTACTACTACATTCGCATTGTATTTAAAGGAAACTGTTCCAACTTGGCCTGCTGCCTGAACCCCAGTGGGATAGACGTTGGCTTTGCCTACTGCATTTATTGTGCCTACAGATCCAGTACCTTGAACACCTGTAACACTGACACTTACTGATGTAGAACCAGTAGTAAAACTATTTGCCGAGAACGGTAGAGTTGAGAACGGAGCGCCAGCAAAAGTGCCCTCAAAGTCACGAACGTAAAACTCAATATTTCCTAGTGTACCAATACCACTTACGCCCGTTACAGGTACGTTTACGGATACCGAAGGAACTGCAAAGTTAGATGCTGCAATAGGCAAGGAGCCTATCGGGTTTCCGGCTATTACCCCACTAAAGTTTACAAATTCACCAGCAACACCAATCTGACCCGTTGCGCTAACGCCGGTTACATTGACGGAGACACTTACTGAACTAGCAGGTGCTCCAAAGGCGCTTGCGCCAAACGGCGAAAAACCTAACATTTAACCTCTATAAAATAAATCAGCCATTTATTTCTACCCATGAAGTTGTTGCTTCGTCCCACGTATACCCTTTGCCGTCTGTTGGGTAAGGTACAGGAGGCTCCCAGCAGCACGTAGTTTCATTCAATACCCACGATGGAAACGGCTGTGGCTCTATAAAAGCATCCCGAACACCGTCATATGTGTATCCAACCCCAGCATAGTTTTTACGAAATGTAGCGTTATATGACGTTTGCTTCCAGTAGGTTCCTGGCGTGTTCCAAGGCTCAAGAAAAGCAATCCCAAGTTCTTCACGCTCGATACCGTTAGCATCTAATAGATTCTCATTGTCAACTACGTTGACTTCTATAACAATATTGTTTTGATTAAGTTTTGCAAAATGAGCCATTATTGGAACCTATAACGAATAATCACAATTCCAGAACCGCCATTACCGCCGTTTGTACATCCGCCGCCACCTCCGCCGCCGGTATTAGAAGTACCCGCAGTACCGTTAGTTGGGCCATTACTACGTCCACCAGCACCTCCGCCACCGCTACCGCCAGAACCTCCCGGTGCTTGATATGCGCTACCGCCTCCACCCCCGGCACGAGTTGTAGCAGAGCCGTCAATAGAAGATGAAATACCATTACCGCCGTTGCCACCAGCACCTGCTTGTCCCTGTTGACCTACCGCTCCAGCCCCGCCGCCACCGCCGCCCTTGTTTTGATCGGCTGAGTAAGAACCACCACTAAGGCCTTGGTTTGTTGTGCCAGCACCTCCTCCTCCAGCCCATGCCGCACCGCCACCAGAACCTCCGGATATACCATCAGATATACTATAAGAGCCTCCCCCACCGCCACCAGTTGAGGGTATTGAACTAAATGATGAACTACTTCCTGAGCCTCCCGGAGAACTAATCCCAGATCCAGCGGCTCCTCCACCTCCAACGGTAATTGAATAACTTGTTGCAGATACTATTGCTTTTGATTCGGCACTTGAATTACCTCCAGATGTCCCTGCTGAAGTTCTATAACCACCTGCTCCACCACCGCCAGAACCAACAGTATTTGCTGGGTGTCCGCCACCACCGCCACCACCAGCAATAACTAGAAAATCAACAACATTGCTTTCAGCGCTTCCAGAGCCAACAGAACTTACCGAAAATGTACCGTTACCAGTAAAGGTGTGTACTTTGTAATTGCCGTCTGTTGTAACCGTTCCTCCAGTAGCAGAAATATATGTAACTGACGAAGGAGTAGTAATAGAATTACTTGCTGCACTTTCAGGGCCGGTTCCAACCGAATTAGTTGCTTTAACTTTAAAGGTATACGAAGTAAGTTGAGTAAGTCCACTTACAGTAATTGGTGAAGATGCGCCGGTTCCAGTAATATTTCCGGGAGTTGATGTAGCCGTGTAGCCTGTAATTGCAGTGCCTCCAGTACTTGCTGGGGCTGTAAAAGAAACAGTGGCGGTGCTAAAGGATGTAGCAGTAGCCGTTCCAATTGTGGGTGCTCCGGGCACACTCCATGTAGTAATAGAATTACTTGCTGAACTTGCTGCGCTCGTGCCAATAGCGTTTGTAGCAGTAACTGTAAATGTATAAGCAGTTCCTGTAGTTAAACCAGAAACCGTGATTGGTGAAGATGCTCCGGTTCCAGTAATACCACCCGGACTTGATGTCATTGTATAGCCAGTAATAGCAGACCCACCATCACTCGTTGAAGCGGTAAACGTAATAGAAGCAGTCGTTGATCCTGTAGCAGTAGCAGTTCCAATAACAGGAATACTAGGAGCAGTTTTAGGAATAGGCCAGTTATTACCAGAAATTTGTTGCATTGCTTGTGTGCTTGTATAAACACCGGTAGCAACACCAGATTGACCACCTGTAGTAGTGGGTCTGGTTTTGTTGATTAAGCCGCCAAACCAACGATTAGACATTAGTTGATCTCTTCCCAAGAGCAAGTTACTACCAAGTCGTTAGCCGCACTAGCCGTAGCCCCAATCGACTTGTCCTCTAATAAGTAGATACCAGTGCTTTTATCCATCACCACAAGCGTGGAGTCAGCAGGTACAGAAGCCGTCGAAATAAGCGCCGTTCCAGTCCCAGCAAGAGCGGCCTGAGAAAACAACTTAATCGTGATGTCTGCCGCCGAGGTTCCGTCTACGTTAGCAACCACTATCGAATTAATCTTATAGACCTTGCCGCTTGAAGCAGCGTTACTAATTAGAGGCGTAGCAAACGGGTCAGCGGTGCCAGTAATTAATATAGACGAAGTGTTACCGTAAATTGCAGATACGTTAACTATGTTTGGGTTTGCCATTTTATCCTCCGAAGACTATCGCCATAGCAATAGACTTACCTGTTGTTAATATTCCTTCTGCCGCCAAAATGCCAAATACGTTCTTGACCCCACTACTTAATGTAATAGGGGATGTGTTTCCATTAGAGTTTGAGTACACCGTTGTCCGCGCCAGTGTGTTACCGCTAGACGTATAGGTGCCTAACCCAACTTCCCAATCCGACCCGTCCGTTATGCAGTAGTAAGTAGTATTGCCATCACCAATTGTTGAAAAAGCATCAAAACCACTTGTAGCACCGGCAAGCGTAAGAGTACCCGTACCAGAGGTAGTAGTGGTCTCGCTGATTCGATTTTTAAGTACGAGAGCCATAATCAATCCTTACGGTTTTTGGGGCCACGTTACGTTTGTAGGAAACCCTGCTTGCTGGGGCACATCACGTAGCGCTTGGCGATAGGTAGCCCATAAGTCTTTAGTTGCTTGAGGAACGTCAGCCGCCTGTGTCCAATCAGAGGCGGTTAGTAAAGCGTTTCTTTGTTGCCGTATTTCCATCGGCAAAGTTACTGTTTCGTAATGAATCAAGTCAATAGCGTACTGATCTTGTTCTTCTTGGGAACATTCTTCTCTTTCCCCGCCGTTTACGGTTTTATAAAGTTTTTCCATGATTAACTACTCTTTATCCCATAGATCCAAAAATTACCGGCGGTTAAGTTTCCAGTTGTTTGGGTTCCAATACGAATCCCGGTCGACTCACTTGCGTTATTAATATATCCGTTTGCCGTTCTAGCGCTCATATTGTTTGTAGCGGATATAATCGTAGACTGGTACATAACATTAGAATATCCACCGGCGGGGTAAAACCACAACCATCCACTTCTTCCAAGATTGGCTGTTGTTGCGCCGGTTTGGTCTAAAAGTATAGTAGTACCGCCAAAAGCAAATGACGTTATAGTTGGACTAGCCGCACTGTCAATTGTGCTACCACTATAACCATAAACACCACCAGTTGCTAAAACTCCTCCCGGATAAAGCCTACAACCAAGAGTAGCGGCTCTAACATCAGTAAAAGTGATTAAAAATGAGTTGTAAGTAGACGTATCTAAACCAGTAAAATCTACAACGGAAGATGCCGCAACCGCAGAACCTAGGAAAACAAATGCTCCACCACCTCCAGCGGGAGCAGTAGAAGCCCAAGTTGATCCATTAGACGTAAGCACATTACCGTTTGTACCGGGTGCTACAAACTGAACCGCTGATGTTCCGTTACCTAGGATGACGTTATTGGCGGTTAATGAGGTTTGTCCTGTACCGCCGTTTGCCGCTGACAGAGTTCCACTAGAAACTGAAGAGGCGTTCAGAGATGTAAGGTTCGCACCTGATCCGCTGTAACTGTTCGCTGTAATAACATTGGTTGAGAAGTTACCTGTAGCGTCACGCTCCACAATAGTGCTAGCGCCGTTAGAACTCGATGCCGTAGTTCGGTTGTTTGCTATTGTTCCTGCCGTGATTGCCGTGGCGTTTAGGTCTGTAATGTTCGACCCAGAAAAGGCGGCAGTGCTCGATCCCGTTCCACCATTGGCAAGAGGTAATACAGCGTTATTGGGGATCTGGATGGTTGATCCATCTACAACTATTGCTCGTTCTGCTGGGTAGACTGAGAATACCGTCTTGGTACCAGCCGCCAATGTAATTGGGGAAGTGTTGCCGTTTGAGTTAGACAGTACCGTGGTACGGGCTAGGGTGTTGCCTGACGAAGAATATGTTCCAAGACCAACCTCCCAAGCCGAACCGCTAGTAATACAGTAGTAGGTTGTATTGGTGTCGCCAATACTTGAAAACGCCTGAAACCCAGAAAGAGCGCCACCAAGCGTAAGAGTACCCGTACCAGTTGTGGTTGTGGTTTCGCTAATTCGGTCTTTTAGGATCAGTGCCATTTATGCCTCTACTATTTCTTCCCACTGCTGGGTCTGTTCGTTCCAACCATAAGGCTTGCCGTCCGTTGGCATCGGTACTGGAGCATTCCATAGACAAGTGTCTTCATTCAAAACCCACGACGCAAACGGCTTTGGTGGTATAAACGCATCTCGTGTAGGGTCGTAGGTGTAACCGATGCCAGCATAATTCTTACGAAATGGCGTTCCGTTTGGGTGTTGACCGCCGTAAGTGTTGTAACTAGTACGCTTACAAGCCTGCCCACGGAAAGACCCGTATTGCATTTCCCAATCAAAGTTACCTTCATCTTTGCCTACGATGACTTCGGTAACGATGTTGTTTTCATCAAGAAAAGCATAATGTGCCATCGTTAACTCCAAGAAACAGTGCCCGTACCGGCAGTAAATGTCGTAACCTTATAAATACCAGATGTAGCAGTTGTATATGTCAGCCCACCGCCCGGGTTTGAAATAGTCCGTGTATCTGGATATCTAATTATTACTACCCCAGACCCACCAGTCCCACCCACACCAAGTGGGCTAGGGTTACCATAACCACCACCACCGCCGCCGCCGCCAGTATTTGCGGTTCCGTTAGAGCCGTTAGTAGTAGAGGCTCCGTTTCCACCGCCGCCTGAACCGCCAGCCGCCCCCGACCCAGCACCATAACCACCTTGCGCTCCACCACCGCCTCCACCACCATACGTTACCGAAGACCCTGTGATTGTGGACGCTACGCCAGCCCCGCCAGTTGTACCGCCGGTTGAAGCAGAGTCGGTTCCTGTTGCCCCTGCTCCACCGCCGCCAGCACCAGAAAAAGTACCGCCAGTTTTGTTGCCGCCCCTATAACCTTGGTTTGCTGTTCCAGCGGCCCCGGTTTGAAGGTTTGCTTCTCCACCACCTCCAGAACCGCCCGTATTTGGTGCTACTTGATATGCTCCACCGCCACCACCGCCGGTTGATGTAATAGTGCTGAATACTGAATCTGAGCCGTTAGTGCCCTTGTTATAACTACTACTAGCACCACCAGCCCCGCCACTACCTACCGTAACTGTATAGTTTGTACTAGCAAGAAGCGTCAATGCGCTTTCAGCAGAACCACCGCCGCCAGAAGTTCCGGCAGAAGTGCGATAACCGCCAGCACCACCACCCGCACCGCCGCCAGACCCGCCGCCACCGCCCCCAGCAACAACAAGAAAGTCAGCAGTAAATGAGTACCCTAGTGTGTTTACAATAACCCAATCAGTACCGTTATATGCCTCGAACTTAGATTCGGTTGTGTTGTACCGAATCATCCCAGTAGCACCAGTCGGACGCTCTGCCGTAGTGCCTACAGGTAAACTAAGGGATCCAGTAGATGAAGATGGTGTGTCATATCCAACAGCCTTAACCGCTGAATACGTACAGAACACATTCTTTGACCCGGCGCTGAAGTTAACTAGGTTTCCGCTGTTAGAAGAAGATAAAACTGTAGTTCTGGAAAGGGTAGTTCCGGAAGACGTGTACGTTCCAATACCCAACTCCCACTCCGTCGTACCCACGATGGCGTAGTAAGTGGTGTTCCCGTTGCCAATAGCAGAGAACGATTGAAAACCGGAGACCGCACCGGCTAAGGTTACTGTCCCCGTACCGGTGGTTGTGGTGGTCTCCTGTACACGGTCTTTAACGACTAATGCCATGATTAAGCGATACGAATAATAGCGTTAGAAGCGTCGTTGGTCGGGAAAATGATGGTGAAGTCGCCATCCGTAGATGTCTTATCAGCACCAAAGTCCAGAACGCAGACAGAAGCATTAGTCAAAGTCGTGTTGGCGTTGCTGTTTGCCGAAGGCGTGGTGTTATAAATCAAAGCGCCACGAGCCGTCACCGATACGTTCGGGAAGGTCAGATCGGAAAAGTCGCAGAATCCTGTACCGGTGTTGGCATTAATGTTAGTTGCCGTAACACCCGTGTTGGTCAGTGCTAAACCACCAGCCGTATAGTTAGAACCACTTGCCTCGTTAGAAGAACTATACGTGGTCGTATTAGCATCCAATGAGGCTGAAGATGTATACAGCGCCAGTTTAAAAACGTCTGCGCCTGTGTCCGCTGAGGGACGGAAATCGTGTACACCGAGTAAAAGTTCGGCTTTAAACGAAGTGGTCATTGCTTGGGTAATTGCCATGTTAGGCTCCTTTATTCATCTAAAAGTTTAATTAAATCAGGATGTCCAGCGTTCCTGAATTTGTTTGCCAGAGTCACATGATGTGTCCTGACGGTTTCTTTCATGTAATACACCAAAACCTGACGGATCTGATTTCTGAACGCCTCGGCCTGATCTCGAATGGCGGGGTGTGTCTGGGAGCCAACAGAGATAATTTTGTCTAAAGCCCGTTCAGCCATTTCTTCAGGCGTAAACCCACGCCCCTGAGTGGTTAAGACTTTGACGTTTGTGCCACCTAAAAGGAAGGCTACTTCGCTCATGCTGCTCATCTGACTGGATACCTCGCTTGTGGGGTGCGATACATATCTTGACGATTCTTGCCTTCGCCAAGTTGTTTAAGCATTGCTAAGGCTTCGTCATACCGTCTTTGGTACTCCATAATTACATCTTTCTCGCCCTTCATGTACGTATACGCTTCCAGCAAAGAGCCATAAAGCAATACAGAATCAAACTTATCCCCCAGCCAAGATGTACCAGCAGTAACAATAGACTGCGGATAATAAAAATAGTGGAGTTCCATGTTGTACGAAGCGTCTGGAGTTGGGCCAAGGATGTACGAGTTCTGGTCAAAAATTGCATAATATTTTGGCATTCCAGTATCTGTAGGACTAGGATAACAAGATCTAATAAACTCGACATCTTTGTTTAGTAAAAACTCTTGGATACCACTTCCATCAATAACCGCCAAAGAAAAGTTGGCCAACCAATCTGATGGGACGGAAAGATATTTATTATTAATTGTGCAGTTACCGGTTACATTTTTACGAAGATCAGGGATCTGGACAGAATTAAATACACGCTGTTCAGCCTCTTGAATAAACGTATTAATCTGTTCGGTACTCGTAAAAGTAACCGTGCCTGTACCCGCAGAATCAGTCCACGAAGTATTTGGGAAATCGTTTTCGACGTACCCTTTAATCGTCTCAAACAGAGTGGCGTAGTTCACAAATTACCCCATTTTAGTGGTATGACCACGACCTTTAGTTTGAGCCTTGCCACCACGAGTCATTTGAGTTTGAGTATTAGGCACCGCATTTGGATACCCAACATTTTCTTTCCCACCCATGTCTGTAGTGTAGGTTTTAGGCTGTGTGTATTTACCGCACGGATCTTTAACATCCGCTGAAAAATACTCAAATTTATCGCTGCTCATTATCGGCCCCTTCCACTTGAACGTTGATTCATTATTTTAGCCATGTTACGTCCATATTTTTTCATGTCCGCATTAGTTTTACCGCCTTTAGCCATTTTTTTAACCCCGTGCATACGTTTCTCGTGGGCTTTTACTTCTTTCTTGGCTACGTCTTTCATAGTATGTGAAGTCATTTATTTCTCCTAAATTATCTGAATTGTTACTGTTCCAGTCTGACCCTTACCAACTAAATTGTTAGGAGTTAGACCGCCATCATTACCTAAACCTACTGGGTTCCACCCCCATTGGATTTGCCTACTCCCACCTGCGGGTGTGCCAAAGCCATCAACAGAAGTACTGTTTGTAGCCAATAATTGCAACCCAGTAACGCCGCTTGCCAAGTAAGACGTGTCACGTCTAGGATTTCTGACGGCTTGGGGGTCGTCAATTGGGTATAAACCAAGCGACAACTGGGGCTGGTCCGGGTCCCAACATTCGGGACAAACTCTGAGGTTAACATTTTTGGTCTTTACAATTTCTGTACGAAGTTCATGTAGTCTAAATTGAAACCCACATCTGTCGCACATCGCAATCGCAATGCGACCAAGAGTAAATTTCGTAGTCATTAGTACCCACCGCCACCAATGAAGAACTCTCGTGGAACAAACCGGATGGAAGCCTTTTCACGGTCTTCTCCAGCAGCCAAATTCCACTGTTCTTCATACGCCAATTTTAGTATTTCTGCCCGTTGTTCCGCACCGGGAATTTTCATTGATAAGTGGTACGCCAGTCCTGCTACAAGGCAAGGTAGTAGTCTAAAAGGTATATCTTGTGTGCGTACCCCACCATCGCCTGCATCTTGGATTCTCTTTAGTCTCCAATATACAAGTTGGTACTGAGTTCCGGGTGAGTTGGGGGTAGGCCAAATATTGACATTGGGTAGATAAGGAACAGATATTGACGCCCCCGTTAAATGCGCTGCAGCAGTAGTGCCCGCCTGTCCACGGATGCAATTTTGTAACTGAGTAGTGGTTTTCCCTGTGTAATTGATAATTTCTGTGCCTATTTGTATATACCCAGTAGACGAAAGACCATCTGTAGAAGATAAAGTAATTGTGGTATCCGACGAAGAAATACCGCCATTTAACGTCAAAGAAGTAGCGGCGGTAGTCCCCGATTGTCGATTCACCCAAATTTGAATTGGCAACCCCTGAGAAGTCTTATTAGGGATAGACGCGTAGGTAGAAACACTAATACGGCTAATTGTGATATCAGATTGAGTCGCCGTACTCCCAGCATTTTGACGTATTACGTGCTCTAGCAAATCAATCGTATCAACTGGAAGCGGGTAGGTTGCTTGCCCAGTTTGAAGGGTAATTGCGCCTTCTTCGATAGTCCACAGGTTAATACCCCGATTAGACCACTCAATCGTCAATAGGTTGAGGCTTCGACGTGCTGTTTTAAGGTCGTAACCAGTCCGTAGTTCGGCACCACACCTCTCAAACGCTTCTTCTATTATGTCCCGAAGTTCGAGATTAAATTCTGATGTGCCTGAAGTTGTCATGCTATTTTCCTATGCCGAGCAGTTTTTGCAGCCACGTTCTTTGGCTGGGCGACGAACTGCTTTCCTGCGGCTTTACCGGCTCGCTTGGCGCGGGTGGTCGCGGCGTACTCTTGCGGGGAGAGCGCTTTGATGGCGCTGCTTGGGAGGTATCTTTCCCCTGTAGCCTTCGGTCCTTGCGTAGAAGGTTTGCCACTCTTAGTTCTCCACTTTTGTTGTGTCCACGCCTTCAGGCTTTGCTGAGGCTTTTTCAAGTTCGACATACCGTTCCCGTTGCCTAATTTTTCTAAAGTCCTCTGATGCCTCTAAGATCCAATAAAATACGTTGCCGTCAGTTTTAGCGTCGTATATTGGAAACCTAATCCTTGTATCCACCACCAGCCTTTTTATACTGGAGAGCCAACATTTGAGCCTTACGGGCACTCCACTGACCAGGAGCACCCCCTTTACCACCGGCTTTAATACGCTCAAATATAGACTTACGCATACCGGGTTTAGTGTAGTTACCTGCCTCGTTTACACGAGACTGACCGCCTTGGGAATAAATAGCAACAGACAAATCCCCGTCTTTTTTCTTGACAGTTTTGGCTGGCTTCATAGCCTTTGGCAGTTTTTTAGGGTTTACTGCACCCATACCCCGGCACGCTCTCAATTTAGCACTTTCCGCCGCCCATCATGCGGACTTGCATACCTTTGGTTTTGCCTTTTTTGGCAACACCATCGGCTTGCTTGTGACCAGCAGCCAAACCACCCGACTTCATTTTCTTCATACCGGCTTCTTTCATCTCATGCTTAAGCATGGACTTAGGAGCGCCTTTTTTCTTCATGAAGGATACTTCTTTCTTCATCATTGCCTTTGACTCTTTCATGACTCCACCTTCCTTTTTAGTGAACTCTTTGCCTACGGACGTTGGTACGCCCACCTTTTTAGCAAACTTTGGGTTATTAGCCACAGCCTGCATAAATCTTTCTTGTTTTGCTGATACAGCGGGCATCAGACCATCTTCCCACGGGTCTTACCCCGTTGAGCGCAACCATCGGC
>JACCDP010441828.1_pt1 | contig 12132 bp, 9 predicted proteins | sample 7445841 | NCBI WGS metagenome assembly JACCDP01 (sample SAMN15323441, study PRJNA562643) | freshwater metagenome | isolation source: river surface water | place: USA:Blue River Watershed | collected 2017-08-17
ATGGCACCTTCATGAAAGCCTTTACGAATAAAGGTCGTTACAAAAAATTGATGAGTCAGATGCCCGTGAAAGTCATCATGAACCCACACACCGCCCTCTTGGGGGCTGCGTCCGTCGCAGCGGCCCTCTCGCATGCTCCCGCACCATGACGTCCCACGATCTCGATCGCTTCAAGAAAGCTGCCGCGTTACGCGCTGTGGAATTTGTCCGGAACGGCATGGTCGTCGGACTCGGAACCGGGTCAACTGCCAAACATTTGGTGCTCGCGCTCGGCGAACGTGTCCGAGCCGGTATGAACCTACGAGGGGTGCCGACATCCCAAGAAACCGCCACGCTTGCCAGAGAAGCCGGAATTCCCCTCCTCGATTCAGAAAATCGCTGGGAGATCGATGTCGCCATCGACGGGGCCGATCAGGTGGACCCAGAGCTCAATCTCATTAAAGGCGGAGGCGGGGCGCTCCTGAAGGAAAAGATTGTGGCAGCCTCAGCCAAGCAGTTCATCGTGATGGTCGATCATACCAAGCAAGTTCCTGTACTCGGCGGATCCTTCCCTCTCCCCATTGAGGTGATCCCCTTTGGCTGGGGCAGCACGGCCCACGCGATCGAATCACTGACCAACAGCCGTGTGATCCTTAGAGAGCGCAACGGAATCCCGTTTAAAACCGAGGCGGGGAACTTGATCGTCGATGTCCATCTCAACCGCATCAGTCAGCCAGGTAAGCTGGAAACAGCGCTCAACTTGATTCCTGGAGTCGTGGAAACCGGCCTCTTTGTCGGTCGGACGACGATTTTGATTGTCGGTACGCCTCAGGGTGTTCAGACCCTCCATGCCCCTCAGCAATGATGATTCAGTCAACCGGCGAGAGTTGTTGCGAGCAGCGGCAAGGCAGACTCGCTTCCTGCTGTTGTGTCCACTCACCCAGGCCGTAATCTCCCTATCAGAACCATCCGAAACAACCGCCACCGCGCTTCGACCGAAAGGTGATGAGATGAATGACAACGAGCTTCTTGGCAGCCACGACCCATACCGACTCCCTCGGCACGTCATCCCTACCCGGTACGATATAAAACTTGAACCGGATCTCGCAGCAGCCACTTTATCCGGCCACATCACCATTGCTCTGATGGTCAAGCAGGAGACACAGACCATTCTCTTGAATGCAACCGATCTCATCGTCGAATCCGCAGGGCTGGAGGGACCGAGCGGCCAGAAGATTAAGGCGGCCGTGGAATTAGAACCCGCCCTCCATCGCGTGCGGCTCCTATGCGGGCATCCTGTGGCACCGGGCGAGTGGCGGCTCCACCTAGCATTCCAAGGACGACTCAACGATCAGCTGCGAGGATTCTATCGCAGTACATACAAGGACGCGTCGGGCACGGTACAGACCCTGGCGGCGACACAGTTCGAAGCCACAGATGCGCGCCGAGCCTTTCCCTGTTGGGACGAACCTGATTTTAAAGCGGTCTTTGCGACGACGCTCGTGATCGATCCACAGTTTACGGCGATCTCCAATACCTCAGTCGTCTCTGAGTCCGTCGAGCACAGCAAGAAAGTGGTGCGGTTTGCCGACACGATCAAGATGTCGACGTATCTCGTTGCGTTCGTGGTCGGCCGGATGCAGCCAACCAAGCCGGTGTTCGTTGGAAAGACACCGCTGCGAATCTGGACCGTGCCGGAAAAGCAGGAGCTTACACCGTTCGGTCAGGATATTGCTGTTGCGTCACTAAAGTTTTTCGAAGACTACTACGGCATCCCGTACCCCGGTGACAAGCTGGATCTTGTGGCGATTCCAGACTTTGCATCAGGCGCCATGGAAAACCTTGGGGCGATCACGTTCCGTGAGACGGCGCTGCTGGTCGACCAACGCGCAGGCACCCACGCCGAGCTCGGACGGGTTGCCGATGTCGTGTCCCATGAGAATGCCCACATGTGGTTCGGGGACTTGGTCACGATGTCCTGGTGGAACGGGCTTTGGCTCAACGAAGCCTTCGCGACCTTCATGGAGATGTTGGCCGTCGATGCCTGGAAATCAGAATGGAAGAGATGGGACACGTTCAGCGTGGCACGAGCGGCGGCGTTCGCGGTCGATGGTCTGTGGAGTACGAGGCCAATTGAGTATCCCGTTCGTGCACCCAAGGATGCGGATGCCATGTTTGATATCTTGACCTATGAAAAAGGGGCCTCCGTCTTGCGGATGCTGGAGCAGCACATCGGGCCGATCGTATTTCGGGATGGTGTGCGAGCGTATCTCCATCGCCACGCCTACGGCAACGCCGATACCAAAGATTTGTGGATCGCCCTCGGAACGGTCGCCCGCCGGCCGGTTACCGAGCTGATGAACGGGTGGATCTTTCAGCCTGGGTTCCCCTTGGTTACGGCAGAGATACGCGGTCAAACATTGCAGCTGTCACAGCAGCGATTTACCTATCTCAAACAAGCATCATCAGAAGAGCTGTGGCATATCCCTATTCAGATTCGTCTCACGATCGGGGAACGGACCGAACAGCGCCAACTGTTGCTGACGGAGCAGGAGACCACGGTCCCCTTACCAGATGGAGTAACCGCCCTGTTAGTCAATGAAGGCGGACATGGGTTTTACCGCGTCCACCATCGAGGGAACCTTCTCCAGCAACTCCTCGACCAAGACCATGATCGTCTGGCGCCAATTGAACGATTCAATCTCGCGAGCGATGCATGGGCCACGACAGTCGCCGGATTAATGCCACTCGCTGAATATCTTCACCTGACCGCACGTTTCAAAAGTGAGCGAGATAAAAATGTCTGGACGGTCCTCCTCGACTCCTTTTCCTTTCTGAACAGGATCATCGCGCCTGACGACCGGGCTTCCCTGCAAGCCCTGGTTCGTAACCGCGTCACCCCGGCGGTCAGGGATTTGGGCTGGGAGCCACGGTCGGGAGAATCGGATCTCACGCGACAATTGCGCGGAGACCTCCTCGCTGCTCTCGGGAGGAAGGGGAACGACCAGGATGTCCAACAGCAAGCGGTGGAACGATATCAGCTCTATCGTAAAGACCCCTCCACCGCAGATCCGAATATCGTGCCTGCCCTCGTGACTATCCTTGCGTACATCGGGGACGAGGCTCGTTACGAGGAATTCTCGGAGCTTTATCGAAGAGGTTCCACGCCTCAAGAAGAACGACGCTATCTCTTTTCATTGACCATGTTTCGCTCACCAGCCTTGCTGTCTCGAACGTTGAGTCGGACGCTGAACGGTGAGATCCGCACCCAAGACGCCCCCTTCGTCGTCGCAGCTACGATGACTAGTGTGCATGGCCGTGAACTGGCTTGGGAATTCGTGAAGACGAACTGGGATCAGATGGATCGGCTGTTCCCGAAGCAAGGCCTCCGGCGTATGTGCGGAGGCATCGTCGGGCTGGCCACTCCCGAGTTGGAGCAAGACGTCCGGGCGTTCTTTACCTCGCACAAGATTGATCTAGGCGGGAAAACGTTGGATCAGTATTTAGAACAGCTACGTATTGCGGTCTTGTTCCGAGAACGAGAAGGTCGCACAATACCGGCCACGCTTGCCAACGCGATACAATTCTGAACCCGCGGAGGCACAACGGGGCGGTGGAGTATGATTTATTTCTGTGACTGACTCACCATTGCGAGCCGTGTTCCTGTTTTCTCGTTCGTCTTCTCTCAGGCAGAAACCCTATCCATATCCTACGAATATTCCCTAGATTGCTCCGAGCTTTTGCGCTCGATAGAATTCTCAGTTATCCGATGGGACGCACGACATTCAATATCACTTGTCCGACTTGTCACGCGGCAAAGGTTCGCCTGGCGTCAAGAAAAGGGCTTTCTGACGCCCTCCTTGGCGGACTCACCATCTATCCGTTCCGTTGTCAGCTCTGTGCCGACCGCTTTCGAAAGTTTCTTGGTCGCCGCACACTCAACCCGCGGAGAAGCTTCGATCGCGTGGATGTGTCGTTCCCAGTCTGGTTTCGGCCACACCGGACCCCGGGCTCGCCGCGACTGGGGCAGGAAGGCGTGATAGAAAATCTTTCGATTCGTGGGTGCCGGATTCGTACCACCGCGCTGGTCATCCTCGGCTCCTGCCTGGAACTGGAATTCCAGTATTCCAACGATTCGCTTCCGATTACGATTGCGGAAGCGGTGGTTCGCTCTTCAGGGAGGGACGGTACGGTCGGCATGCGATTTACACGTCTCCATCGAGGAGAAGAAAGACGGATCAGGCGCATCATCGATGTGTGGTTGCCTGAACCCATATCATCGTACACATAACGTGGACTGTCACGGGCGACTACGGGTATCAACGTCATTCCTGTCGGAGCACGGCCAAGGGCGGTTGGCCAAGGATTCGGTAGGTGCTGAGAAAGCCCACCAACAGAGTCAGCGTGACGGTGGCTACAAATCCCGAGGCCAGGACACCTGCCTGAAGGTGCCAGGAGAGATCAAACACGGTCTCAAGGACCGCCCAGGATAATGCGCTGGCCAGCGCGATTCCTAGAATCCCACCCAAAGCTCCCAGCATGGCATACTCGACGGCAAACGACCGGGCGATGACGCCGCGTGTTGCCCCCAACGCCTTGAGAATGACGGATTCGTACAGCCGACGATACCGGGTCGCAGCCAAGGCTGCCGCCATCACCAACCCCCCTGAGAAGACACAGAACAACGCGACGGCACGGATGGCAAGGGACAATCGATCCAGTACCCGCGCAAAGCTGTCGAGCACATCGCCGATATTGATGGCGGTGACATTCGGGAAAGACGCCACGACTGCTTGCTGGAGAAGCACTTCGTCGGATGGTGCGACGCGAACAGTGGCCACATAGGTGTGGGGGGCTTCTTCAAGCGCACCGGGGGAAACAATCATGAAGAAGTTCGTGGAAAAATTGCCCCACTCTACCGATCGAATGCTACTGATCTCACCCGTGATGGATGCACCTTGGATATCGAGTTCAATCGTATCGCCCACGGTAACACCGAGTTGCTTCGCGGCGTCCTCTTCCATCGAGATCAGCGGCTTGGTGAAGACGTGCCCCGGTTTCCACCATTCGCCCTGAACCACTTTGTTGTCCTTGGGCAGATCTTGAAGGAATGTCAGGACGTACTCTCGTGTACGGAACCACTGCTTCCGACGTTCTTCCTTCTGGGCTGCTTTGTCCCTCTCCTCTTCTTCTTCCGACAACGGTTCAAACTTCACCGGCTCGTTCTTCACGGCGGACAGTCGCGAGCGGACCAAGGGGGTCAACTGAGGAGTTGAGTCTCCGGATCGCTGACGCAGGAGACGCACCATTCCTTCTGCCTGGTCGGGTTGAATATCGATGAAGAAAAACGTCGGCGTGTCTGTCGGTCGATTCTCACCCACCTGCGCGAGCAATGACCGCTCGACAAGCGAGACGGTCGTCACGACCATCACACCGATGCCAATGGCGATCGTGATGCTCACCGCCTGACTCCCCGGCCGAGTCACATTCCCTACGGCTTGGCGGATCGATAGCTGCTCGGGGCGCGGCCATTTCTTGAGGGCGAAAAGGACTGCGCGGGCCGATACCCCTAACAACAGCACGGCGGCTGCAAATGCCAGAATAAACAACAGTCCGACTTTCCACGATCCGGCCTGCCAGATCGATAAGAGCGCTAATCCGAGGCCGATTCCAATCACCACGGCCAACTTGATTGAGTCAAGATCACGCCAAGCGCTCCACCATCTGGTCCGTACCGAGCCAGATATCGGGGCGGCGGCAATCTCACGGCGGAAAATCCGCGCGGGTTTGACTTCTCGGATCGTCAGCAACGGCCATAGGGTAAAGAGCAAGGTCGAGAGCATGCCCAAGGCCAGTCCCTTCAACAACGGAGCGAACGAAAGGCCCAGCCACCCATTCGCGAAACCTAATTGGTCAAGGAGATCCGAGGCCATGACGGCAGCCATCACCCAGGGAAGACCGAGGTGGAGAGCCATACCGATGAGCAAGCCGACGAGGCTTCCGATTAGGCCCAGCATCAGGGCTTGTAATCCATAGGTCAGCACGATGGTTTGGGAATCCGCACCGACCGTCTTCAGAATCGCGATCGTGTTCATCTTTTCCCGCACAAAGGCATGAACCGAGGTGGCGACTCCGAGGCCTCCCACAAACAGGGCAGTCAGCCCAATGAGGCCCAGATAGCGGGTCAACTGTTCTAAAGATTGTTTCAGCTGCGGCTGGGCCTCACGGTAGCTCGAGACACGGGCTGAATCCGATGCCAGTCGACCTCGTAATTCGTATAGCAGAGGTTCAGGAGGTATCCCACTCGGAATTTTTAACAGGAACCGCTCGCGAACCCTGCTGCCAACCTTAACCAGCTCAGCCGAACGGAGTCCCGCTTGCGACATCAGGACTCGCGGGCCCAAACTAAAGGCGTTGGCCATGCGATCCGGCTCCGTTCTCACGACACCGGTAATCACGAACTGCGCCTGTCCAATTTTCAGCCGATCGCCGACGGACAATCCCATTCTGATAAGCAGAGCCTCTTGCACGACGACCCCAAAACAGGCGCGCTCTGAACAATCCCAATCTTGCTCGCGAAGCAATGCTCGTAACTCAGTGTCAGGCTCCAGTCGCAGTGAGCCGTAAAGCGGATATTGTGTTTCAACGGCCTTGAGCTCCACGATCTGTGTCGGCTGGCCAACACTAGACGGCTCAACCTGCGCCGCCATGGCGACGAGCTCACTGACATGTGTGTATTCGATCCCACGCGTACCCAACGAATCCAAGACCTCCTGGCCTTGAGGGCTGATGGGCCGAGACAGTCGAATTTCAAGATCGCCGCCCAGCAATCCACGCGCTTCCTTTGTCACGGTTTGCTCTACCTGGGTGCCGAACAGAGAGACTCCCGTCAGCGCGCCGACGCCGATGGCGATACAGACCAAAAAATAGAGAAAGTGTCGCCAGGCGGCACGTGTCTCACGCCACGCCATCTTGACCAAGAACCCTGTCATGAGCCTGATTGAAAGGGAGCCGAGGTTGCAGACAATCGGTCTGACCGTCTGGAGTCAGTCGATCCGCCTTTGATAAATGATGGGTCGGAGGACATGCGATCGGATTCCAGGCGCCCATCGCGAAGCGACAGCACGCGCTGCATCGAAGAGGCCAACGTGGTGTCATGGGTCACGAGCACAAGTGTCGTCCCATGATCCCGATGGAGGGCCAACAGCAATTCGACGATATGAGAGCCGGTCGTGCTATCGAGGTTGCCCGTTGGTTCATCCGCCAGCAAAATCGGCGGACGACAGGCAAAGGCGCGAGCCACGGCCACCCGTTGTTGCTCCCCACCGGACAATTGGACCGGATAGTGTCCCATGCGATCGGACAACCCCACTGCGGAAAGCAGATCAGCTGCACGCTCACCAGCCCCGCGCTCTCCGCTGAGTTCGAGCGGAACCGCCACGTTCTCCATGGCGGTGAGTGTGGGGATGAGATGAAACGATTGGAAGATGTAGCCCACCTTTTCGCGCCGGAATCGAGCCATTCGGCTTTCCGCCATAGTCGTAATGTTCGTGCCGTCAAGATGGATCGAGCCCGCACTCGGACGATCAAGACCCGCCATCAAGCCGAGCAGCGTCGATTTACCGCTTCCGGATGGCCCCACAATCGCGACCGTCTGTTTCGCCAGGATTTGAAAGCTAATATGGTCCAGGATGGTGACTGAACGTCCTCCCGCAGCCAAGACCATCGACACATCCGTCACAGTGATCATTGAAACCCTCTTCCATCCGCTGACTCAGAACATACAGAGAATGATAGTATACTGCACGAACAAAGAGCGCGACTGTTGAGTGACATTATGCCTAGAGCGCGAAGAACATTGCTGGCGAGATCCCTAGCGGTAGTGCTGATACTTGCATGGCCCTTCGCGGTGGATGCCGCCTCGCCTTCGGCATCTGATACCAGACCTCGAATCGTCGCATTTGGAGACAGTCTCACGGCTGGGCTCGGGGTACAAGCCGATGACGCCTATCCCGCCCAATTGCAGCGGAAGCTGGATGATCTCAAGTATCCCTATCGAGTGATTAATGCCGGTGTGAGTGGTGACACCACAGCCGGCGGACTTCGACGTGTGCCGTGGATCCTCAACAATAAACCTGAGCTGGTGATCCTTGAATTAGGCGCGAACGACGGACTTCGAGGGCTCAGCATTGATCAAACCAAAAACAATCTGGGACAGATCGTCAAACAGCTGAGAGAAGCCGGCGCGGTCGTTGTCTTGGCCGGCATGAAGCTCCCTCCGAACTATGGAGAGGACTACACCACTCGCTTTGAAGCCATCTATCCGGCGCTGGCGCGAGAATACCATCTCCCCTTCATACCCTTCTTTCTGGAAGGGGTAGGCGGCGCATCCTCATTGAATCAAGCCGATGGCATCCACCCGACGAAGCAAGGGTACGAAATCGTCGTGGAGCAGGTCCTGAACGTCCTCAAGACCGTACTGAGCGAACGACGGCAAAAGCTCTGAGTCGCTCAAATCTTAGATCACCGACTTGATCTTCGGCTGAAACCGGCTTGATCGTAGGTCCAAAGAAGCACGGCAGGCCAAAAATTATTACGACGACTTCTTGAAGAACGTGTCGTAGACGCCGTACGCGAGGATCCCCCCGATCAGCACATAATACAGGGCGCTGATGCCACTGTAGTCCGGTGGGCCTCCACCCTCTGGAGCATTGGCCAATACCGGCAACGCCTGGGCCAGAAGGATTCCTGTGATCGCACTTGTGTGTGAAAGTAGCCGCTTCATCTTTGCTCCCTCCAAGATCTGAAAAGCTAAAGAAGACCGCATTTTACTGGACCTTAATTGGAAGGCGCAAGAGGGATCAGCAGGAAGGATTGGGGACGCAACAGACGAAGTGGCACCACGAATTAGGGGGTTGGCTTAACCGCTGCCTGTAGTGCCCGGGCAATGTCTTTGACGGAGTTGGCAAATTTGTCGAATGCGGAACCTTCTTGAAGCAGTTCACCCGCAGCCGCCCGCACCTGGTTCTCCTGCTTGATCATTTCCGTCGCTAACTCTTCCACTTTAGCCATGGCCCGTTGGTAGGCCGCGAGGTCGAGCTGAAGCGCTTGCGCTGTGGTCTGCGTGGTCTTCATCTCATCCAGCGACGTGCGGAGTTCCTCAGATAGTCTTCGGACGTGGGTTTCACGGTCTCGGATCTCAGCTGTCAGCCTGGTGGAGCCTTGATCGCTTTCACGACGACTGTCCGCGAGACCGCGAATGGTCTCGATCCACGTCGAGACCTCGCTGGGTTTGAGTGTGGGAGGGGCAGGAAGTGGTTGGTGTGCCTGGATCGCTTTTGTGGCTTGTTGGAGCCATTCCATAAACTGCATGGCATCGCCCAATGGCACATCGGCCGCGCTCCATGGTGCCGCGGATACCTTGCCATTCAGAGCGGGAGCGGCTAGGGGTGGTGTTTTGGATTCTTTCGGCGCACGCGATTTTCGCGAGGGTCGAGGTCGATCTCGCTGATAGTATTCCAGTAGGACGGCGATACAATGGCGGCACAGGGGTTCTTCGGGAAGAGCGCAAGAGCATGTGGAGAGAAGGTGGCCGTCTTTCAGACGAATCGTTTGCTCGTACAGGCCGGAGTTCCCAATGAGGGTGGACGTGATCTGGGCATTGTCCGCTTCCCCGATGCGGACCCGGTTTTCGGTCACATATTTCTGAGCGATTTGAAAGGTGGAGCCTTGAGAGATGGCCTGGATCATCTGGGGATCCAACAAGCCAAGTTGCTCAGCGCTGCAAGGAATCTTATTTCGCATTGTCGATGCGCACCTGGTTCCGGGAACAGGAACTGACGCAGTTTGCCGGGCGAGTCGAGTTGTGTCAAGCCTCGTGGGGTTTCTGAGCCGCTTGTTACGCGGTTGTTTGGGAGGGTGTATCGTCAGTACGCTACCGGCATGGTTTCACATGGCGTGCTTTGTCCATCGGGGTCAGCCAAATGTAGTCGGCGATGGGTTCTTGCATCAGTGCTCGAACGTCCTCCGTTTTACTTGCATCAAATGAAAGCAGATAGATCGTTGCCTGTTTGACCGCTCCGCCCAGCCGCCTCGCGACACGCTTCGGCACAGGAAGTCCATATTGAACGTGGCCGGCTCCGGTGTAGCTCACGATGATGCGACGGGTACCGGTTTGATCGCGGCGGAGCTCTTCTTCCCTCAGGGCCAGCGTCCTTGCCATACCTTCGTCGCGAACCATGGATGCTTCGTACATTGTGCGATAGTGTTCTGCGGACCCTCCGTGGCACCGCTGGAGTTGATCGAAGATCCTCTCACGATAGGCGGGATCGTCGACAATCTCTTCTTGATCGAGCCCCCATGTCGCCCATTCAGGCTCCTGTTTGGCTTGATCGAGCCCAAGTTTCACGACATGGCGAATCAATGGTTTGGGTGGGTTCATGGCACGGACGGATACATGTCGGTCGCGGGCGAATATGAGCAAGGGCGCATAATCTTCAAAAGCGCCTCCCCAGTTTTGTTTCCAGCGTACCTGGTCCAAAAACTCATTCGTGACTGGTTGAGTCGTCGATACATAGCTGTCCAAGGCTGGTTGGCCATCCCATCCGAACATCTCCATTCCGATCGTCGGCTCAATCTTGTCCACAACCAGTTGATTGAGCACCTTCAAGGCGGCTTCGATATGGTACGGGTTATGGTGCTCTTCTCCCAAATAGACAATGTTCTGTTGTTCCAAACCCTTGACCAAATCGGCAAACGTGATGACATGGCCGGTGTGTGTCTCAAGAATGTCCCAGGGTTGCCACCCAGCCTCGATGTTGGAACCAAGGCCACCGGCGCGCTCTACCGCGCAACCCATCGGGAACATAAGCAGATAGACCAGAAGACACAGTCTGAAGACCGACCGCCCTGTTCGCCCAGTGCTCACCATGACAGGTACTCTCATAAAACCACTCCTATCACAACGATCGAGTGTGAACAAGCGCGCTTGACCCTGACGATTGAAGGTCACTATGCTTTGGCTTGATATCCAATTCACACTCAGCCTGACACAGTAGTTTAGGTTCCATGAATCCCGACCCACTTGCCGAGTTTCGCCGTCTCGTGAGTCATCGCGCGCGCCAATATTCCAAACAATGGGAAGCCTCTAAAAGGTTGATTGAAAGGACCTTTCTCCATTCAACCCTTGTCCAGCTGCATCGCACCGTTCTAGCCACAGATCTTCCAGTTACAGTGAAGGAACCTCTGCTCCGCCTATGTGCGCGAGAGACGGCTAACCGAGTCCAGGATCTCGATGGAGAATGCCTGAAATCTCTCACTGGGTTTCCTCCGGCCAAGGCCCTTCGTGCATTGAGCGTCTTTTTCGAATTGGTCCCGGCCCCAGGCTCTCAGTGGCCCACCACAAGGCTGACCAGCGAGAACATTGAGCGGGTGGTGCGCCATATGGATAATCCATTCGACCTTTTCCGCTGCGCAGATGTGGCGTCACTCCTGGACATCGGAGCCGGGGATCTCTCGTTCGCAGAAGAGGTGGTCGACCTGTATGGACCCGATCTCAGGCAACAGAACCGAGAGCTTATCCTACACTGTCTGGATCGACTCGATCCTCATTCACGCCTAGGCGGTCCACTCCACGCAAGTACGGACAGGCAACGGAGGCTGCGAGAGACGTCGGGCCTGTCGTTCTCCTTCTTCGGCAATCAAGACATGTTTGAGCTGGAACCGCTCGATGCGCAAGGGCTGCTGGCCCCTCGATATACGGTTGCGACCTGCGGGGCACCCGCCACTCCTACCTTCGCCTACGAACCGACGAGGGTCTCCCGATCTCTGATCGATCAGGAGCTCATACGGACCAAAGGAGTCTTTCGTCAGACGTGCTTCGAGAGAGAGCAAGCCCTCGAAGTCGCACATGGCGATCGCCTCTTGCTCTTCCCACCATGGAAGTTCGAGATCATCGGCCCTCTGGCCCTGTTGGGGTTGCTCGCTCGTCGTGGTGCTGTCTGTGTGTTGGGATCGGTCGATGACCAAGTGTTTTGGGAACTCCTTGCGCAATTGCTCGAGGATTCGCGCTATCGACCACAAGAAGAACCGTTTAACAGGGTTACCGTACCAAAGATATTCGGAGACCTATACGATGCGCTCACGGGTCTGTCG
>JACCDP010105053.1_pt1 | contig 12126 bp, 11 predicted proteins | sample 7445841 | NCBI WGS metagenome assembly JACCDP01 (sample SAMN15323441, study PRJNA562643) | freshwater metagenome | isolation source: river surface water | place: USA:Blue River Watershed | collected 2017-08-17
CTGCGAGAGAACGCGCAGCTGGACGGCACGGTTGAATCTCTGCGGTCGCAGAAGGAACTCGATGAGCTGCTTGGGCTGCCGGACACTGAGTTTCGGCAGACCGAAGCGCAGGCCAAGAAGGCGGTGGAAGACGCCCGCGACCGCGCCATGCGCAACGCGCGCATTGCCGTGGCCGCGCACAACCAGCTCTTGCGGCTGTACCGCAATGCGTTCGAGCAGGCGAAGCAGCAGTACGCCGACCGCGACCGTAAGGAGATTCTCGCCGACCGACGCAAGGGCCTGCCTGCGGTGGACAACCTGACGTTCGAAGCGTTCGTCGCAGCACACGGCATCACGAATCCCGAGACCGCCAAACGCGCGGCACTGGACGAACTCAAGGCGCAGCTGGAGATGGAACTGGGCACCAAGATTCCCGACGACCAGCAGCTGATAGCCGATGACCTGCTCATCGACCAGCTGCCCGCCAACGAAAAGGGGCTGGCCGAGTACGCGCTCACCCGGATGATCGGCGAGCACGCGGGCAAAGCAACCGCTTCGCTGGTCGCCGCGCGCGACGAACTGGTGCTGCGGAACGGCAACTTCGAGAGCAACATCGCCGACATCAAGAACGTCGACAAGCATCTCGGGGACAAGAAGGTCACCGACGCGCAGGCGCGCAAGTACATCACCGAGGTGCTGGGCCGGCTGAAGCGGGACATCGCCCGCAGCAACGACTCGTCCGAGGCGTACGGTACGGCGCGGGCAGTGCTGGGCGTGCTCGACCCGCGCAGCAGCACCGACCTGGCGGCGACCTTCACCGACAAGGTGCTCAAGGCGGTGGACATGGACAAGCTGCCGGTCACGTCCATCTTCAAGGGGCTGTTCAAGCTCGAAGCCGAGGGCAGGTTTGACCTGCAGGACAGCAGCCCGACCGACGTGCGCGCGGCCATCATCGACGAGGTGGCGATGAACCCCGACAGCGAGCTGAAGAACCTGCTGGAGTACGGCGAGTCGAACGCATCGGGCACCGCACTGCTGACGGCGTTTCTGACCGTGGCCCGCAAGCAGGCCCATCTGGTCGATGTCATCCGGCTGCAGCAGGACAACTCGCTCGAGTCGCAGCGAAGTCTGCTGCGCATTCGCGAAGTGCTGCGCGGCGACATCGAAGCGGTGCGCAGCACGGTGATGAAGGACCTCAAGGCACCCGGAAACCGCGCCATCTACAACTGGATCAAGGCCCGCGACGCCGCCGTGCGCGAGAACACCCGTCTCGCCCAGCTGAACCAGCAGACGGAGTATCTGGCCCCCACCATCCGTGCGCTGGCCGACATCATGTCGCGCATCGACAGCCGCCGGGGCGTGGGCCACGAGCTGCACATCACGCCCGGCACCGTGCTGGTGGTGCCCGCCCGGCCCGACGCGACCAGCGAGGAAGCCCGCGCCCACACCGCCACCATCACCATGGGCCGGGAGCAGTGGCTCAAGTCGCAGGAAGTAGTCGACATTCTGCGCAAGTGGCGCGCGTGGCTGGACAACCGGGCCGACAAGCCCGAGCTGCACGACGACCTGTACCACACCCTCGACCGCCACTACGAGAAGCTGCGCACGCTCGCCGCCGCCGACAAAATTTACGAGTCGGTGGGCAAGTTCAACGGGGGCATGCACGACTCGATTGCCGAGGAACTCAGGCGGACCAACACCCGCGCCGGGCAGCAGGCGGCACGGCTGTGGGTCAAGTTCGACGAGACCCAGCGCGCCAACAGCGTGCGCTACGTCACGACCGGCAAGCGGTGGGAGGCGGCTGCAGAGAAGTTCTACGCCGCAGCGGGGGTCACGCCCGAGCAGGCCCACCGGATTTACTACGACCCGGCGATGTTCATGCTGGGCGAGCGGAGCGACCTGACCGAGGACGAAGCCTTCGCCTTGCTGCAGGACATGTTCGCACGCACGGACACGACTGCAGCTGTCGCCGCCGACCCGGCCAAGTGGAAGCTGTTCGTCGACTGGCTGCACGCCAGCAAGGCGAACAACGCCATGCGCATGGGCACCCTGAACGAACTCGGGGTGGCGGTGCGGGACGACAGTCTCGAACGCACGGACCTGGCCGGACAGCGCAAGGCCGCATATCGCAGTGCCCTGGAGCGCGGCGTCACGGGTTACACCGTGCCGCAGCGGGTCGCCGCCGAGGTGGCGCTGGCCGTGCAGATGATGAACGGCAGGCTGGCGGCGCTGGGTGACGGGCCGAACAACCCGTTCGACAACCCCCGGCTGGCACTGCAACAGCAGCCCGAGGCGCTACGGGCCAAGCTGAACGCATTGCTGAGTGACCCCGAGCTGCGGCAGTACTTCCTTGAGCCCTTGCTCACCGATGTCAGCCGCAGCCGCGTGCCTGCGCCCAAGCGGGCGGACGAGACCAAGGTGCACGTGCCGGTGCTGATGGCGCAGCGGGCGTGGGACGAGTCGGGCGGCGACGTGCTGGAGTATGCCCGGCAACTGTACCTGCAGCTGGGCGAGACCGGCGACGCCGGTGCCTTGCTTGAGTATCAGGCCGCGATGCTGGGATTCATTCACGGCCGGTTCAAGCAGCTGGTGAAGCTGGTCGAACCCGACCCCAGTGACTCGCTTGGCCTGAAAGGAATGGCGCACTACGCCATGGATGCGCGGGTGGGGGACAACTTCCCCCGGGCGTGGATGACCTTCGAGCAGTTCAGCGCCGAGGACAACCGCCGCGCGCTGCACACCATCGCGGCTAACGCCGCGTTTGGTCGTAACTTCGAGGAACTGGACAAGCTGTACGTGAGCATCCAGACCGAGCTGGACAACCTGTCGAAGCCCATCCAGGGCAAGAACGAAGACGAGCGCGCCGCGCTGGCGAAGACGCACGGCAAGGAATGGCTCAAGCTGCGCGAGGACGCCGAGAGCAAGCTGCGCCGGGCGAACACCTACAAGGACATCACCAGTCGCATCATGGACCCGGCGGGCGGGGCGACCGACGAGCACGGCGTGCTCATGGAACTGTACGGGCTGACCCTGACCGGCATGGTCAGCGGCCCGCGCGGCGCCATCAAGAACATCATCAGCATCGCGGACACCCTGTCCGTGGAGCGCAGCCTGAGCGCCGCGTCGCTGCAGACCGTGGCCCGCGGCTACGGGGTACTGACCCGCAATCTGGTGGCGGGGGTAATCAACTCCCTGTTCGGCACCGACCTGCTGAAGAACATCCGCAACGTGCGCCGCATCGAGGACGCCGGCGGCTTCGACGTGTCCACCGGCATGAGCACGGCGGACCTGTTCAAGGGCACCCGTGGCGTGAACAACAACTTCGACCGCAGCAGCTGGGGCAAGGTGCAGCGGGTGGCGCGCATGGCCCGCAATGCGATCACCAACCAGCGGCTGGGCTTCAACCAAGGTTCGGCGGGACCTGCGCTCCGCGCATTCAACCAGTTCGCCTACCTGCAGACCGCGAGCAACTATGCCATCGCCGACGCACTGCTGTCCCGCTACGAGCAGTTCGCCCTGCTGGGCGCCGACTACTACGCGAAGAACCCGGGCAAGATCGGCCAGCCCCTGACGGCCAAGGCGCTCGGCTACAGCGACGTCGCCGGGTTCGAGTCGCTGCGCAGCGAGGCGTCTGACCACGGCTTCACGCTGGAGGACATCGCCGAGAAGGCACTGAAGCGGCGCGACAAGCAGCTCGACATATTCGACAAGGACACCGTGCGCAAGGTGATGAACATGGCGCTCGGTCGCGTCGCGGGTGAGGCTTCGCCCGCCAACCGGCCGTCGTACATGCTGACGAGCAAGTTCGCACGGGCCAATAGCGCACTGGTGGGCTGGTCGTTCTTCAAGACCGCCAACCTGCTGCGCATGATGCGCGACCCGGACGGCCGGCGCGGCGTGATGGCACTGCTGGACGGCATGAAGGTGATGGCGCTTGGGCTGGTGCCCATCGGCCTCGCTTTCAGCTACCTGCTGGACGAGTACGACGAGCAGGTGACGGGCAAGAAGTCGAACCTGAAGTCCGTCACGGGCGACGACCCGGTCGGCGCCATCATGGAGCGGGCGGTCAACATGGGCAGCTTCGGTGTCGCGGGCAACGTGCTCGACACCGCCATGAACTACAAGGACGGCACCGGCCGCTTCGGGCTGTCGGTCGACCAGAGCATCGTGTGGCTGAACTCGGTCACGCAGATGATCAAGACGCTGGGCGCCGCCTACAGCATGGGGGCCGACAACCTGAACTACGCCAGCTTCACCCGACCCATGTTGCAGGCCGCAGGCATGGGCGGCGCGCTGCAGTACCTGCAGATCGCGAACCGCATCGGCATGGGCTACGGGCTGGACCCGATGTTCGCCGGCGAAGCGGGCGTGAACGCCCGTATCAACGTCAACAACCTGCTGCGCGCGGCGGGCCGGGACAACAGCATGGAGATTCGCATGGCCGGCGGCGCGGGCACCCCCAACGAGGTCACCCCCTACGTCACCAACATGGCGCTAGCGGCCTACCTGGGCGACCGGGAAGCGTTCCGCAAGGCGTACATCGAGGCCCTGCAGGTGGCCAAGGAAACGCACGCCGACCCGCAGGACTACGTCAAGCGGGCGTTCCAGTCGAGGCATCCGCTGCGCTCGGTGTTCCGCATGACGCCGACGACGCAGGAAGTGCAGCAGCTGCTGAACAGCATGTCGCCGGAAGGGGCCTTCAGCGTGCGGCAGGCGGTCAATCTGTTCAACCAGTTCGGCACCGTACTAGGGATAGATCCCTACTTCGGGGCCGACGGCTCGACCGAGAAGCGCATGAAGCAGGCCGTGATGAAGCGCGCCATGAGCGTCGACCAGATGCGGTCTGCGCTGGCCAGCCGCCGCACCGAGTCCGACGACGAGTCTTGACACAGTGTTACCAAGTCGTACTGAGTAACTGGGTATGCCCAAGCCTACTCGGTTTATCATTGCGGGGGACAATCACGGCGACATGGCCGACCCCGTCGTAGAGAAGGCGCTGTTCAGCTTCATCCAGGATTACCGCCCCGAGCTGCGCATCCACAGCGGGGACAACTGGGACTTTAGGAACCTGCGGCGGGGCGCCTCCGACGAGGAGAAAGCGCACTCGCTGCAGGATGACTGGGATGCCGGGGCGGACTACCTGCGCCGGTACTTCGACGGCGGCAAGGACAACCGGTTCCTGCGGGGCAATCACGATGAACGCATGTGGCACTTCGCCGAGTCGGCGAGCGGTTTGCTGCGTGACTACGCGCACGACGGCATCAAGCGCATCGAGTCGCTGGTCAAGCGCAGCAAAGCCGCGATGCTGCCGTACGACAGCCGGCTTGGCGTGCTCGACATCGGCAAGCTGCGCACCCTCCACGGATACGCCTGCGGCATCGGCGCCGCCGCCAAGCACGCGCGGGTGTACGGCAACTGCTTCTACGGGCACACGCATGAAATGAGCGTGGCCCCCGTGGAAAATATAACCGGACCAGCCGAGGCCAGGGGAATCGGTTGTATCTGCAAAGTGGATATGGGATACAATTCCGCCCAGACCAACAAGCTGCGGCACCAGAACGGCTGGGTGTACGGGCTGCTCTTTCCAGATGGAACCTACCAAGCACTGCAAACCAAGCGGATCAATGACACGTTCTACGCCGGCCGGGACTTCCAAGCCTACTGACCAGTGGGCAGCGCTGCTGCAAAAGGAGATGATGTCCACCGGGCGGCTGCCGCCGGGTGAAGGCTGGTACACCCTGCAGGAGCTACGAAAGAGCCACGGCGGCAGCGAAAAACAGGTGCGCACCGCCGTCAACAAGCTGGTCGAGAGGGGGCAGGCTGAGCGTTTCGCCGGCAGCAAGCCCGGTCCCAGCGGCCTGCCCCGCCAGTGCGTCTGGTATCGACTCAAATCATGAAACCACTCATTGCATTCACCGGCCTTGCCGGTTGCGGAAAGACCACCGCTGCTCTCGCACTGGTCAGTCAGGCCGGTTGGGGTCGGGTCAGCTTTGCCGACCCCATCCGTGACATGCTGCGCGCCCTGGGTGTAACCTCCCACCAGATGGCCAACCTCAAGAACGAACCGCTGCCCCTGCTCGGCGGGCAGACTCCGCGGTGGGCGATGCAAACGCTTGGCACGGAGTGGGGCCGCACCCACATCTCGCCCAACCTGTGGGTCAACGCCACCCGCGCCCGCATCGAAGAAATCTTCCGCGTCTCTGAAGCCACCCGGGGCGTAGTGTTGGATGACTGCCGCTTCGCCAACGAGGCGCTCATGGTGCGCAGCATGGGCGGGCGCGTGGTGCGCATCACCCGGCCAGGGCTGACCGCGATGAACCATGCCAGCGAGCAGGGCGTGCCCGACGCACTGGTTGACCTGACGATTGAGAACAACCACACTGACCTGCGTCACCTGCAGAACGACGTGCTCTACATCTTCAACCCGCCGACCGACCATGTCTACTAACAGACAATCGGAGTCCGCTTACTAGCACAGGCGAATGACAGGCGGGGTGTTCCCTCTCTAAATAAGTGACAGACCACTAACCCCTCGTAAGTCCAGTGCTTACGAGGGGTTTCTGTTTTTAAGTGGAATCCGGCGGTGACGGGTCTTTGAGGGTTTTCAAGTATTATTCTTGTCTGCGAACGTCTGCGGTAGCAGACGTTTTTGTCTGCTAAAAATATGGACAAGCGAATCAAGGTCGACCGCGCCCAGAAGTACTCCCCGTACTACGTGCGCGTGAAGGGCAAGAAGAGGTACTTCGCCAGCGAGGAACTGGCTGGCGCCGCACTGGAGCAGCTGGACAGGGGCAAGCCTCAAGCACTGATGGGCCCGCGGGCGTACGCCGAGTGGCAGCAGGCGATGGCGATACTGCCACCAGGCACGTCGCTCCTGCACGTGGCCCAGCAGTTCGTGGCCCGCAACCGGGTGGACTGGGCGCGCAAGGTCAGCACCGCCGTGGACGCCTACCTTGCCGTACGCGCAGCCGACCCCGCGCTGCGGCCGCGCTACTTGTATCGTATGCAACTCATCATGCGCTGGCTCAAGTCGGTGGCGGGCGAGCGCCCACTGGCCTCGCTGAACTACGGCGACGTGGAGCAGCTGTGCCGCTCACGGGGCGGCGCCCACCGGCAGCAGGAGGCGCGGGTGCACATGAGCGTGCTGTTCGGGTACTGTCTTCGACAACGCTGGCTCGAGGTCAACCCCGCCGACGGCAAGGTGGTCACACTGGCCAAGCCGCTCGCGCCGACCCCTGAGTTCATGCCGGTCAAAGCAGTCGAAACCCTGCTGAACCACGCGTGGACGCATTGCATAGAATGCATTCCGGCGTTTGCGCTGCAGCTGTTCTGCGGCATACGCAGCGAGGAAATCACCCGGCTGGACTGGGCCCAGGTGGTGCTCGACACGCACGTGGACATCCAGCCCAAGGTGTCAAAGACCGGCGAGCGGCGGGTCATCGACTGGTGGCCGGGCAACCTGACCTCGTGGCTCAAGCCGTTGAAGCGGGAGATGGGGCCGGTCGCACCGTCGAACTACTACGTGCGCCGCTCGGTCGCCGTGAAGAAAGCCGAAGTCGTGATGCCGCACAACGGGTTCCGGCACAGCTACGCGACGTACGCCGTGGCGATGCACCAGAACGCCGCGCGGGTGGCGCTCATGCTGGGTCACCACGACCCGCATCTAATCTACCGACACTACCGGGGTTACGCCACCAAGTCTGAAGGCGACGCGTACTTTTCTGTAACAAATAAACAGTAAGTTCGTTACGACGCGCCGGGCTCAGATACCGCAAGACAGCGTACCGTTCCCAGCTTCATGCCGATGGCGCGAAGCTCCCTCATCGCGCGATGCGCGTTACTCGTTCCATTCCATATGCGCGCCACGGTAGCGTGCGATATGTTTCCTACTTTAGCGGCTGCCTCACGCACCGTGCACGCCCCCTTCAATTTTTCTATCTTAAGAAACATGTCTACAGTTACTACGTTAGGCATGCGAGGAAGCGCGGCGAGTCTGCTCAAACATAAGCCTGCTTTATCTAAACGGTGTATCTTATCATGACAACAAACGCATAACGGTACGGTGCGCTTACCACCAAGACGCGCTGGTACTACGTGATGCCTTACGGTAGCGTTTTCTCCGCACTCAAAGCATGTCGTGTCGCCTCTCATGACAGCGCAAAGACTTGTAGTTTTTGTGACAAAACCACGGCACTTGTGGGTAAGTGTCGTGGTTTCGTAACGCTTAAAGGCGATAAACGGGGTTTATCGTGCATAGATGATAGGTTAGCAGTGGTCGTACTCTCGGTCTGCGAACCACTCCAAGTACATCACGATGTCGTCTTCGGAGTAGGTGTCTACGATCAGCCAGCCCGCGCTGGCCCGGTCGCTGCGCCACTGCCAGAACGTCTGGGCCTGCAGCGGCGACATGGTCAGGCCGAGCTTGGCGCGTACGATGTCGCAGATTTTCTGGCAGTCCGCCGGACGGTCGATGAATGCCCGTGAGTGGAAGGCGGCGTCGAGTTGTTCTTGTGTCATGATCCCATTTGCTCCCATCCGGCAAGCCGTTCGCGTTCCCGTGCCTGTTGCGCTTCCTCTGCATAGTATGACTCGCGCATAATCGCCTCGCTCTTTTCCTGTCGTAGCTGCTGAAGCTGCCTCTGTTGCTCAGCTAAACGCTCGATAAGTTCGTCGCGTGACAGTTCGCTCACGGCGCGGTGAGGTTTGAACAGTTGTGATTTCATTGATGAACGTAACCTTCAGTGGTGCTTGGCAACGCATGCCCCAGCTTCACGCGAATCTCGTCTATGGACTCGCCGAGCTTGCGGTGATTGGTGGCGAACGTGTGCCGGAACGAGTGGAACGATTTGCCCTCGATGCCCTGCCGCTCGAGTATGCGCCCGAAGTAGGTGCTGAGTTTGCTGCGGAGCTTGGTGTTCTGCGCAGTCTCGGCCTGCTCCGGGAACACGTAGCGGGGGTGGGTCTTGTCGATCGCGGCGACCGCCTGCTCCACTTCCTTCGGCAGCTGGAACTCCACGCGCCGGTCGTGCTTGTCCGTCCACACTACGATGCGGCCGGGCTTGGCAAAGCTCGACCACTCCAGCTGGGCGACGTCGCTGATGCGCAGACCGAAGTGCTCGCCGAGCAGCGCAGCCGCCCGCCAGAAGGGGTCCTCCACCTTGCGCAGCTGGGCCAGCTCGTCGGCACTGAACGGCTTGAACCGCTCGGGTTCTTTCTGGTCGAACGTGAGCAGGTGCATCTTCACGCGGACCTCGCGGCTCGGGTCGCCGATGACGAGGCCGCGGGCGGACATGACCAGGAACAGCGACTGGATGGAGTTCAGCCGGTTGCTGCGGGTGGCCGCTTTGATGGGCTCGTCGGCCGGGTTCACGAACTTGTCGATGTGGGCGGCGGTGATGGCGTGCGGGGTCTTGTCCCACAGCCCGGTGCGGTCGAGGAACGCCGTGATGTAGCTGGAGTAGCGCTCGACCGTGGCGGGGGTCAGGCCCACCGTCTGGGTCCACGCGTGCCACTGCTTGAACGCCTCGCGGTTGGTGACCTTGCCGCCGGCGGTGATGCGCACGACGGTCTCGGCAGTCAGCGCGCGTACCAACGCCGCGCGCTCCAGCTCTTCCAGCTTCGCTTCCTTGGCACGCAGCACCGCCTCGGTGCGTGACGTGGTCTTCAGGTTAATCTGCTGCGGGCCGTGGTCGGTGCGCAGGTGGGCGTAGTAGCTCTGGTTTTTATGCTTCTTGATTGTCATGTTTTGATGTCGGGAATCGTTATGTTTTGATGTCGGAGATGACGGTCGCCAGTTCCTTGGCCGCGCGGATGCCGCGCGACAGCTTGAGTTCCTTGCCCATCTTGGCCAGCCGCCGGCGGACCTCGATCTGGAACAGCTGCTTGTGCCGGCGGGCGATGGCGTCGGCGCGCTCGTTGATGCGCCGTTCCGCCAGCTTGGCCTGGTACTTGTAGCTGACCACGGCGCCCCGCTCGCTGCGCAGCTGGGAATCGACCGAACGAAGTTCAGCTTCGAGTTCGCCCCGCTTGAGCAGCAGGGCGTCGACCAGCTGCTGGTGCTCCAGCGCCGACTTCATGTTGCGGTCGACGCCGGCCTCGTGCTCCTTGATTTTCAGCTGGCACTGGCGGCAGTAGCTGTCGTCCTCCACCAGCTGCGCGAGGTCGGCCTCGGTGATGTCAAGGTACGGGTACTGTTCGAGTAGTTTCTGGTCCATCATGGCGGTAGTAGTTGAGCGAGCATGGTGCGGTACTCGGGGAAGTTGCGGTCACGGCGGACGACGGACACCCAGCCGTTGGTCCGCAGACTGCGGTTCAAGGTGCGCATGCGCGCCCGGTTCGAGAAGTCGACGTTGCAGGCGAGCACGAAGGCCCGCATCTTGTCGACCGGAATGCCCTCCCAGTTGGGGGCGTAGCTCAGCCGCTTGATGTCGGCGAGCGTGAGCAGACCGCCCGAGCGGCGGCGAATCAGCTCGTCGCTCATGATGTAGCGGCGGTCCCACGGCGCTGTCGCCAGCAGCCGGACCAGCACCGGGGGATAGCGGTCCAGCTTTACCCAGATGCTATGTGAGTTACTCATGGCGGGTGGTATCGGTGTTACACATTGTGATGTCAAGCTACCAGTTGGTGCAGCGCCTGGCCCCACTGGTCGGCCATGGCGGCGGCAATGCCGGGGAACGTGGCGCTGCGAATCTTCCAGCGGTCGGGGGAGGGCGGCAGGTTGTACCACTCGGGCAGTGACCGGCCCGACTTGGTGACGTGCCGCCGGCCTTTGCCCACCAGCTTGGTGGACTGCAGCGGGGGCAGCCCCTTCAGCCACAGGCAGGTGGTCTTGGTCGCCTCATGCCCGAACATGTACGGCTGGATGATTTGATCCGGGGGTCGGATGCGAGACGAGATTACGCCGACCGGATTTTCCAGTGCGATGCGGGGGATGGGTGCGTCGAGCAGCAGGCGCACGAAGTCCAGCGCTTCGGCCTGCTCCCGCTGCTTCTTGTGGAACCAGCGGGCGCCGCTCACGGCGAGGTGCGTGCAGGGCGGGTGGGCTATCATCAGGTCCCATCCGCAGTCGAGCACGTCGCGCACATCGCCCTGGATGTGGGGGCCGGGGGTCTCGGAAGGCAGCAGGTCGCAGCTGGTGGCGTCGTGCCCGCACGCAATGAACGCGTCACGCACGGCGCCGGTGAACTCACAGGCAATCAGAACTTTCATGCAGTTGTTCAGTGGTACTCAGTAACTCAGTGGCGTTTGTAGGTGATGTTGAAGTGCCCGCGGTCCCAGCACGCACGGCAGCCGCCGCACTGGTTGCCTTGACCGGATGCTGGACAATTGTAGTTGTGCTTGCTCGAGCCGCTGACCTGCACGCCGCAGCGGCGGGCGATGATGGCGGGGGCCGGCCCCTCGAACATCAGCGACGAGAACCGCACGGTCAGGTTGTCGGGCAGCATGTTGCCCTTGTTGAGCCAGCTGCTGACAAAGGCGTACTCCCGGGTGGGCAGCCAGTGTCGGATGCCGGGGGTCAGCCGGCAGACCTGCGCAATCTGGTCGAAGTGCAGCTCGCTTTGCAGATCGCCGCTGTCGTGCCACCGGAAGTGGCCGCTCTTCTCGCAGTAGGTAATCGCAGCAGCCGCTGCGCTAACCCACCTCGGGTCGGACAGCGACTGGAACCGCCGCTCGAGGGAAGCCTGCACGTTCTTGTACAGGTAGTTTGCGCGGTGGGCGTAGCACAGGCTGCAGATGCTGCCCTCCACGTCGCGCAGTTTGCTGCCGGTGATGCAGCGGCTGGCCGGAATGCTGTACCCGTGGCACGGCATCTTGCTCGGCTCGGACAGTCCGCCGATGATTTCGAGTGCTTCTGTTTTTGTCATAGGGCAAACACCTCGACGACCTTCATCCGACGGGCCAGCCACCAGACACTGCCTTGCGAAGCAGGCCGTTTCAGATCCACTGCGTCCTGTAGCTGCACCTTCGCCCACACCCGTCCACGCTTGGACAGGTGCGGGGCGACGGGTTTCTCGGCGGCGTGCCAGCCGGGCCGGTGCGCATAGCCGGGGGTGGGGTGGTCCTCGGCTTCGAGCCACTCGCCAACGGGTATGCGCTGGCGGGCGTTGATGAATAGGGGACCAAGCGTGCCGTCCTTGCGGCGACGCA
>JACCDP010371383.1_pt1 | contig 12126 bp, 11 predicted proteins | sample 7445841 | NCBI WGS metagenome assembly JACCDP01 (sample SAMN15323441, study PRJNA562643) | freshwater metagenome | isolation source: river surface water | place: USA:Blue River Watershed | collected 2017-08-17
AACAAACGCTCCATGGCCGCAGGCTACGCGGGCCTTGATAACGACCTCTTTTACATGGACCGCACCATGATGGTCTTTGGCGACGCTAAAAAGGTCGTCGAAGATATGGTCAAAGCCGTGGAGTGATTAGGGTTTGATCGCCTTGAGTTGCCAAACAAGATGCGTTTGACCACCTTTAAATAGCCGTTTGTGCAAGTTTTTGATGTCAATGACGAGGCTTCGTTTTGCCGAGCGGGCGTAGGTTGAATAGAGCCAGCGCATTTCAACGCATTCGAAATTACCTTGAAATCCGTATCGACGAGCGTAGGCCCGTTCCCCGCAGAAGTAATTATGCGTATCTCGTGAAATAAAATTAACATGAGTTGGATCTTGAAAGGCTGCGCTTGAGGGGTAAGCAGGTGTGTAGGCATAAAACATACCGCTAGGCTTGAGCACTCGGTAGATTTCGTCCATCAACTCGATGAAGGGCTGCCTTACTTCGTTAGTATGAAAATTGATTGCCTGTCTGGGAATATGCTCAAGAACATCAAATGCAGATACTGAATCAAAGAAATTTTCCTCGAAAGGAATTTTCTCGGTGGCTAGATTCGCAAACTTGAAATTCTCTCCAAGGTTGATAACTTCTGGATAGATATCAACCCCAAACACTTCTGCTGCACAGAAAGGGTTTCTCGGTTCATAGCCACAACCGATGTCGAGATGTTTTTTGATCATGCCCCATTTTAATCATAAAAATTAATATGAATTTTCTAAAAAAACGCTTTCATTCCAATGGTTCTGAAGATCGAGTTGTGATCATCCAAAAGCAGTCAGTGCTCGTCGGGCGGTTTACTTACGGGCTTGAAGATATAAAAATCAAACAATGGGGAGAGGGAGCCAAGTTAAGAATCGGCTCATTTTGTTCGCTGGGTTCAGGGATAACCTTTTTCTTGGGGGGGAATCACCGTTCTGATTGGGTTTCAACCTATCCGTTCGGTCATATATTTCAAAAGCAACTAAGTGGCAAACCCAATGTAGGGCATCCGTATTCGAATGGGGACATAACGCTCGGGCACGATGTATGGGTCGGTCACGGCGTTACGTTTATGTCTGGTGTGGAAATAGGAAGTGGCGCCGTAATCGCCGCCAACTCCCACGTGACTCGGTCCGTAGGACCTTATGAGGTTTTTGGGGGAAATCCCGCAAACAAAATCAAAGACAGGTTCGATCGTGAGACCACGGATCTGCTCTTGGAGCTCCAGTGGTGGACGCTGACCGTAGAGCAAATCAACACGCTTACTCCGTTACTAACTTCTTGCCCTAGCAAGGAAAATTTAAAAAAATATCTCAGCAGTAACTAGGGCCGGCTCAGCTATGCAGAAAAGCTAGACCCACATCCGCAAGTCGTTGTTGCATTTGGGTTTTTAATCACGAACTGCGACCCCTCGAGATCTTCTTTGTAATCGATCTCGGCGCCAACTAGGTACTGATAGCTCATGCTGTCAATTAAAAGTGTCACCCCATTTTTTTCCATGGCGGTGTCATCCTCGTTTACTGCCTCATCAAACGTAAATCCGTACTGAAAGCCGCTACACCCACCGCCCTGAACAAAGACCCGGAGTTTCAGCTCAGGGTTTCCCTCTTCATCGATTAATGCTTTTACTTTTGAGGCAGCAGAATCTGTAAATACTAGGGGTAGAGGCATCTCTAAATTGGTTGTTTCAACGGCGGCGTTCATATTCACTCCTTTTGAATTCGGTTTACGGCATCACCGGAACATGGGTGAGGCCGGCAGTTTCTGGAAGACCATACATAATATTCATGCATTGAACGGCCTGTCCGGATGCGCCTTTCACCAAATTATCCTCCACCACAAGGATTACGAGAAGATCACTTTCCGGGGGCCGGTGGATTGCGATTCGCACGAAATTCGATGCTCGAACCGACCGGGTCTCCGGGTGGGACCCCGCGGGGAGCACATCCACAAAGGGTTCCGGGGCAAATCGTTCCTCAAAAAGCCTTTGGAAATCGAACCCTTGGGCATGACTTAATACCCTTGCATAGAGTGTGGAATGAATCCCCCGGATCATGGGCGTGAGGTGGGGAACGAAGGTGATTCTTAAGTCATTTGCACCCTGGGCCTTGCCTGCACTTGCTGCAATCGCTCGCAGTCCTTGCGTAATCTCCGGCCAGTGTCTGTGGCCTGGAACTGAGTAGGCCTTGAAACTATCGCTTGCCTCAGACAACAGAATTCCCAACTCGGCTTTCCTGCCTGCACCGCTTACGCCTGATTTGCAGTCTGCAATCAGGCTTGTTGTATCGACTAAACCGCCGTGCTCTAAAACGGGCAGTAATCCCAGTTGAACGCTGGTCGGGTAACAGCCTGGCAGGCCAATTAGCCTTGCAGCGCGTATTGCCTCGCGATTAACTTCAGGAAGCCCATAAACCGCCTCCGATAAAAGATCTTTGCAGGTGTGAGGCGTTTTGTACCACCGCTCGAACTCTGCTGGGTCTTTAAGTCTAAAGTCTGCTGCTAAGTCGATTACCTTTACGCCCGCATCCAGAAGTACGCGAGCCTGTTCCATTGCAACCCCATGGGGGGTTGCAAAAAACACAACATCACAAGCCGACAGCGGCGCGGATTCTGGATCAGAAAATTTCAGGTCGATGTATCCGCGTAGGGAGGGAAATAGTTGAGCAACCGGTAACTCAGCCTCTGAGCGGCTCGTGATGGTTGAGATCTCTACATGGGGGTGCTGGGCGAGGAGCCTTAGCAGCTCAACGCCCGTGTAGCCGGTGCCGCCAACAATTCCAACTCTCACCATGGGTAATAACCTCTGATCAACATATCCCAAATAGTATAGAAACAAAAAACCCCTCGAAGACTATCTCGGAGGGGTCTGTTGCAGGGGGGGCGCCTTTCGGATTCTGGCACCCCTTACCGAAATTCTGACTTCGCTTAGCGCTTCGAGAACTGCTTGCGTTTGCGCGCCTTATGCAGACCCACTTTTTTACGCTCAACCTCCCGCGCATCTCGGGTGACCAACCCCGCTTTTGAAAGCGCAGGCTTGAGCATGGCATCGTAATCAATCAGGGCGCGGGTTAGACCGTGGCGCACTGCGCCCGCTTGGCCGGATTCGCCCCCACCATGAACGTTTACCATAATGTCAAAGGTGCTGTTGTGATTCGTGAGAACCAAGGGCTGCATCACAATCATGCGACCCGTCTCGCGAGAGAAATACTTATCTAAGGGCTTGCCGTTAACCACAATGTTGCCCTTACCGCTTTTGATAAACACCCGGGCAACCGAGCTTTTCCGCCTACCCGTTCCATAGTTATATTCACCGACCATAATTTTTCCTGATATCTCTCTGAGAGCAAAAACGATTCAAATTAGACTGAGAGTTGCTTGGGTTGCTGCGCGCTGTGGGGGTGGCTCTCGCCCGCGTAAATCTTCAGCTTTTTGATCATTGCGTAACCAAGCGGCCCCTTTGGCAACATGCCCTTTACGGCAATTTCGAGGGCCCGACCCGGGAACTTGTCCTGCATCTTGCCAAAGGTTGTCTCAGAGATGCCTCCAGGATAGCCGGAGTGGCGGAAGTATTTTTTGTCTTCGGCCTTATTGCCTGTGACGCGAATCTTGTCGGCATTGACCACCACTATGAAGTCGCCTGTATCCACGTGGGGGGTAAATTCTGCCTTGTGCTTGCCACGCAGATGGTGAGCCAGAGTCGTGGCAAGTCTTCCTAAAACCGCGTTGGTGCCATCGACCACATACCAGTCCTGCTGGATGGTTTCTGCTTTTGCTGAAAAGGTTTTCATGTTTATCTCAAAATCGGGAGGTAACTCACCCCCAGAAAATCTTATGGAAAGCCTTCTAGAATAATGATTTTCCCGCTTTCGAGCAACCCCTGTTGGGCATCTCGCAAGAAAAAAAGACCCGAGCCACTGGGCTCGGGACCAAATCCACCGAGTGGGTGGAGGAGACAATCTAGAGTGTAGACAAGGAATTGACGCACTGCAACTTAAGGACTGGCTGGCGATCTGGTCTGTCCGGATCACTTATTTCGCATTATGAAAAAACGATCGCCGTACCTGGAGGGCATATGAGTGTTGCACCTGAGGAAGAAACTGCGAAACACTGTTTTAACGAAGCGCTCAAGCTTATCGAGGCGGGTGACTGGAGCGAGGCGACAGAGTTGTTGAAACGAGCTTTAGCCTACAGCCCTCGGCGTAAGTCTGTCAGACTTAATTTGGCTACGGCTCTCATACATCTAGAACGAACTACCGAAGCGGAGAAAATACTTCAAGACTCATTAAAGCTGTTCCCAGGTGACATACACTTTGCCTACCCTCTCGCGCGTCTACTGCTTGAAACCAGGCCCGAAGAGAGCATTAGGCTGGCTCAGACGATTGTATCTACTGAAAGCCTTGAGCCAGAGGATCTGATTGCTGTAGCGCTTCTGTTTACTGATCTCGGGCACGGAACAGAGGCTCTTCATGCATTCCAAAAAGCAGAACGGTCCGTTCAACTACCCATAGTCGCGTTGACCGGGAAAGCAAGGGCTCTGGCGCAATTATTCAAATATGAGGAAGCCCTTGAGTTAATTAAGCAAGCTTTAACCATTCGACCCGACTCCGAAGACACATTGCTTGAGCGTGCTCAGATACTTCAAGCATCCGGCGATGCAGAAAGCGCATTGGCCCAATACGATAGTCTGCTGGCAAATAATCCAAAGCTTGCAGAAGCGTTAATTAACCGTGGGAACCTGCTAAACAATTTGGGGTTCTTTTCGCAGGCTGTGGATGACCTAGAGAAAGCCCTCTCATGTACTGCTGATATCGAACCAATCGCGTTATTCAACTTATCAAAAGCATATAACGGGCTAAAAGAGAACGACAAGGCGATTCGGGTTCTTGAAAAACTGGTCTCTGTTTGCCCCGCATATCCAGCAGCAAAAGGCATCTTACTACATCAAAAAATGCTCTGTTGTGACTGGAATGGCTACGATCGATTGGTGGAGGAAATACAAGCTGACGTAAGTTTGGGCCATCCTGCCGCAGAGCCATTTGGTGTTCAAGCATGGTCAGATTCAGAGTCATTTATTCAGAGTGCTGTTACTTTGTATACCCAGCACTACTACCCGCGAATAAAATGTGATTGTGAAGAAAAAATAGCTCGCTCAAATAAAATTCGTATCGGTTACGTTTGCGGTGAATATCGAGAGCACGCAACGATGATTCTGATGGAAGGCGTGTTCAAGAGCCACAACAAAGAAAAGTTTGAGCTGCACGGATTTAGCACTACAGAGCCTTCGCCGACTGACTACTCAGAGCGAATAATTTCATACTTTGATTCATTTCATTTTATTCATCAACTGAGTGACGCAGGCGCTTGCGAGCGGATTCAGCAGTTAGGCATTGATATACTGATTAACCTGAACGGTTACTATGGTGCTTACAGAATGGGGCTGTTTAGACTGCGGCCAGCACCAATACAGATCAATTACCTCGGATTCCCCGGGACTCTAGGGGCGAATTATATGGATTACATCATAGCTGATGAGATTGTCATTCCGAAGACTAGCATGCGATTTTATGCCGAAAAAGTAATTTATCTGCCGCGATGCTACCAGCCGAATAATCAGATGAGGCCAGCGGTAGACTGTAGCTATTCAAAAGAGACTCTTGGGTTTAATCGCTCTCAGTTCGTGTACGGATCGTTCAACAACAACTATAAGTTGACGCCCCAACATTTCGCACTTTGGTTGGACATACTTCGGAAAACCCCAAATAGTGTCTTGTTGCTCTTGCTTGATAATGACCATGGAAAACAAAACATATTAAATACGACAAACTCAGCCGGTATAGACAGTTCACGGATCAAGTTTTTAAAGCGATGTAGTATGCCTGAGCATCTGGCGCGCCACCAGGCCATCGACCTTTTCCTAGATACCGCGCCTTATACAGGACACACAACACTAAGTGATGCGATCTGGATGGGCATTCCGACGGTTTCTCTGGTCAGCGACACATTTCCGGGCAGGGTTAGCAAAAGCTTATTGTCAGCTATTGGGATGGATGATCTTATTGTAGAAACTTCCGAGGAATATCTCACCATTGCAACTCGTGCAGCTCAGGAACCAGAGTTTTTGGCGGGGCTCAGGGCGAGACTCGCCAAAGGGGTCAAGGAGTCTGCGCTGTATGATTCCGCAAGCTATACTTCAGAGCTCGAAGTTGTCTTGCAAAGAATTAGTAAATCGATTTAATCTTGCATCAGGCACGTCTTCGCTTCGGAGTTCTTAAGAGCTGCGCTCAAACGCTTTACCTAGCAGCCGCTCGCGGAGTAGCGCTATCAAGGCTATCGCGGAAGTCTATAATGCAAGTCGGTGTGTCGGCTGCCTCCAAAGAGATCTTGTGAAGACTCTCGATTCATTTTACCGATACTGGGGATTCTCGTGGAACACTTTCTGCTCGCCTTAGAGAACTTCAAACAGGGCTCGAATCTATCCGCGACAAAGCATATTCAGCTTGGCCTAGAAACGAACCCGAAGGATTCCCGGCTACTCTTTCTTGCGGGATTGATTGCTGCTAAAACACGAGATCTGGTTAAAGCGGCCGAGTATTTCGAAAAGTGTTGTGAACTCAATCAACATAATTACGATGCCGTTCTTAATCTGGGATCGGTCTATCAAGAACTTGGTCAACTTGCTGCTGCCGAAAAGCAGTTTGTGTCAATCCCTCAAGATTCGTCTTTGTATGTTGATGCGAGACTAAATTTAGCGGTCATTCATACTAAAAATGAAAATTTCACGGCGGCCGAGCAGATATTTATTGAGTTACGTTCGAGGAAGGACTGCCCGGCTGACTTTTCTCTGAACTACGGGCTTTTCCTATTTCAGCAAGGAAAGATAAATGAATCTATCGAGCAATATCAACTGGCGATTAAGTTGGCTCCGCACGACAAGAGACTTTGGCTTAACTTGTCGGCAGCATACGAGAAATTAGGTGAGATTCAATGCGCTCTGGATTCCGTAAATCATTCATTGAAAATTGACATAACCTATGCAGATGGATGGGTCAATCGTGGGCTTTTATTATCTCGTATTGGGGACATTAAGAAAGCGCTTGAGGCGTTTAAACGGGCATTGCGCTTGAATGAGACACTCGCGCAAGGATGGCTGGGCTTAGGTGCCGCCCATCATCGATTGGGCGACTATGACTCTGCAAAGTCCGCATATCTTAATGCACTTAAATTAGCCCCAGATCTCGCAGCAGCCCTTTCCAACTTGGGAAGTATTTGTCTTGATCAAGGTGAGTATCGCGAGTCTATAGCTTATAGTCGAGCGGCAATAGAGTGTGTTAAAGACTATCCCTTTTCTTTTGGAAATTTATTTTTTGCCAAAATGCATATGGGGAACTGGGAAACATACGCAAAAGATCTTGATTATATTAAGGCGGCGCTTGTTAGCCGGAAGGCGATTGCAACCCCTTTTGTTTCACTTGTTGCATTAGACGATTCGAGTCTTCATCGGATTTCTGCTGAGGTTTGGTTTAATGAGAAAGTCGCTTATATCGCAAGTGAATCTCGATCATTCCCTCGACCTAAAAGTTATATAACAGTAGGCTATGTCTCCTCGGATTTTGGTGAACATGCGGTTGCATATTTGATTGCAGAGTTATTCGAATTACACGATCGGCATCGATTTCGTGTTGTTTGTATCGGGCTGTCAGCAGCAAGCGATGGCCTGATATTTAAGAGAATAAAATCCTCATGTGACCTATATATTGACGCGGCCGAGATGTTGGATGCTGAAGTTGTGGATTTGATACAGCAACACGAAGTCGATATTTTGATCGATCTAAATGGTTACACTAAGGGAGCGCGTACCGGGATATTCGCTCGGCGGCCGGCACCAATCCAAGTTAGTTATGTCGGGTACCTGGGGGCTATGTGTGTATCTTGTTACCAGTATTTGATCGTCGATCGGTCTATCGTCCCAGAAAAATCGGCAGCTAGCGGAACAGAGCGCTGGGTATACCTTCCAACATATCAGATCAACGATCGTAAGCGTCCGTTACCACAGTCCAAGCGGCGTGGTTTTCTAAAGATTGACAGCGCCTCGAACTTTGTCTTCTGTTGTCTTAACAATAACTATAAGCTTAACCCGAATGTTTGTAGCCTCTGGGTTGAGATTTTGAATCGTGCACCTAATTCAAGCCTACTTCTAGCAGGCGGTCTTAACGAGTACCAAGAGAATATCCGAGATTGGTTTTTGAAGAGATCAATTGATCAAAGTCGCGTTTGTTTCTTGCCGCGGACATCAAGAGATGAGTACTTGGCTGCTTATCTGGAGTGCGACCTTTTCCTTGATACGTTCCCATATAACGCAGGCGTGACGGGTAGTGATGCGTTGTGGATGGGTGTGCCTTTGATTAGCTTAGTTGGGGAGTCGATGCCCGCCCGCTATGGCTTGTCTCTCCTTAATGGCGTTGGTTTGAGCGAATTAGCTGTGGATTCGAAAGCAGAGTATGTTGAGCTAGCCGTTGCACTTTATTGGGATCGGGAACGACTAAATGCGCTACATGACCACCTTGAGAGAGTTCGGATGACGGCCCCACTGTTTGATACTCCGAGTTTTGTTCGCAACTTGGAAATCGCTTTTCAAAATATGCTTTTACAACAATCCGAAACGATTACTAAAGATATCTGTCTATAAAAAAACGGCCCCTAGGGGCCGTTTTTAAACAGCGTATGTTCTAAGTATTAGAACGTATGTGCAATACCACCCACAAACGATGTCGTGTCTGCTACAGCTGCACCTGACGAATTCTTGTCACGATAGCCTGCGTAGACTTGAGTCCGCTTGGAGAGAGCCTTCTGAATCGAAGCCCCGTACTGGGTGTATGAGTTTGCTGCTACAGAAACTGTAGCCTTCTCAGCATGAAGCGTTGCGGTCAAACCATTGCCCAAGGGAATCTGCGCTGAAATTTCGTTGGTAGTAGTCCGCGTGTCGCTGGTAACTGCCGTGGCAGCAGCAAAGTTGATCGTACGCTGGATTCGGACATCAGCAAAGCCAAGGTTGTAACCTGCGAAATAGGTATCAATTTTACCTTCGGAAAGGATGTCAGCAGCCGAAGGACCGCCAGCGCTAGCACGACCAAAAGCTCCACCGACTGTTAAAGGGCCACCCGAGTACTGGACAGCGAATGTCGTTACGGCGTTACCATCATCGATGGTTGCGCCGGTCGAAGAGGTTCCAACTGCATTCGAAGAGTAGGAAGCACCAAGCTTAAACCCGGAAATTGTTGGTGAGTCGTAACGCGTTGTGTTGCCGTTCTTTCCGCCGATACCGTTTGCTGACGCTGCTTCGGTATCAAAAATTTGATTGAAGTTTGCGTAACCCTCGAGCGAATCCACCAGATCGCCGGTACGACCAACCGTTACCTTACCAAAGTTACCCTCAAGGTACACGTTCATCTGACGGTTGAAAAGAGTCGACAGCGAACCCGTCGAAGTGCTGTTACCCGCTGCGACCGTTGCGCCGCCTGCTTGGTTACCCATTTGGCCGGTCGAGGGATTGATAGTACCTTCAGCGTTAAAACCGGCTTTAAGTCCGCCGCCAAGGTCTTCCACTCCACGAACGCCTAAAACGGGGGTTGACAGCTGCGTACCAGTACCACCTAGTTGTGTGGTTGAAGTGGTCGAAGTGCCACTGGTTGTTGACTTGGTGTTCTGGAAGCTCATGTCAAAGTTACCGTAGAGGGTAACGTTTTGAGCATATGCGCTGCCGGCTAGGGACGCCATCGCGAGGGCAATTGCTGTTTTTTTCATTTAAAACTCCTAAGAAAACGTTTTTCGATCGGTCAGAGAAAAAACAGACCGCGCAATCGACTATCGACCGCAGGCTCTAGTTTGAGGGGGGTCCACCTGAAGAGGCAAGACTCTGCCCCCACTCTCGCTGAATCTCGCCTGATTTTTGGCCAAGCTGTTTCCAAAAAACAACATAAGGAGCGGGGCGACTTAATCACCGCTCTTTTCTGGCCGGGCTCGAGTTTCGGGCCTTTTCACGTAGAATTTGACTAATGAAAACATTCCTAACTTGTATGGCGCTAGCTATGTGCGGCCAGGCCCTCGCGCAGAAAGATATAGCACTCACTTTAGGCTCTGGCAAAGAGGCCAGCTTTGCTCAAGTCGCCTGGAGGGTTTCAGACCACGAGGGGCTTCAGAAACTCGTCAGGCCCCATGGACTGGTAAGTCAGATTGAGGGTAGTGTCGGGCTGCTCCGGGGTCGAAAGGCCGGTGCGAGCTCTGGTTTTTTGGTTGGGGGGGTTATGCCGGTAATTCGTCGCTACTGGCCTTCGGGTGAACTCCAATCGAGATATTTTTTTGAAGCGGGTTTGGGCGTGAATCTGTTTGGTGGCCAGCGGGTCAATAATGCAACAAAGGCGGGTACTCACTTCCAGTTTGGAGAGATTTTAGGGTTCGGCATCGCTTTGGATAACAAGGGAAAAGTAGAGGTCGGATATCGAATACAGCACTTCTCAAATGGCGGGATTACGGCCGAAAACCCTGGTGTCGACCTTCACCTCTTGCGCGTAAAAGTGACACTAGATTAGGCCAATTCCTTTGGATTTGGAAAAACAAACCCAAGGAGGGTGCTGCTTGTGTGCTCGTGGCTCGATGTTCCGAGTTTCGAGTCGTGATGCGAAGTCCGGAGACGTTCTAAACGTGGATGTTTGCGAGAATTGTGGAATGGTTCAGCAATCGTCTCCGCCATCTGAAGAGGGCCTGAAGATTTTTTATTCGCACTCTTATCGCCTAGATTACAAAAGCACCTACACCCCGAAGTCGAAACATATTTTTCGTGCAGCAAGGGCAGCTCGGGAGCGTCTCGAGTTTCTCCTCAAAGTAGCCCAATCACCAGATCATGACCAACACCCAAAGTTACTTGACGTCGGTGCAGGTGGTGGCGAGGTAGTCTACGCCGCGCAGAATCTGGGCTTTGATGCCATTGGATTAGAGCCCAACCAAGGCTATTCAGAATTCGCAAGGGATCAATATGGCGTTCGTGTCGAAACGATGCACCTTGATCAACTTGAAGAGCAAGATTTTGATGTAATCACGATGTTTCACGTTCTCGAGCACCTACCGAATCCAGCCCGTGCGATCGAATTCGTATACCGTAAGCTTCGCCCTGGCGGCTACCTGATGATTGAAGTCCCTAACATCGAACAGGCGGATGCCTCGCCGGGAAATATATTTTTTAAGGCGCATATCTGGTACTTCAGCCGGGCAACCCTTACTGCGTTTGCTAGCCCCTATTTCGATCCGATCAAAGTTGACGCAACGGGTAATCTCAAAATTCTCTTCCGCAGAAAAGACACCCCAGGTCAACCCGCTCTTCCTGACGCACACTCGGTTTCGCATGTATTAAAACGATTGAGACAAAAAGGATGGATCGAATACCTCACGATTGGGGGCGGATGGAAGCGCCCCTTCCAGAGGATGGGCAATCTATTGAAAGAGAGCTCGGTGAAAGGTATGCAACCCAAAGCGATTCTGGATTTGGTGTTGGCAACGCGTTGAATGAGCACTAAGGTTGCAGTAATTGTTTCTACTTATAACCGGCCGAGAGCGTTAACACGCGTTCTCCAAGGCTTGGCAAAACAATTTCTTAAACCCGATCAGATTGTCATCGCCGACGACGGATCCCAAGAGGAAACACGCTCTTTAATTGAGAAATGGAAAACAGAGCTGCCGCAGCTTGAACACTGTTGGCAAGACGATTTCGGGTTTAGAAAAACAAAAATATTGAACGCTGCAGTTCGGAAGTCGAATTGCGATCACCTAATATTTCTGGATGGAGATTGCATCCCATTTCCAACATTTGTTGCAGATCACATAAATCACACTCAAGCTGGTGTGGTCCGCGCCGGCGGTCGGATATTAACAACAGAAAGATTTACGAAGCGGTTACTCGAAAGCCTGGATCAGCAATTGCCAAACGATTTCACATATTGGCTTAGGCGATACTTCTCAGGCGACATCGATCGCCTGTCCTTATTCTTCAGGCTCCCCGGAAGCTTCTGGCGTCTTTATGCGTCAGGTAATTGGCGACTTGTAAGAGGGTGCAATTTTTCTGT
>JACCDP011097891.1_pt1 | contig 12124 bp, 11 predicted proteins | sample 7445841 | NCBI WGS metagenome assembly JACCDP01 (sample SAMN15323441, study PRJNA562643) | freshwater metagenome | isolation source: river surface water | place: USA:Blue River Watershed | collected 2017-08-17
AAACATTGGCCGTAGCCGGAAAAATATAATCACCAGTAACTGTGCCTAGCACGATTACATCAATTTCAAGGGGAGAAATACCGCGTTTTTCAAGCATACCTAATACCGCTTTCGCTGCCATATCCGAGGATGCTTTTCCTTGTTCATTGAGAATATGTCGTTCTACAATACCTGTACGGGTGCGAATCCATTCGTCCGTGGTATCCACCATTTTCTCCAAATCAAAATTGGTTAATACTGTTTCTGGAACGAATCCTCCAACAGCGGTAATTGCGGCTTGAATTTTCATTGAGCGTGTAAATTAGGATACAGTAGAAAAAGATTTCATAGCCTTTTGAATGGATCGTGTTAATCCACTCTCCACGGCTTCAGCTGCAAGTTCCACCATTTTCACAAACGTAGGTGCTTTGGTAATTCCATGACCTACTACCACCGGAGCGTTTACACCTAAAATAAGGCTACCCCCGTAATTTTTAAAATTGAATTTATCTAGATAATCGTCTTCAATTCCACGTTTCGCTAGGCGGTAATACATGCCTTCGCACAACTTTATCACCACATTGCCTGTAAAACCATCGCAAACTACCACATCCGCGTGTTCCCCAAAAATATCTCTACCCTCAACATTGCCAACGAAATTGATTTCTTCTGTGTGAGCTAGCAGCTGATGTGTAGCTTTGGTCAATAAATTACCTTTTTCGCTTTCCTCACCAATGTTTAACAATCCAACTTTCGGATTGTCCACGTGATGCATCATCGAATACACCAAACTGCCAATAATAGCAAACTTATGCAAATGTTCTGGTTTACAATCAGCATTTGCTCCAACGTCTAACAAAAGACCGGGTCTACTGTCTGGTCGTGGTATTTCAGCAGAGAGACATGGTCTATCCAATCCTTCTACCGTTTTTAGGAACTGCAACGATGCAACCAACATTGCACCCGTATTACCGGCACTCAAGAAAGCATCCACTTTCTGTTGTGCTAAGTGCAGGAAGCCCTGAGCCAATGATGAATTGGACTTTGCTACAAGCGCTTTTACCGGATGCTCCGCCATTTCGATTACCTCAGGGCAATCGACAATCTGAAATTGGGAATTAGGAATAGATTCGCTTTCACAAACGCGCAATATTTCTTCTTCCACACCAAATAAAACTAGTTCTAGGTGTGGATGCAACTGCTTTGTGAGCGAAGCTCCTTTGACTGCTTCAAGTGGGGCAAAATCCCCTCCCATCGCGTCAATACCAATTTTCATCGGTTAATTTTCGTTGCGGCCCTTCATTACCTTTTGGCCGCGGTACATTCCTGTTTCTAAATTAACTCTGTGGTACAGAGATACATCTCCGGTTACTGGATCAGCAATCATAGGACGAACCTCGATTTTGTCGTGTGTGCGGCGCTTGTCGCGACGTGTTTTTGATATTTTTCGTTTAGGATGTGCCATTTCCTTCTATTTTTTAAGTATTTCTTTAAGTTTCAACCAACGGGGATCAACCGAATCTTCTGAATCTGGGGGTGAATCTTGCAACTCATTTAATTTATCGAGCATTTCCTTGTTGCAGGGCTTGATATCTAACAAATCACAATTTCTAAGCATGGGCAGAGCCAACAAACTGGTTTCATACACCTGCTGAGCAACGCTCAACTTGTAATCATTCGATTTTAAATAAATCAATTCCGTTTCTTGATCTTCATTCGCCGCGGGGGTTTCCTCCACACTATCTAATTTAACCAAGATACGGTACTTCGTTTGAATTGGAAATCCAATGGACTCCAAACAACGATCGCAACTTAAATGAATACTACCCGTAATGTTCAACAACAGATTCATCCAATTTGAAGATTTTTCAATTTCAATTTGAATATTAACATCTGCCGCCTCTACTTCCTCATTTCCAAAAAATTCAAAGAACGATCTGTCAACCTGAAAATCTAATTCGTGTTTGCCATCCTTTAATTTAACAAACTCGATTACGAGATATTCGGTTTTCACTTTTCCTCGTTGATTTAAACGAACGGCAAAAATACGATTTTTATTAGAGAATAGCAATATTATTTACAAAACTATTGGCAATACCAAATTACTTCTTTACTAATAAATTACAAGATTATACTAAAAGAAAACACAACAAAAAAAAAGAGCCACTGTTACGTGGCTCTTTCTATAAGAATTAAATCCAATTAATATTCCCACAAATCGTGTTCCCAAATAAACATTTGGTTTTTGAATTCTTCAGCTCTTAGCAAAGCAGCTAAACCATTCTGCTTGTAATCCGGTTGATCGTAGATATATTGGTCGTTCCATTCAGAGGTTTTCACAATATAGCTATCAAACATACGGTGAAGATTCATGTATTGATCCCAATTTAAGCGCATCGCATCGTTCGTGCGGTTAAATACTTCAGACTTGGCTAAGGTAGCTCTGCAATCGTCCATTTTCAACCAATAGGGCTTACTTTGAACAACCAATCCACCCCCTTTGTCAATTTCACGAATCGGTGCAATACCAATGATTATCGGTTTTAACTCTCCGTGTTTGAAATCAAACACCCAGTCTTCCATAATTTCAAACTTGTTAATCTCTTCCCAAGTAAAATATACAGGGAATGTAGAATCTACCAAATCATCCGGATCTTCAGAACCTTCTCGCTGTTTAGATACGGTTTTGATATCCGCTGTCAAACGAAGAATATCTTCTGGAGTAATTAAAATATTGAAAGAATCGGTTCTATAGGCTTTCACTAAACCCTGAGTTGCTAAATCCCAAAAGATTTGACGTACAGGTTGACGTGGCCATACCCAACACTTGTTCATTTTCTGACGGGTATCAATTACACGCCATACACGCTTTCTATACTTTACATCTTCCGCGCGCAAGTAAGGTCTTGAAATAACAATTCCTTGCTGATTTACAATGTTGGTATCCTGATTCACATACTCAGGCTCGTAGTGAGCACGGGCCGGATCATCGTAATGTGTTCCTATCTCAGGAATTACGATATCTGCTGATCCAGCAGCAGGAGGTTTTGCCTCACCGCCACCTGCAGCTCCGCCGCCTGAAGATTTTTCAGGTTCAGAACTTCCACCGAATCCTGGGAATCCGGGGAAACCTTGTCCGTTCACCGAAGCTACTGAGCACAAAGTCAAAACAATCAATAGTTTTCTCATCGTTGTGTTTATTTAGAAAGCGTAGCAGATACGTTATCCAAGAATTTTGGAATGTTATCAGGACCTACTACACGAATTTGTTCAAAGAAGATTTTATCACCAGGTTTCAAACCACCTAGGTAACCTTGAATAGCGGATAAGCTCTTACCGTTTACCATCTGTTCTTTGTAACCAATGGTTCTGCCCAAACAAGAGAACTTGAACGACATAACGTTGTATTTCACACCGTCATATACGAAGTTTTCCAAAGGAGCAGTAGCTTCAGATTGAATTCTCAAACCACTCAAAGAAACATCTCCAGCAAAACCAATACCACCTAATTTGAAGGTTGGCTTTGGCACGTTTCTGATTTTAAATTTCTTTTCACCCATGTTCACGGTTCTACCATCGGGCAATTTAGCCGTTACTTTAACAATACACTCGTTACCGTTTCGGGTTGGTAAAGTCGCAAAATACTTACCTGCACCGTTGGGTTTCAAGATTACACCTCCACCGGAAGATACAACTTGCACGTTTTTAGGATCTACTCCACCTACTGATACTGAAATTGGGTTAGGTAAACCAACATAAAACACGTTCAACTCATCGGCAGAGATAGCTGCTTGAGGGGCGAATACGCTATACTCAGCTTCTGTTTCAATGCTGGTTGATCCACCGCCTGGCTTAGGCACTGCAATGGTCACTTTGTATTTCTGTCCACCTGGAGTAGCACTGGTAACTTTGTATTTACCAACACCATCTACCACTTCAATGGGTCTACCGTTTACCGATATACTCATTTGCTTACGCGAATCGTAAGCCGCTAACAAAATGTCAGCCTCGTATGTTTGGTTGGTTAGAACCGCACCGGTTTTCGCTGAAACCACAGCAATGGTTTTGTCGAATTTAAAATCCGTTGCATTCACTGACTGTGCTAACAACGTATTGATTTCTTTTTCCAAAGCACGAGCATCGTTTTCCAACTTACTAAGCATTACAAACACACCACCCAACGGTGAATGTTCTAGATACATGCCCACCCACTCCGGAGTTCCATTAGCATTTAGTTTCTCGCTTGCATACAAAGTGGTTTTTTGTGCAATTTTCTCGGCTTCTTGCTGTAAAAACTTTTTTGATTCCGCATCTTTACCCAACAAAGGATCGTTGGAAGCTTTGGTTAAAACACCCAACATTTTCGTGCGGGTTTCGTTGATTAACTTCAATAAATCTTTACCGCCTTTACCACCATTCTCTACTACAAAGTAATTGGCGTGAACTTCCATGTTGTCACCTTGTGCCAATTCAGGAACACCTCCAGGAACTAACACTGCTTCTGGTTCTTGCTTACGACCCATTTTCGGATCTTTACCATCACCAGTTTTAATCAACAACTCGGTCTTTATGCTTTTTAACTTTTCCGTTAACGCTTTTGCATAGGATGCAACCTCTTCAGCATATTTTTTGGCTGCTTTTGCTCCTGGATTTTCACCATCCTTAGCTAAAGCTGCAATTATCTGAGAATTTGCTTGATCTAAATTTTGAGTTGATTTATCCAAAGAATTTTCAATAAGGTTAAATGCCTTAATAATTTCTTTGGACACGTTCAAAGCCAAAAGAGCTGTTAACACGAGATACATCATGTTAATCATCTTCTGACGTGCTGACAATTTACCACCTGCCATTTAATTTTCTCCTTTTTTTTATTGTGGTATTAATAGATGTGATATTCAAGTATTACTTGGTACCACCCATCGCTGTCAACATGTTACCGTAAATCGAATTTAAGTTACTCAAATTACGGTTTAATCTGTTCAACTCCATATTGAACTCACCGGCAGCTGCCTCGGTACTAGCCAAATTTGCTAATGCACCGCTCAAACCTTGTGAGAATGAACCCATTGAATCAGAAACCATTGCAGAACTATCAGCTATACTCGCCATATTGGTGGCTGCACGAGATGCACTCTCTGCGTATTCTTTTGTAGCTACAGATGCACCGGTAATACTGCTCATCTCCGAAACGTTCACGCTCAATGAGGTCAAGCCTTTACCCAAACTTTCAATTAACTCAGGACCAACATTTGCTTGAGCCAACATTGAATCTAACTGCTGAGAAACACTTCCGCTAGATTTCTTCTCTTTTTTGGTTGGCTCAGCTCCTGCTAATTCAGGATACACCAAAGACCAATCTGGCTCCATGTGTACCGGTTCAAAAGCTGAAATAACGAAGATACCTGCTTCAACCAGCAGACCCACAGTTAACATGATGTCCGCACCTTTTAAGTGAAGAATTTTGAAAAGTGCTCCCACGATTACTACCGCCGCACCGAAACCGTAAACGAAGTTCATTACGGTTTTGAACTTTTTTGATTCAAAGATACTGTTGTTACTCATAATAATTTATAGGTTATAGTTTTTAGGTTAACGATTAAACACTCGAAATATTCGATAAGTTGTAATAAATTTTGTAAGAAAATGAAATTACTTTCTGTCTTTGTCTGATCTTCCGATGTACGATTGTACACAACGGAATCCTACATAGCACTTACTTGTATCTTGATACTCAGCAGCACGTGATCCGTTTTCGATGTAATAAGCTACATCTTTCCAAGATCCTCCGCGGATAACCCGACGCTTTTCGTTGATGGGACGCTGAGCTTCCTTGCCACGTTCAGGAATATAAGTGAAATTATCACCGTTCAAATCATGTACGAAAGAATTGTTAGCCTTATCCCAAGAAGAACGTGTCCATTCCGCTACGTTACCGGCCATGTTGTAAAGACCATAGTCATTAGGGAAATAACTGTCTACACGCACTGGATAAACACCACCGTCTACACCGTAGTTTCCGCGCAAAGGTTTAAAGTTTGCCAACATACAACCTTTGGAGTTTCTCGCATACGGACCACCCCAAGGATATTTGTTACCAATTCTACCGCCACGAGCCGCATATTCCCATTCGTATTCGGTTGGAAGACGGAAATCTTCGGTATTAGGCAAGTATCCATTTGTTTCCCAATATGCTGTCTTACGATCGGTTCTCCAACGACAGAAAGCGCGGGCTTGGTGCCAAGTTACACCCACCACCGGATAATCGTCGTACTTTGGATGCCAAAAGTAAACGCGTGCCATTGGTTCGTTGTATGAATAGGTGAAATCACGCACCCAGCACAATGTATCGGGATAGATACGGATGGTTTCGGTACGTAAAAACTCTTTTCTATTCATTGGATTATAACGATCGCGATCTAGACGAGCCGCTTTGTCGTAGTCGAACCACTGAAAAGTATACTCCAATTTACGGGTATCAATTTGTTTTTTGTTTTGGAAACGCTCCTCGTCTTGGTATAACAAACCAGACAATTCCTCTTTATAACGCTCCCAATCCACTTCGCGGTAATGGTTGATGTGTCTATTACCATCTTCATCTTCTGGAGTGTAGTATTCTGGATCGTCGGTTTCAATTCTAGCCAATGAATCCACCACATAATTTACAAACTGACGGTATTCGTTGTTTGTAATTTCGGTTTCATCCATCCAGAATGCGGTGATGGTCATCTGTTTATTCGGTTCCAAATAGGAATCAAATACATCTTGACCGCCTTGGCCTGTGTGGAAAGTACCGGATGGAATATAAACCATTCCTGGAGGCATTGGGTGGAACCAAGGACGACGTCCTTGAACACCGGTAAGGTCACCTGTATCGGCAGGACCGCAGGCATACACCAACACCGAAGCAGCAATAGCTACTTGACGAACACGCTTGTTTGCTACAAAAGCTTGCAAGTGTTTCTTTAAATTTCCGGGTGTGAGTTGACTCATCACTGTTTTTTTCATCTGCAATTTGGTTAATGCGTACTAATTGAAAGTGGCAAAAATAAAGGTTCGTTTCGAATTTCCAAACGTTTCTTTATTATTTGTATGTATTAAACGCAATTTTTAAATGTTTATTTTGTGTGGATAACTAAAAATTTTCTGTGAATAACTTAATCAATCATTGGTGGTCTATCCATCCACAGCGGGTGTCGGTAACGAACTGGGGGTCTATCGGGCAATGTCACCATGAAACAATAATTCACTTGCAATTCGTGCGACCCCCCGGAAGCTCTTAAGATTCTGTTGGTTGATAAATCGTATGAATACCCTATTCTTAAACGCTGTCCAGTATTAGAACCTCCCAACAAAGGTGGATAATATCCAAACATCAATGCGAACGATTCAAATCCTGCTCCGTAAACTCTCATGTTCACTCCACCGGCAAACAAATCGTTCCAAGTAGCTAAACCTTGTACATCCAATTGGGGTTTAATCAAACCACCTTTGCCCATTACTGTCTTCAACAAAAATGCGGGTTCTAAACGAAGCGCTTGGTTGCCCAAGAAATTCTCTTGCTTGTATCAACCCACGATGTATAAATGTCGATTTGTGGTAATATTCACCGTTCCACCAGGTCCATAGGAAAACGTTTGAGGATTCAAATGTGTGATGGAAACCCCTAAAAAGGCGCCATCCATGATGTTAGGATCGGAATAATACGCTCCTACCCCCAATTCCATTTTGGTATCTGGATTAGCAACGGTTGGAATGTTAGGATCTCCTGGATCGTGGTAACGCAATTTGGTAACATCCAACTGTTTGGTGTAGGAAGTAAAGTCTAGACCCAATCGCAAATTCCCACCCGTACTCAAGGTGTAAGCGCCAGAAAAACCTCCGCGCATATATATATTGGTCTCGTAGGCAATTTTATCGTGCATCACCGCGAAAAATGCACCGCCATAATTATTGCCCTTAACCAAAATCGGTGCTGAGAAGCCCAAACCGTTGGTTCTAGGCGCCACGTTTCGCAGATAGTTATCGGAGGTTAACCTACCGTTACCACTGGCATCGGTTTTGATCAAAGACGATTCATCGTCGTACCCTCTCCACTGTTGGTGGGTAATTCCATTCAAACAAAACTGTCCCGAAGCACCGGCATAAGCAGGATTATAGAGGATTTTGTTGAAGGTGAAGTGCGTGAACATGGGATCTGTCTGTGCAACCACCAATGCAGGTAAGGCTGACAGGGCCGAAATTAGTCCGAGGCTTAGTACTTTTATTTTCATTCTGCGGTTTGTATAGAATGCGCGATTTTCAAAAATCAGAGAATTCCTTGGAATTCCCAAACAAAAAGTGAAAATACGACTACAAATTGTAAACATTTCTATGAATTTTACGCAAGGGACACCGGATAACGAAAGTGCATTGGGGTATTGTTTTGGATCTTTTAATCATTAATTTTATTATATATCAACAAGTTAAATTTGAATGTGTTTACAAAATCATGCGGTTAAGCAGTTTCTGAATATCAAGAAATACAACCAAGGACTTAGTAAACGGAAGGAATGCTTGAAAATCTGTATTTCTAGTGGATAACCTGTCCAACAAACTGATCAAAAAGCCAATTTTCGGATTTAGTATTGTAGCGGAAATTATACAAAAATTATGGCCGATATATTAGTCATTGACGACGAAACCCCCATTCGCGAGACGTTAAAAGAGATTTTAGAGTACGAAAACTACCACGTTACTACCGCGGAGGACGGGAATAAAGGTTTGGCATTGATTCAAAAAAACGATTACGATGCAGTGTTGTGCGATGTAAAGATGCCTGGAATCGACGGCATGGAGTTGTTGGACAGAGCGTTGGCGCTGAAACCGGACATTCCATTCATCATGATTTCGGGTCATGGCAATGTGGAAATGGCCATCGAAGCGACCAAAAAAGGAGCTTATGATTTCATCACCAAGCCACCGGATTTAAACCGCTTATTGATTACGATCCGGAATGCGATTGACCGCAACAATTTGGTGGTGGAAACCAAGGTATTGAAACGTAAGGTAGCAAAGACATTTGATATCATTGGCGAAACCCCCGCGATTAATAAGATCAAGGAGACCATTGATAAGGTGGCGCCTACGGAGGCGCGGGTGTTGATTACCGGGGAGAACGGCACGGGGAAAGAATTGGTGGCGCGCTGGATTCACGAGAAAAGCAACCGGGCGAACATGCCGCTGGTGGAAGTGAATTGTGCTTCAATTCCCAGTGAATTGATTGAAAGTGAGTTGTTTGGTCACGAGAAAGGCAGTTTCACGTCTGCGATCAAGCAGCGCATCGGAAAATTTGAGCAGGCCCATGGCGGTACGTTGTTTTTGGACGAGATTGGCGACATGAGCATGAACGCGCAGGCCAAGGTTTTGCGTGCAATCCAAGAGGGTCGAATTGCCAGAGTAGGTGGAGATAAAGAGATTAAGGTAGATGTTCGCATTGTGGCGGCCACCAACAAAGATTTGTTGGAAGAAATTGAAAAGGGTAATTTCCGTATGGATTTATACCACCGATTGAGCGTAATATTGATTCACGTACCTACCTTAAACGAACGAACCGAAGACATTCCATCAATTGCCGATAAGTTCTTAAAAGAGATATGCGAAGAAAATGGTTTGCCATTGAAGGAGTTTACCGAAGATGGGTACAACGCGTTGAAGGAAGTGAACTGGTCTGGCAATATTCGTGAACTACGAAATGTAGTAGAACGATTGGTAATTCTGTGCGATCAAAAGATCACTGGCGAAAACGTGTACAGCTATTCCAATCCTGCGCAACGCGGATCGGATCCGTTTGGAGTGGTGGATCAATACAATACGTTGCAAGATTTCAGGGATTGGGCGGAGAAGATCTTCATTGAGCGAAAGTTGGTACAAAACGGTTGGAATGTAGCAAAAACTGCGCAAGAGATTGATATTCAACGGAGTCATTTATACAACAAAATAGAGAAATACAATTTAAAACGGAGATAGCGGCGGGATGGAGGAAGAGGGATTGCACACGGGATTACCCAAGGCCATTATCGGGAAGGATGTGGAGTTGGCGGCCCGTTTGCTGCGGAGCGGCAAACCGGTGGGCCTGCCCACCGAAACCGTTTACGGTTTGGCCGCCAACGGATTAGACTCTCAGGCTGTTTCTCAGATTTTTAAGATTAAGAACAGACCCTTTTTCGATCCCCTAATACTCCACGTTGCATCCTTGCAACAAGCCAAACAGTTCACCCTACCCTGGCCCGAAAGTGCAGAAAAATTAGCCCAAGCTTTTTGGCCCGGTCCTTTAACTTTGGTATTGCCCAAAACTAACGAAGTTCCCGATTTGGTTACCAGTGGAAACGATACCGTTGCCATTCGAATCCCTAACCACCCCTTGGCTTTGGAACTCCTTTCCCAATTACCATTCCCATTGGCTGCACCCAGCGCCAATCCTTTTGGGTATGTGAGCCCCACTTCTGCCCTGCATGTCTTTCAGCAACTGGGAGATCAATTGCCTTACATCCTAGACGGTGGCAATTGCCAGCAAGGTATCGAGAGCACCATCGTGGCCTGCCTACCCAATCAACAGCCCCGAATCCTTCGGCTGGGAAGTTTAACCGTCGATGCCATTCGATCCGTAGTTGGTTCTGTAGATGAATCACTTACCCAAAACAGCAATCCCAATGCGCCCGGTCAATTGGACCAACACTATTCGCCATACTGCAAGTTGATTCCACTGGAAAAATTTCCAGGAACTACCGCGACAGAAACTGCAACCCCAGCGGATATCGAACAAATAAATCATGAATCGGAAGAATCCATTGGTTTAGTCTTGTTCAATCGCAGCCATGCCGAAAACCAAAGCCATCCATCGTTGTCGAATACCTTTCTCAACCACCACCCCAGCCCAAATGCTAAGGTGTATTACTTATCCGATGAGGGGAATTTAGAACAAGCCGCACAGCGGTTGTTTTCCATACTCCGACAGTTGGACCAAGATCAAAGAAAATTAGTTTGGTTTGAATGGGCACCCAACGAAGGTTTAGGCAGGGCCATCAACGATCGATTATCCCGGGCAGCGGCCAAGCGATAATTCCATAGCCTATCCAAGCATTACGCACAAGATCCTTGTTTGGATTGGATTTTTCATTCCCCTCAAAGAAAAAAAATCTCAAAAATTTAAATTTCCTCAATGAACGACATGGTATTGTCCAAGGCAATCCATAACTCCGTGGAAAAGGCCTCGATTCCCGAGCATGGGTGAGATACGTTGAATGTATGTCCCGCATTGGGAATTGTCATCCGCAAACTGTGCACACAAGCCTCATACAGCGGTACCGACGTTTCGGCAGGTACTACATCGTCTGCTTCTCCATGAACGATGAGCAAGGGTCTACCCAAAACCCTACAATTTTCTACTACATCGTATTCTTCCTCGTGGGCCAATAAATCCGCCCAAACTCCGTAATCCAAGGGCAATACCTGTCCGGTTCTAGCGTTGGTAATGGGAATTGATTTCTCCTGCTGCCAACAATGCTTATCCACATGTTTAAACAACCATTGGTAGGAAGGAATGGGATTCCAAGCCACTATTTTCTCCACGTAATTGGGGTATAAATTAGCGAATACAATGACGTTAGCTCCGCCCCTGGAATGACCCAACCAGGTTACATGTTCGCGATCCAATCGGTACGTTTGAGCAGATTCTTTCAACCAATCGCCCACCGCTTTCATGCTATTCAGCTCCGAAGTAACAGTATTTCCAGCAAATTGAAGTTCTTGGGTAACGATATCGTCGTTGTCCACCACCCCGTTTCTCGCATAATTAAAGGTGATAACTGCAAAATTTCCGGCCGAAAAGTATTCGTGAATGTACGGGATGAACCCCCAGTTTTTAAACCCTTTGAATCCGTGGCAATAGACGATAACCGGAAATGGCGCTTCGTCTTCCATAGGGGGCAAAAATAAATCGACGGCCACAGGACCGTCGATCGATTGTATTTGAAAGGTGTGATGGTTGTTTACCATGGTGCCCAGGACCGGAGTCGAACCGGTACGGGTGTTATCCCACAGGTGTTTGAGACCAGCGCGTCTACCAATTCCGCCACCTGGGCAATTTCCTTTCAGAACGGGAGTGCAA
>JACCDP010922671.1_pt1 | contig 12122 bp, 10 predicted proteins | sample 7445841 | NCBI WGS metagenome assembly JACCDP01 (sample SAMN15323441, study PRJNA562643) | freshwater metagenome | isolation source: river surface water | place: USA:Blue River Watershed | collected 2017-08-17
GTTCGAACCCCCGACCTCCGCCGTGTAAAGGCGATGCTCTCCCAACTGAGCTAAACATCCCTTGGGCCTACGCGTGCTTACTTAATATATCAAAAGGCGTTTTTTTAGTCAATGAAAAAACCTAGTGAATCCTAGTAACTAATAACCTTTTTTACCAAGTAATTTGAACATATTTCGCTTATATATTTCTACGCCAGGTTGATTAAAAGGATTAATACCTAATAGATAACCAGAATAGGCAACCGTTTTCATAAAAAAGTACAAAAGATGACCGATATGATGAGCATCCATCTGGTCGATTGTAATGAGAATCACAGGTACTTGTCCCTCCTCAACGTGTGCTTGTAAGGTGCCCAAATAAGCCTTTTCATTGACAAAAGACAAGGGTCTTCCTGCTAAGTAGTTTAAACCATCTGCATCGTTAACATTCAGAGGCACGGTTATATCGTAGGTGGGTTTTTTCACATAAATGACCGTTTCAAATAAAATGGGTGATCCATCTTGAATAAATTGACCTACACTATGTAAATCTGTACTAAATGAGACAGAACCAGGCAACAGACCTTTATTCTCTTTACCTTCTGATTCTGCAAAGAGTTGCTTAAGCCATTCCGCAATCATGGCAAAATGAGGTTCATATGTGACAAACATTTCCACGGCTTTATCTTGATAAAGTTGATGCCGTGCAATGGCATATTGTAAAGCGGGATTGCTATCGATTTGACTGTTGCTGTAAAGATCCATGGCTTCTTTTGCTCCCGCCATCAAAGCCACAATATCAATCCCTGCAGCAGCAATAGGAAGAAGGCCAACAGCGGTTAACACTGAATAGCGTCCGCCAATATCATCCGGTAAATTAAATGTTACATATCCTTCTTGCTTGGCAAGTGAACGCAAAGCACCCTTTTCTTTATCGGTGGTGGCGAAAATAGCTTTTTTAGCCTCTGAAACACCAACTTTCTTTTCTAAAAGATCTTTTAACAATCTAAATGCGATTGATGTTTCAGTTGTGGTGCCTGACTTAGAAATCACATTAATTGCAAAGGTTTTATTTTTTAAGTAGTTTAGAACTTGGTGGGTATAAGTTGGTGAAAAAGTTTGACCAAGATAAATCACTTCTAAAGACTTGTCCTTATTGGGCATTAAACCTTGGATAGCTTCAATTACTGCTCGTGCGCCTAAGTAAGAGCCACCAATCCCACATACGACAAGCACTTGAAATCTTTCACGTATCAATTTTGCCGTTTTTTGAATCAATAAAAACTCCTCTTTATCAAATTTAGCTGGCCATTGATCCCATCCTAAAAAATCTCCACCTGGTCCTTTTTTAGTGGCGATTAAATCGGTGATGCGATTGACTCGATCTTGATAATCTTTTAAGTTTCCTTTCAATTTAGTATGAGTTAAATTCAATGAGAGCATAAGCTAATCCTCCAATTTCTTTTTTTGATCGGCTATCCAAGTTGGTAGCATCATCTTCAAGGGAGAAAAATCAATCTCATGGGGTGGTACTTTAAACCAAAAAGGGTGAGCCTTGTCTGTTAATTCATCCTTCTTGATCAAACGTTTGATCGAAAGCTTTAAATGTTGGGACGATGGGTCGATCGCTAAAACTTTGACTCTGACATACTCTCCAACAATTAAAAACGTTTCAATGCGTTTAACGTAATCTTCTGAAATTTCGGAGATATGGATTAAACCTTTTTGACCATTAGGAAAACCGATAAAAGCTCCATAAGGTTGAATATCAATCACTTTACCAACGATAATTTCATCAATCTGATAACTACTTTGGTTCATAATTAAATTAGTTTTTCTAACAGGACAAGGTCGTCCTCAGTTACCACTTTGAAATTCAAACGACTCCCTCTTACTACATGAACTTTTTTACCCATTAAAAATAACAAACTTGCATCATCAATTGCGGTTTTAATTTTAAGTTTACGCGCATATTCATGGGCCTCTAGGATGGTTTCAAATTCAAATGCTTGGGGTGTTTGAGATAAATAAATATCGGTTTTACCAAGATAGTTATTTAATGTGGCCTGATCATCCACAACAAACAAAGAATCGTTAATTTGTCTTGCAAGCGTCATCGCAGGATAGTTGTTTAATTTGGCAATTAATGCATCCACTAATATAGGACTAATCAAAGGTCTAGCAACGTCGTGAATGAGAACAAAATCGGGTTTGATATGTAATTTTGCATATTGTAAACCTAAATAAGATGATTCTTGTCTAGTTTTTCCACCAGCCACGACGTGAATCATTTTTGATTTTGAGAACGGTCTAATTTCGTCTTGAACTTGAGAAATAAATTTATCATTAACGACTAAAATGATTTGATCAATTTTTTTATGATTTACAAAAGTTTCAAGAGAAAATTGATAAAGTTTTTTCTTTCCTAATTTAAGAAATTGTTTTGGAGTTACTCTTGATTTGAGTCTTAGACTTTCTCCGGCAGCCAACAAAATAGCAGTGACCATCATTTTTTAACTTCCTTTAATGCAAGTAATTCGCTAATTGCCATTTGTTGAATATTTAATTTGACCACTTTTTCTAGCAATGAGTTTGCTGAATAATCAGCTTCACAAACAAAATTGACGCGTTCATCTTGAATTAAGAGTTTAGCTTTTTCAATATGACCTTTAGAATAAACCGCTATTGATTTGCCACCATGCTCTTTAGCCATTAACATCGCTGGTACATCCGTTAATCCATCCCCAATATAGATTAGATTACGATATTTTATTCTTTTTTCTTTTGTTCTTTCGTTAACTTTATCATCCTCTGATTGATTTAAAATTCCTTTCGCAATTCGGAAGAAATATTGTGTCTTCATCGTATAGTTGATAGCAATTTTTGGCCAAATTGCTTCTTGAGTATCTTGAGAAAATAAGAATTCGCAACCAAATATCTTGGTAAATTCCTTAGCTATTTTTGTTCCGTCAATAATTTCTTTTGTTCCTGAGGTAATGATGTAATGTTCGACTTCAACACCTTGAGTTTGAGCGAAAATTTTGATGCGTTTGAACCATGTTTCTAAACCGGGAAAAAATTTAACGGATGTTCCTAATGAATATAAATATTCTTTAGTTAATTTAATTCCTCTTTTTTTACTTTCTTCAATCATCATGTACATATAGGAAAGAATCTTTTCCATACCAGATTTGATTGAATTTTGGTTTGTTTTTTCCCAAAATTCTTCTGGTTTCATACCTAAAGAAGGTATAAAACTAAAATTTTGTAAGTCTTCAATTGCTAAAGTTCTATCAAAGTCGTAAATGATTCCAATGATTGGTTTTTTCATATTTATATTTTATCACAAAGCCTTACTTAAGAGGTTAAATTTACGCTTATATGCCTATTTATTTAGTTTTTTTCATTTGTTTTTTAAATGACGCGAAATAGTAAATAAATATAGTTATGATATAATTTTATCGTTATGAAACCCTTAGAAATCCTTGGACTAGTGGTGATCGTAATCTTCGGAATTTATTTAGTTTTATCAGTTTTTTTTGCTTTTCAAATGAGAAGTTTTTACACTCAATTATCAAAAAGAAAAGATGCCATTGATGTTTTAACTGCGCAAAAATATGATCTTTTAAGAATGATTGGTAAGCTATTTGTTCGTCACCAAATTGATGTTCCTCAAGAGTTTATTCTCTCCAAAAGACCTCGTTTTGAAGATACTTTGCAAAATATCAAAGACACCGAACGTACCATTGTGAAAAGTTTTTTGGTACAAACTGCTCAAGCGCTCTTTTATTATGGAGAACAAAATCAAGCCTTGTCTGTTAATCCAGAATATGTATCTTTAAAGAAATCTTTAGCTGAAATCGATGAGTTGTTTCGAAAACAAGTTGCCATTTTTAATGCCCTAGCAACTAACTATAATTGGTGGCAAAAAATTGTTTTATTTCGCTGGGTTTCAATATTGTTTAGGCATCAAAATAAAGAGCTGATTTCATAAAAAGAGGAGATTTATATGAAAAAACCAGTAATTCTTGTCATCATGGATGGCTATGGTATTCGTAAGGAAACTTATGGAAATGCAATCGCTAAGGCCAAAAAACCTAATCTTGATAAATATTTTGCAAAGTATCCTTATACCCAAATACAAGCCTCAGGTTTAGATGTTGGATTACCTGAAGGGCAAATGGGTAATTCCGAAGTAGGGCATCTCAATATTGGTGCTGGTAGAATCGTCTATCAATCTTTAACCCTGATTGATCAAGCAATAAAAGACGGAACTTTTTTTCAAAATTCAAAGTATTTGGCTGCCATGCAATGGGCCAAGTCAAAAGGAAAAAAATTACATATTATTGGATTAGTGTCCGATGGTGGTGTTCATTCGCACTTGACCCACTTACAAGCTATTATCAAACTTGCCGCAAAACAAGCAGTTCGTAATGTTTATTTCCATGCGCTCATGGATGGTCGTGATGTTGCCCCTCAACTTGGTGAAACTTATATTAAAGACTTACTAATGACAATGGCAGAATTTAAGACCGGTCAACTTGCCTCGATTGGTGGTCGATATTATGCGATGGATCGTGATAAAAATCTTAGTCGCGTTGCGAAGGCATATGATGTTATGGTTGAACATCGCGGACCTAGTTTTAAAGACTATCGCCAATATTTTAAAGACCAGTATGCCAATTTACCCAAAGAGGGCAAGGATCCAAGTGATGAATTTTTAATTCCTGCCTATGCAGAAGGTGTGCAAGGAAAAATAGAAGATGGCGATGCTGTTATTTTTATGAACTTTAGACCCGATCGCGCGATTCAATTTTGTACGCTTTTGACCAACCCTAACTTTTATGCTAACCCTCCTATCAAAGATGGCAAACCCGCTTGGGTTGCATATCAACCTAACCTAGCATTAAAAAATATCATGTTGGTTCAAACGATGAAGTATGCAGATTCTGTAAAAGGAGAAATAGCTTTCAAACTTCCTAGTTTAGATAATACACTTGGGCCATGGTTAGCTTCGCATGGTAAATCGCAATTAAGAATTGCAGAAACCGAAAAGTATCCTCATGTGACTTTCTTCTTTGATGGAACTATTAATTATGATGGCGTTGAAAAACCAGAATTACCAGGGTCACGTAGAGTTCTAATAAACTCACCTAAAGTTGCCACCTATGATTTACAACCAGAAATGAGTGCATATCAAGTTAGAGACGCTTTAATCAAAGAACTAAATAAAGGTGACCTCGATGTTGTGATTATTAATTACGCAAATTGCGATATGGTAGGTCATACCGCAATAGAGAAAGCTGTAGTTAAATCGGTTGAAGTTGTCGATGAATGTGTTGGATCTATTATCGATTGGTGTGAAAGAAATGGTGGAAAATTAATTGTCACTGCAGACCATGGCAATGCCGATCAAATTTTAACGGATGATGGTAAACCACATACTGCACATACAACGAATCTTGTTCCAGTATGTATCAATATACCTGGGCTTCGTTTAATGCCTAAAGGTGGTAAATTAGGTAATTTAGCACCCACCATCCTGGATTTACTTGGTTTAGAAAAACCTATTGAAATGACTGAAAAAAGTCTTATTATTAAGTAAGCATGCTTTCATGGAGGCATTAAAAAATGAAAAAAGTACTTAAATTTAACGAATATCCTTTGAATTTACCAAAATTTCCTAAAATTGAGAAGAAATTTAATTCGCTGATTGCTGAATTTGAATCTGCACCTAATGCTAAAGTTCAACGTCGCATCATGAATAAAATCGGTAAGTTCTTTGATGAAATTCAAACTGACTTTACCATCATTACCACTCGACACTCAATTGATACACGTGATGAAACATATAAAAAAGCCAATGATTTAGTCAATGAAGTTGGACCGATGGTACAAGGTTTAGGCAATCGTTATTCTAAAGCAGTTTTAGCTAGTAAGCATCGTAAAGAATTAGAAAAACTAGTTGGTTCCTTCTTATTCAAAAAACTAGAGCTAGCAGCGAAAACCTTTGATCCAAAAATTTTGCAAGATTTGCAAGAAGAAAACAAATTAACCACTGAATACGATGCCTTAATGGCTAGTGCGCAAATTCCTTTTGATGGCGGAACCTATAATCTATCTCAAATGGGGAAATTTGCCGTAAGTAAAGATCGTGATATTCGTAAAAGAGCCAGTAAGGCAGTTGAAAAGTGGATGGCCGAAAAAGAACAACCGCTTGCGGAAATTTACAGTAAACTTGTGACCTTAAGGCATGGTATGGCAAAGAAACTTGGCTACCCCTCCTTTACACTCATGGCCTATGACCGTATGGGTAGAACTGACTACGGACCCAAGGAAGTGAAATCATACCGTGACCAGATTCTTGAATCTGTTGTGCCTTTATCGAATAAATTAGTTAGACAACAAATCAAACGAATTGATGTTCCTGCACCGAAATTTTATGATTTAGCGATTCAATTTAAAGATGGTAATGCCACTCCTAAAGGTGACAAGAATTATTTAGTCAATGCTGCATTAAAAATGTATGCCCAAATGGGTAAAGAAATTGGGGAATTTTTCCAAGCCATGGTTCATCAAGAATTGTTAGATTTGGAAGCAAAACCTGGAAAACGTGGCGGTGGATATATGACTTTCTTTCCACGGTATCAAATGCCTTTTGTATTTTCTAACTTTAACGGAACCGCAGGCGACGTAGACGTGTTAACCCATGAAATTGGCCACGCCTTTCAAGGATATATGTCAAGAAAAATAAAGCCGGTTGAATATCGTGATCCAACGATGGAAGAGGCAGAAATTCATTCCATGTCTATGGAATTTTTTGCCACACCCTATATGGAATCTTTCTTTAAAGACGATAAGGACAAATACCTATTTGGTCATTTAGAAGGTGCGATTAACTTCTTACCTTACGGTGTAACTGTGGATGAATTCCAACATTGGGTTTATGAAAACCCAACCGCATCACACGATCAACGATGTGCGAAATGGCGAGAAATTGAAATCAAGTACACCCCTTACAAAAAGTACACAGGTTTTCCACTTTATGAAAAGGGCACAAGATGGATGCGTCAATCCCATATTTACGGCTCACCATTTTACTACATTGATTATACTTTAGCCCAAGTGATTGCCTTGCAATTCCTAGGTTTAATGAAGAAAAATCATGATAAGGCTTGGAAAAAATATGTCAAAGTATGTTCTTTAGGCGGGAAGTATCCATTCACCCAATTATTGGAAAAAGCTAAATTAAAGAATCCATTTATGGATGGAACCATAAAGAAAACTTTTAGACCCGTTAAAAAATTGCTTAAAGAATACGGTAAACCCTTTCAAGCCTAGGTATTAAATAAAACTTAAGGTCCATACCTTAAGTTTTTTATTTTTGCCCGTATCAAATGATTGATTGCAATGTCAAGAAAATCATTTCTTTTTTTATTGAATAATTCTCTTTAGAATTGAGTTCGTGTGGTATGATAATTTCATATCTTATTTAAATATTTGGAGGCTTATGTATGGAAGTTAGACTAGAAAACTTAACGAAAGTTTTTGAAAGTAAAAATTCCGCACGAACAATTGCTGTTAACCAATTTAATTTTACGATTCCTGATGGCAAACTTGTTGGCCTTTTAGGTCCATCAGGTTGTGGTAAATCCACGACTTTATATATGATTTCTGGCTTACTATATCCAACTCATGGAAGAATATTTTTTGGTGATGAAGATGTTACTGAACTATCTCCAGAACAACGGGGTATAGGTTTGGTATTTCAGAACTATGCGCTCTATCCTCATATGACTGTAAAAAAGAATATTTTGTTTCCCTTGGAAAATATGAATCTAAAAAAGAAATCAATCGAAGAAGCGATGAAATCAACCAATTTAGCAATCTTACCAAAAGAAGCTAAACGTTATTATCAGTTTATTAAGCAAAGTACAAGTCTTAAAAATAAATACAAACGATTAGAAAGTGAAGCAAAAGCCAGCTTTCAATCCAAACTCCTTGATATTTCAAAATCTAAAAAAGAAAAAGCTACCAATTCCCCTTCATTACTTCGTGCATCCTTTAAAAATCAATTAAAACAATTTCAAGCCAATTTTGAAAAGGAAATGCAAAAAATAACCCCAGAAAACCTTGAAAGCATCGTTACAAAAATGAATGATGCGTATGCTACTATTGAAAAGCCCTATCAAAAACAAAAAAGAAGGATTATCTTGCAGTTGTTATTAAATCCAATCCATTGGTTTCACTTTAACGTCCATGTTTGGAAGGCGATAAAATCAATCGTACCTGAAGCCATCAAACCAGTAGAAGAAGCACGATACAAAGATTACCAAAAATTGATGAATGATGAAGCGATAGCCATGGCCAAACTTGTTGGAATCGAAGATCAACTCAACAAAAAGCCTGCGCAATTATCGGGTGGTCAACAACAACGTGTAGCGATTGCTAGAGCTTTGGTTAAAAAACCAAAAGTCCTCTTGTTAGATGAACCTTTATCAAACTTAGATGCACGGTTAAGATTGCAAACAAGGGAAGAAATTAAACGGATTCAAAAAGAAATCGGCATTACCACTGTTTTCGTCACCCATGACCAAGAAGAAGCAATGTCCATTTCAGATGAAATTGTTTTGATGAATTTTGGCGCTGAACAACAAAAAGGCAATCCGCAAGATGTATACAATCAACCGGCCAACTTATTTGTGGCTAAATTCTTGGGCACCCCTCAACTTAATCTTTATCAAGGTGTCTTAAAAAATGGAAAAGTGATGATCCAAGATCAAGTTGTTTTTGAATCAACTTCTTTGAAAAACAAGTCCATGGATGAAGTTTTGATTGGTGTAAGGCCGGAGGGTTATGAAATGGATGAAAAAGGAACGCTGACGCTTCAACCTCAATTTATTGAAATGATTGGTCGAGATGTCTCCCTTGTCGCCAGTCATCCCCAAGCGCAAAGTCCTAGTATCCGTATTATTCTAAATAGTGATGAGTTTTCAGTGAAACCCAACCAATTGATTAAGGTAAGATTGAAACCCCACAAAACGTTTATTTTTGAAAAAACTACCGGCCGGAGATTAGCATAATGTTAGACCACAAGCGAGATCTCAAGGCTTGGTTATATCTCCTATTACCTTTATTCTTATTGTCGATTTTTACATTTTATCCACTCATCAAAACCTTTTTAATTTCATTATTCTCTGAATATAATGCCCTCACGGATGATTTTGGTAGATACTTTGATTTCTATGCTTATACAGCGATTTTTAATGACCGTTTTTTTACTAATGCATTGACGAATACATTGGTAATTGTTTTTGTCTCAGTTCCGGCATCGACTGTACTAGCATTATTGATTGCTGTTAGTTTGAATTCAATTAAACCCTTACAGAAGATTTTTCAAACCATTTTCTTTATTCCATATGTTACGAACGCTTTGGCAATTGGGATGGTTTTTAATGTAATGTTTTCGCATCCTTTAGTTGGTGGCGTTGCAGCTGAAGGGCTGATTAACACTTTATTTCAAACTGCAATTGATTGGGTGGGTCCAACCGCCACCGTAGAGCGTTGGCGAACGGTTGTTTTAATTTATACGATATGGAGTGCATTGCCATTTAAAATCCTTGTGTTTATTGGCGGTCTTCAAAATATTTCTAAGCAGTACTATGATGCAGCTAAAATTGACGCTGCCCCTAAGTGGAAAGTAATGACAAGAATCACCATTCCCCTCTTGTCCCCAATCATTAGTTACATTCTTATCACCTCATTCATCGGCTCTTTTAAAGCCTATGAATCTGTTTTGTCCGTTGTTGGTACGGTTGGTCGGAGTTTAGATCGTAATCGCTGGACTGCGGTTGCTTATGTTTACGATAAAATTGGCATATCAGGTTTAGATATTAATAACATTTCATATTACTCTCGAGGTGCTGCAGCCGCTGTAGTGCTGTTTTTGATTATTATGATTTTTACTTTTTTGAACTTGTACATCTCAAAAAAGACGGTTCATTATTAAGGAGTTAGATATGGCACAATCTATTCAATTAAAAATAAAACAAGATTATCAATTTAATCAAAAACTTAAAATCCAAAGAACTGCACAATTCATTCGCAATGTGGTTCTTTATACTTTTTTGACCGTGATGGCATTCATTATCATCGTTCCTTTTTATTGGATGTTAAATGTTTCATTTCAAAGTAGTAATGAAGTGCTGAACTCATTAAATGTCAGTTTTTTTCCAAAAGTTTTTTCTCCCCAAAACTATATGAATGTGTTCCTCTATAGTTCTGCCGCCCAAGGGAATATCGATTTTAGTAGGTATTTATTCAACACCATCTTGGTTGCTTTTTTTACCACCTTGGGTGGGACGTTATTTTCCATTCTGGTTGCCTTTGCCTTAGCAAGGTTAAATTTTAAAGGGCGGGATTTAATCTTTACGATTCTACTGGCGACGATGATGATTCCCGGTGAAATGTTAGTGATTTCTAACTTCGTTACGGTTTCTAGATTAGGTTGGGTGAACGCCAATAACGCTGGATCTTACTTAGCGGTAATCATTCCGTTTTTGGTTTCCATTTTCCACATTTATTTATTAAGACAAACATTTAAACAAATTCCAAACGAGCTCTATTACGCAGCTAAAGTGGATGGATGCACTGACTTCAAATATTTATGGAAAGTCATGGTACCGATGGCCAAGTCATCCATCGTCACGATTGTGATTTTGAGAATCATGGGTACATGGAACGCATATATCTGGCAAGACATTGTGGCTAACGAGAAATTTAAATTAGTGACCACTTGGTTAAGAAGTTCGTTTGTTGATTTGGCTGATACTGGATCTGGTCGAGTATTAACCAACTATCAAATGGCGGCAACGGTCATTGTCACCGTGCCACTTTTACTACTATTTATCTTCTTTAGAAAATACATCATGAGTGGGGTTTCTCGAAGTGGTGTCAAAGGTTAACCATTTCTTAACAAAAACCTCTCTTTACAATTGGTCATCATGTTATAATTTTTGAGGAGGAAATTGAATGTTAGTTAAGTCATTTCAATTTAAAGCACTTGCGTTTGTTTCTTTAACTCTTTTACTTGCCGCTTGTGAAACTAGACCTAGTAGTGAAACCACTACCTCTTTAGATCAATCAACGAGTGAAACCTCCGGTGATTCAACTTCAGTCGCTTCGAGTAGTGCCAGCATTGACCCTACTGCTCCTAAAATTGTTAATTGGTATAATCTACCGCAAGATACAGTTCTGGATACCACAACAGAAGTCACTATTAATTTTTGGCATCGCATGGGTGCTAGCAGTCAAGCAATTGTCCAAAAATGGATAACCGAGTTCAAACTTCTATACCCCCATATCACCGTTGTGGAAGAAAGAGTTGCTAATGATTACACCGCCGTTGCGGACAAAGTGGCATTATCGATTACTGCAGGTACAGAACCCGATATTGTTGAAGGCTACCCAGACTCTGTCGCTCGGTATGCACAAGCCAAAGCACCACTCGCACTCAATAACTTTATCAACCATCCCGAATATGGCTTAACCCAAGAACAACAAGATGACTTTTTGCCTGGTCTTTGGGCGGAAGGTCGTAGTTATGACAATGCCGGTACCATTCTTTCCTTACCCTTCACCAAATCAACCGAAGGTCTATTTTATAACGCCCCTTATTTTGCTCAACATGGGTATGACGTGCCTAGAACTTGGGATGAATTATTTGCCATCGCCGAAGACATCAAAACTAGAGAACCTAATGCCATTCCTTTTGGTTATGATTCTGAAGATAATTTATTCATTACTGCTGCAAAGCAATGGGATGCTCCATACACGGGTTATAATGCGACAACCGGACGTGGTGAAGTTTTATTCAACAATAATGAAGCCAAAGATATGGTGAAATATTTCAAAGATAAAGTCGATCGTGGATTGATGATCACTCGATCTTTAAATGCAGATGCATACACTTCCGATATTTTTAAAACCAACCAACGTCTCTATATGTATGTGGGTTCTACAGGTGGTACCCGTTATGCTTATATTGGAGCAAGTGCTGCTGTTTTTAACCTAAGTTCAAAAACACGAACTGAAGTAGGCGCACTTTTAGTGAAAATATTTGCTTATGATGCTGCTGATGAAAC
>JACCDP010674081.1_pt1 | contig 12121 bp, 12 predicted proteins | sample 7445841 | NCBI WGS metagenome assembly JACCDP01 (sample SAMN15323441, study PRJNA562643) | freshwater metagenome | isolation source: river surface water | place: USA:Blue River Watershed | collected 2017-08-17
CGACTGTTCCATCAGGTAGCCGTTTACATTGGCGGCTGTCAATACCTCGCCCGCAGTGAATACTTTGTAGCCTAAACCTGCCATGATTTCCTTACCAGCTCAAACTGTATGCGTCTAGTTTACCGAACTCTGCATCATCCAATACTAGGGACGCGAAGTCAATAGCCTGGAAGCCGAGATTGACGAAATAGGTTTCTGGGGTGATGGTCTGCTCCAGGCGGATGACCTCTACGAAGCGCTCAATAGGGTCACCTATGCCGTTGGGGGTAAAGACCACCTTACAGATAGAACCGATTTCTAAGTGACTTATTTCTTCCTGATCGGCAACCGAAAGCTTGTGCATTGCCACCTCAAGGGCGTTGAAGCGGTACTCAGGCTGGGAGTACTGTTGCGCGTAGATAAGCGCCAGGTCCACGCTCTGCTCGTCTGAGCTGAGAAGCAGGTTACTAATAGTCAGGTTGGCAATACCGTACTCAGCGATTGAGTCAAAGTCTTGTGCAATTGCCGTGCCGCCGCCCTGACGAGAAATAACAATTTCGTTGTATAAATTCTCAGATCCGTAGACGACTTCTAGGTTCTGAAACGGAATGCCCGTGCCACCAAACTGCAATAGGTCAGCGCTTGTAGGGGACTTTGTGCGGTCTTGAAACACAACATTACCCGTCTTACCGATAAACAAGTTGCCTGGCTCTGACTGAGCAACAGTTTGTAAATAAGCCAAAGCGTTCTGGTTCGCCTCAATTGGAAAGTCGCTTAGAGTTGCCGCGCCCGTGTCAACTGTTCTTAGAGTACTTGCCCAGTTCACGCTAGGGTCATCAAGAACTGAGTTTATTCTTGCGCCTGTTGTTTCGACAGTTGGCGTGCCTGCATTCAAGGTACGGCTTGCTAGTAGACCCGTTGCGTCGTAAGCAAGAGCATCCGCTACCGAATCTCCATTGGGTGCATAAGTTAGGTTCCAGTCGTCCACCCAGCCTGTGAACTGAATTTCTGTTCCAGCCGAAATGCGAATCTCGCGCCTAGGGATGATGTTGCCAACAAACGGGCTGGCCGTGTAGAGCGGGTCAAAATAGCGATTGTGGTTGTTGAAAGAGACAGTCGCGTTACCAGCTGGGAAGTTACTGAACAGGCTAGAACGACCACGGTTGATAACTACAGACTTTACATACTCGGTGACATCGTAGAAAATCGTTCCACCTAGACCCCAATCAGGATTGTCTAGCTGACCTGCTATTGGGTCGTCCAAAACTAAGAATGGACCTACACCAGCAGCTAGGTCAAAACCGAGTTCTATCTTCGGGGCTATAGCTGTCATTACTGGATTCCGTATCCGACCAAGTTGCCGTTCTGGTTGATAAACTGCTTTAGGCTCTCCACTGTAGCATTCTGGTTGGCTCTGTTGCCAGGCTGGATGTAGAAAGCGTTATTTACGATGTTAGGGGCCTGTGGCTTCACGGCAGCCACAATGTCAGCGGAACTCATCTTGGCCTGGATGCCTGAAATATCAATAGCCGCTCCGCCAGCAATTGCAGATCTCAAATCCTCAAAGATTTCACGCTTAGCAATAGCACCCATAGCGTTTGTTGCATTCTTTGTGGTATCAATAAACTTGTTGGCATTGGCAATCAAGGCATCTAGCGTGGCTAGGGCTGGGTTTGGCGGAGCAACGGGTTCTGGCCCTAGAGCAAGAATGTCGGAGGCAGCTTTATCTGTAGCAGCCTTTTCAGCAGCAGTTTGAGCTATGCCTACCTGAATATTGAACTTAGACTGGAATTCCTTATTGAAGGCTTCTGCAAGCGTTCTAGCGGTGTTTTCTAGCTCCTCTTGCTTTGACCGAATTCCAGCTAGTAGGCCGTCCATCATATTTATACCGCTGCCATAGAGCGATGTGGCAACCTGCTCGCCCAGGCCAGCACCAATAGCATCAATCTCAGCAAAGAGCATATTGATTTCGTCAATTGTTGCTGCCCCACCGTCAACTAGAGCCTGAGCAGTCTCGCCACCGGCTACGACACCAGCCTGGACTAGCTGGTCAAACAGCATCGGGTCAAGGCCTAGCTCGCGAAGTTTGCGCAGATTCTCTGCAAAGCTGCGAGCGCGAGTTGCTATGTCACGGAAGCCGCTAACGAGTTGCTCTGTCTTGTTCTGAATTGCAGCAATTGGTTCTTCATAAGACTTAGTAACAGTTACGCCAAACTCGCGTAGGGTAGCACCGAGTCGAATAATGCCGGAGCTTACGACTGTAACAGCGCGCTTTTCTGTTTCGTCTTTTAGGCTGCCGAACAATGAAGTTAGGTTTGCAGCAGCAGTAAATGCCTTCTTGTAGTTATCAATTAGGCCTGCCGCTAGATCGTAGCGTTTAGCAAACTCATCACGCTGACGACCAAGGTCTTGCAGGGTTGAAAGCTCTCTGCGCGCAAAGTCTTGTAGTGACTTGTATCCGTCTTCAAGGATGTCTTCGTTTCTAAATGCGCTACGCAGAGACGATTCGATTGAAGACAGCATTTGTGTAATCTGGCTTTCAAATCTGCCGATTTCACGCTCAAGAGTAGGCAGAATGACAAAGCCCTCAAGCATGTCACTTACGGCTAGTTTGGCTGCGTCAGCCTTTTCTCTGATTCTTTCAAGCTCTGCCTGCAGGCGCTCATTTATGCGGCGAACTGCCTCGTCGTATTCTTCCTGCTTACGCTTAGCCTCGTCATAGGCTTCGTTCTGCTCGCGAATACCTGCAGCAGTGTTGTTGAATTGCTTTTGCAGTTCTTCTAGTGAAAGCGTGCCGCGCTTGATTTGTTGCCATAGCTTCATCCAAGCATCTGAGCCAAGGATTGCATCTACAAGGCCATCCGAAGCACCCTTGAGCTTTAGCTGCTCTCTTACGGTCTGCTTTTGGATTTCGTCCTTCATGTTGTCGAAGAAATCCTTGACTACATCTTTAGCTGCCTTCTTGCCGCCTGTAGTGCCACTGCTCTTGAATAGATCGTTTATCTTCTTAGCTAGTTCAGCTTGCTTAGCCTTTACAAAAGCTTCGCTACCGAATTCAATAAAGCCGACTAGCGGAACAAATACCTTCTTGACTTCTGTTGCTGCCAAACGAGCATATTCTTCAATTAGACCGAATATTTCTTTCCAATTTGGCCTAGTTAGGATTTCTTCAATCATGCCCGCGCTAAAGCCAAGGTCTTCTAGTCCTTGCTTGGCATTAGCTAAGGCCTTTGCGTCATCAACTCGTTGGAAAGCGCCTGCTAGTCCGTCTAACTTGCCCTCTGCGTCTAGCGCACCAGTAGCAGCTGCTCTTAGGGCCGCATCTAATTCTTTGAACAAATCCTTGGCATCACGAGCTTCATAGCCAGCCCTACGAGCGGCAGAAGAAGCGGCTCTGGCTCCGCCGTTGTAAGCATCGAACTCACCAATAGCAGCGCGAGCAGCGCCTGTTAGCTGCTCAAAGGCATCAGTGAGCATATTTAGGCCAGCGGCTATTGGGTTAGTGTTTCCAAGCAGCCAACCGAAGAAATCAAGGTAGAAACCGAAGACTTCATTGTCTTCCATTCTTTGAACCATGATTCTGAAGTTGTGTTCAAAGGTGGCCAGTACCGCACTGCCGGCATCCAACATGGCATTCATAGAGCCAAGCAATGAGTTCAGCGTGACAAGTATTGGCTGAAGAATTGCAAAAGCTGGGCCAAGCACGCCAACAATCAGGTTGATGACCTGCTGCAAAGGCATAATTAGGTTTAGAACCGTCTCGGTTAGCTCTCCAAGTATCGGAGCAAGGATGTCAATAAATTGACCTAGGGACTCAAAGATTTGAGCTATGCCAGGACCGGTTTCCTCAAAAATCTGGGCAAAGATATTGTTGATTTCAGCCAGCGGTTTTTGCAGGGGCGCACCGGCAGCAATCTGCAGGTTGCCAAGTACGGCATTCAACCTTTGCTGAGAGGCATAGAGAGTGTCTGTGGCCCTAGCAAACGCTCCGACTGAATCTCCGGCGCGTTCAAACAACATTTCAAGACGAGCTGTGGCCTGGGCATTGGCCAGTTCTGCGCCTTCAAGATCATCTAGTCCCTGGGCAGCAAGACGAGCATTTACTTCGTTTTGCTTCATGGCGACACCGAACTTTTCAATTGGGTCGTACTCACCACGGAACAAGGCAGTGATAGCTAGGAGCGCCTCTTGGACATCGTAGCCATAAGTAGTTGCAAGGTCTTGAGCGAGAGTTACAAGTCTTTCGGTTTGACCTGCGGACTCATTGACACTGAATCCATACTGCTTTAGAACCGAACCTAGGAAGACCGAAGCTTGCGCGGCCTGTGACTGTGAAAGACCATAGCTTTCAACTTCTTTGGTGAAAGAGATAAGTCTTGGCTGTAGTTCCTCGAATACCTGATTTAGGGCAAGTAGGTTACGCTCAAAAAGGCTTGTAGCTTGTACTGCTTGAGTTGTAAACTCTCTAGCTGTAGATAAAGCTGAAAATGACGCAAACGAACCGGCAGCCAGACCAATCTGTCCGGCCAGACTTGTGAAGTTACCAGTTAGGCTTCTAAGCGCGCCAGATGCCTGCTGTAATCCCGCAGAACGGAATACAGACAGAATTGGGAGTATAAGACTCTGTAGTGCCATTAGTCAGCCAACTTCTTATTTGTTTCAAGTATTACTTGGTTGATTAGCGCAGCAGCATTTATCTTGTGCTTTGCCATGTACTTTTCCATAGTAGGCCATGCGTACCTTGAGGCTTTGTTCTGCCTGCGGTTGTGCGCTTGACGATCTAAAGCCTGTAGCCACTTAGTGCGAGCCTCTACCCTGGCTGGTGTTACAGCACGCATCTTCTCAGTCGCAACCACTCTTGGGCCACCAAATAAGTTGGTTGTATATTCACGAACAACTCCCGAATTCATGCGCTTACGGTTGCTCTTACCGGCCATGTCCGCAACAATAAAAGCAGGTGCCTTGACAAGCAAACGGACTATGGAGATTGTTCCATCCTGAGCTGTTTTCAGCTGTTGCAGAGCCTTGCCCTCGCTGCGGTTTTTGTAATTGACATCAATTCCACGGCTGCTGTTTGCTACTACAAAGCCACGCTCATAGCTGAGTCTTGCGTGGTTGTAATTAGTCGCCATCTTGTCGTATCTACGACCAGGGCGATTTGGCCTTCCAAGGGGACCAGCAATGCCAACGCTTCTATAAACACTTCTCAGTGCATCTCTGGCTGGGGTGCCAAGCTGCCTTGCATTGCGCTTAAAGCGCTTTAGGGCATCTGGACCGAATTCTTTTAGCTGTTGCTCTAGCGCCTTTAGGTCGGCAAGCGACACGGTAGCCTTGCTGTTATTTGCATTTAGCTCTGTTAGAGCATTGAAATTACCAATAGCAATTGTTGATTTGGCGCTTGTTCCTGCCCAGCCCCTAGCGGCACCTGAAAGATAGGAGCGCTGAATAGAGCCAAAGAGAGATGCAAGTAACAAGAATGACCGCCTTACTTTCAAACAATTCTACCGCAATGAGAAAAACCGCCCCCGAAGGGGCGGCTCTCATTTGCTAATGTTCTTAGCCACTATCCAGCGATACATTGTCCACAGCATCCTGTCGTCAAGTTGTAACAACTCGCGGGGAGAGATGTGTGTTTCTACTGCAAGAGCAGCGATGAACCAGTGTGCTGAGTCATCGCCCAGACCCTTTATTTTGGGTCTGTCTCCGATTCACCAACGCTCTCTACGGTATCTAACCACTTGTCATAGTCAAGGGCCGTAGCCTTGCGTCGGAACTCGCTATGCCAGGCTAGGAACAACAAGTGTCCTAGACGCTGGCTAGTAGCGAGCGAACCGATTGATACATTGAATTTATCCTCAAAGGCCACCAAGTCAGCTGCGCTGGCTGTGATTTCCTTTTTAGATCCGTCTGCGAAGTTGATACCTAGGTTGAGTCGCATTATTTATCCTTTGTTATGCAGTTGCGTAGCTTACAGCACCGGTAGTCGGGAATGATACCGAGAAGGTGCTTAGGTCGCCAACAGCGCCCGCGATTGGGGTAAAGCTGTTGATTAGAACTGTAGCGGTGTACTTTGGCGTGCTTGCAGATGGAGCAGTTCCATTGCCAGCAATTAGGGTTACAGTGCCAATAGTTCCTACTAGGTCTTGGAACAGGTCTGATACAGCACCAGTTCCGAAGTCTGAGTGGAAGTCAAGGGAAACGGTACCGGACTTTAGTCCACCGATTACCTCTGTCCAACCAGCAGAACCGAAGTCGGTTACATCAACCTCGGCAGCGTTGATCACCAGCTCTGCGCGAGCGCAGTTAGCGGAGATGTCGTCGCCATTTAGGGTGACTGCGTTTGCGGTCACAACGAATTTCGCCATGTGTTTTTCTCCTTATGCAAAGACGGTGACTGTGAATTCAGCCGCCAGATAGGTTTGATCGTTTATTATTATGGAACCAATCGAAGTGCCGCGTTCAACCCGCAGGTCGTACACTTCCCCCGAAAGGGTCTTATCTGATTCTATCGCAAGTTTCACTGAATTTTCTCCCTCTACATCTAGGTAGCCATCCAGTTTTCTTTGCATCTGTCGCTCGGCCGCACGGCCAACAATGACAGTAACAACGAAGTTATAGGTAGTCAGGCCTCTGTTGAAAGCGCCGTCAAACTCCACGCTTTCCAGGTTCACTACGCCAATGGGCGGAGTTGGATTGTCTGGTATCTCAGCAGATGTTCTAAGCCCAGGCACGCCTGCTAAATTCGTAGCGATGCCTGTACGAATTGCGGTAATTGAAGCCACTAGGCCATCCTCATTTTGCGGAACGGAGCCAGCAGAGCCTCGATGTCTGGGTCTGTACGGCTTACACGAACAACACCAATCTCACCGAATCCAGCAACGCCCAGCGGGGAGTCGTAGCGCTTGAACTCGCGGATTGACAAAAGATTGCAGGCCTGTCTGACATCGGTAGGGATTGCAGTTCCCCAACCAAATACTCCGCTTACCTCTACAGTGGCCTCGCCCTGTGAGTCTGGGAAGTTGACAGTTGGGAAAAGATAGTTACCAACTGCGCGGATGCGGGTGTATGGGCTGTAAACGCCTCCGGCAATGCCATTCAGCGGCTCTAGCTGGTAGTCAGTTGCTGTCCAGGTCGTGTCAAAGCTGCCATCTGCATCTGTAGATGTCTTGATTGATGTGAGGGTGATTAGATCATCAATCTCGCATATGTAAGAGTCATTTGGTGTGTAGATTCTTGTTGCTGAGCCTGATGTGAAGGTTCTTTCGCAGTAGCGCTCGATGTGCCTTGAAGCAGATTCAACGCAACGCTCAATTAGCGTGTCTTCAACATTGTCGGTAATGCGAAGAATGTCTTTGACTTCTTGCAGGGTAGTGTAGCCGTCAGTAATCGCCATAAATCTATTCTACTTTCAAGCGCCCTTTTATGTTAGTGGTGCTTATGCCAGGGGTATAGGGAATGTAACACAATGCTATCCCTCTTGCGTCAAGCCAGTCCTGGTCGAAGCCCATTTGGGCGTAGTAATCTTTCCTGGCCCAGTCTGAACCGATTACCAGAAAATCGGGGGAAACAAGGTCAATAGAAATGCGAGAGTCAGCCCCGCCAACATTAGGTATGACATTCTTGACATACTTCAACCCTAGTAGTACGGCCGCTCTTTCGTCAAATGTCATAATCGGCGGTTTGCCCTTGTAGGCAGCTATAAACTCATCGGTATTTAGGGCTACGGTGACTTCGCCTAGGTCTGCGCAGCGTCTTAGAAAGCTGACATGGCCTGAGTGCAGCAAGTCGAATGTTCCTCCGGTATAGACAGTTAGTCCCATCTGTTTTCTCTCCTGATCCTGAGCTTCCAGCCAATCTCGTTGGTATTTGTTTCTGAGAACTTTTTGCGCCATAACTTGTGATTGTTGTCGTAGCTTATGTTGTTCTGCGCGTGATAGCCACTATGCAGGGTTGAAGAATTATTGTGGTGGACGGTAGCAGGTATGTGGTGGAATCCTACGCCTAGTAGGTCCATTCTCCACTCATAGTCATTGTCGTCAAAATAAACAGGGTGAAATGCCTCGTCCCATAGCCCAGCAATGTTGACTGAATTTTCAGTAGGAATGACGCATGACCATTTAGGGTTTACATTGACGAAGTTGAATTTTGTTATGTCAACCTGTTCAGCAATCGTCTTCAAGGCCCCAGGCTCAAACCAGCAATCATCGTTTGGTAGGACCCAGTAAGGCGCAAACGGCGTTGATTTGATAATCAGATTCCAGGCACCGTTCGCACCGAGTCCATGCGGCAACCGAATTGTCCATGTCTCTTGAACAAACTCATTTGGCTCTGGTATCCAAGCCTTTTTGCCTGAATTGTCAATGATGACAAGTTTTTGAACCGGATAGTCAATTGAATCCAGAAGTCTTTGCGCTAAATCGAATTTACTTAGCGTTGCAAAGCCTAGAACTGGAATCACGCAAACACCGATTGGAAGAACGGCACCCACTTCTCTTTCCAAACAACATCTACATCGAATTGCTTGGCAAAATCAACGGCAATTTGGCTAGGGCCTCTTTCGGCGTGATAAGCGTGTTCTAGCGCACGGGCCGTTGCGTTTATTGACGGAATTGAGAAGAAAGATGCCTGCGCTTCGTCCCAGAAGGGCTGGCCATCAATCTTCCAGCTATCCTCAGACGCCAGATCCTTAGATGCAGCAAAGTTGCTTGTAATTACGCGAGTTCCGCAGGCCTGGGCCTCTACGGTTGGAATTCCGAAGCCTTCGCCATAGCTTGTGCTTAGCAAAACATCCATTGCGCTGTAAAAACCAGCCATGTGCGTTTCTGGGTAGCCGCTACGCAGTGCGATTGGGTCTGGAAGCAGTACGGCACTCTTATCTAGGCCAACACTCTTTAGCAAGACGGCCAAATCGAAGCCACCGTACGCCCTGGACGGCTCGGTGTGAATGTAAATCTGACTGTTTGGGTATTTTTTGTGAAATGTTGCAAAAGCAAGCAGATTTTCAGCAAAAGCCTTACGGTGAATGACTCCGTTGGCCTTGTTAGCGGCGACCATGCCAACTAAAAAGACATCATCCGGCACTCCCATAAACTCTCTAGCTAAAACACCCTCAATCTTGTCCGTGGGTTTGTAAATCTTCGTGTCTATGCCGTGCGGAATGTAAGTTGACTCAATTCCTAGCGATGAAAGCTGCTCTTGGCCGTGCGGTGCCATTGTCACTGGCATTACATTGTCTTTTTCCAAGAATCTGATGACATTTGGCGGTGGAGTTATGTGGTCTAACGGCACCCAAGCGATGACTTGCTCATCAAACTTCATGTTGTTGTAAACCCAGACATCATAAAGCAACATCAAGACGGTTTTTAGATCAGGATTCTTGCTTTTGAAGTCTTGATACCAAATCGGTATCACATCATCTGAATAGTTACTTAGTCCTCTAGGGTAATGCGGCACTGTTTGACCAGCAATGTCTAGGGTGGAGGCTCTACCTTCTAAGCCATAGTTAGAAAATGCCGCAAACTTCATTCCTGACCGAATAATTCGCTCAGCCAGCAGCATTCCTTGGTTTCCGTACCCAGTTGGCATTCCTGGGGTGTTTGACGATAGGGCTACAGCGCCCTGGATTCTAGGTTGGGTCATAACATCACCATAGCAAAAAGAAACCCCCGTAGCAACCTAGAACTACGGGGGTTTCGCTTATTTCAAAGGTTAGCTTGCAGCGCCCTTGAAGTACTTGATGTGTGAGGCGTGGGTTAGGTCGCCGTCAACACGCATTAGCACGCGGAATACGGTGCTGTCTGTGTTGAATGCGTAGTCGGTTGAAGTTGCAACCTGAACACCGCCAGCAACACGGACCTTGTAGCTTGGGAAGTGACCGAATAGAACGGACTTTGCGCCAGTTCCGATAGCAGCCATACCTGGGTTCTCAATGACCGAGTAGCCAGCAAAGCTGTCTGGCTGTCCGACATTGACCTGGTATAGGTAGTTACCTGCGTCGTCCTTGAGCTTGCGCATTGCCCCGATAGTTGTACCGGTAGCCATGTATGCAACACCTGGTAGACGGCGAGCTGCACCATCTAGGGTGTACTGCAAGTCAATCAAGTTGTCAGCAGTGAATCCACCGGTAACACCAGTGCCACCAGTTACACCAGAGCCAGCAGCAGTTACTACACCGTTTGGCTGGTCTGAGCCAGTTCCAGTGGTTAGAGCTGCGTTGACTGCGTAACCTAGACCGTTACCTGCCTGCTCTGCTAGGTGTGCAGAGATATTAAATCCGGCATCAGCAATCAGTTCGTTTGACACAGGAATTAGCAGACCATACTTATATGCTCCCAGAGTAATGGAGCTGTAGGTAGGCTCTGACTCGTCAATAGCAGAACCAGCAGACTTGAGAGTTGCGGTGCTGTATGCAGTCAGGGTTGGGATGGTGATGTCTTCACCAGAAGTGGTGTTGATTCTCTGTCCGACATCTAGCATTGGACCAACTAGACGAGCAACATCGAATACCTCGTCAAAGAATGACTTTGGTACGGTGTTGGTGGAAGGAACTAGAGTTCTTTCCTCTTGTCCGAAGGTGTGAGCGCCACGGGTAGCAGCAATCTCGCGTAGAACATCAGAAGCGTTGCGCTCTGACTTCTCTGGTAGAGCAAAGCCCTTAGAAGCTACGGAAGCCTCTAGTGCGCGCTCCTCGTTGCGCTTGGCAACTGCGATTGCATCATCAGCACGCTTGATGTCGGCTTCGATGCGGTCAATCTTTTGTAGTTCAGCAGCGTCAAGTCCACGGCCTTCCTTCTCAGCACCCTCGATTACATCGCGGATCTGCTCAGTTAGGTTAGCGCGGATCTCCTGCTGAGCCTTTACGAACTCAGACATTTAGTCTCCTATTTATTGATTTACATTTGAATAGTTGCGCTGACGCAAACTAAACACGGCAGAGCTGACTCACATCCGATAAATAAATTTTACAACTGAATTCCACAAATAAAGAGAAACCCCCAGAGGAAAGGCCACTCTGGGGGAACCCGCTTGCGATCAGGGGGTTATCGCGTCTCGTCAGCCTTGAGTGTGCGGGTTTCTTTGGTTGGCTCGTAGGAGGCAGCTGCGGAGCGAACCGGAGCATCTAAGCCAACAACTGCTTCAGCCATTGCGTCTGCCAGCTGAAAGATTGCACCCGCTTCTGGGTTGCCAGCAACCTTGAGGATTGCCTTTTTGATGTCTTCTTTGGTTGCCATGTTAGTTTCCCATCAATAGTTTGAGTTTTAGTTTCTTTAGGGCAAGTGCGTCCATGTCACCTTCAACTGAATTTTCTTCCTTGACGGTGTAGGAGTTGATTGCCTGGTTTAGTAGGCGACCCTCGTCTTCTGAGAGTTCCTTGCCTTCTTCTAGCTTGACGATTGCGTCGGCTAGGGCGTCAGCGTCCACATTGGCTCTTTCAGCCACCTTGTCTAGGCCACGGACAGTTGTTGTACCAGCGGTAGAGCTGTAGGCGGGGAAAGCCACAATGCTAACTTCGTGCAAACGGACTGAGCGTAGTGTGCGCTCTGAGCCATCTGCCGACCAGTCATCTCCACCAGCTGGAACACTGAATCCAAAGCTCATGGAATCTACATCGCCACGGCGTAGCAATTCTGAAGCATCGCGACCAGCGGTTGTGTTTGGAAGCTGAGCAATAACTTTTAGACCACGGGTGTCTTCGTAAAGCTTTAGTGTGCCAGCGCGGGTTGAACCCAGCACTGTGCCGGTGTCGTGGTTCCACAGCAGCTTGATGTCATTGCGTGCCTCAATAGAGCGCTTGAATGCACCTGGGGCAATGCGCTCGATAAACGGCAGTGGCTCTGATGGGCTGTTGAATACAGCAGCATAACCTTCAAAGGTCATGTAGTCGCCGTCTTCGCGCACCTCAAACTGAATTGGGGTAACGCGTGTTTCTATCTTCGACAATGCTTCGCCTTTCGCTCGGCCTTCGTTTTCTTCTTCAATTCTAGCAACGACACCTTCGGCATAAGTGAGTGTGCGTTGTGCTGCACGCTTTGATGGACCAGAACCCCATAGCAAGTGTGCAACTACGCCAGGGCTAGGATAATCAGGAGAATCAGGTTGTGCGGATGGACTGTCAAGATCAGGTAGATGACGAGCAATCCAA
>JACCDP010887189.1_pt1 | contig 12121 bp, 13 predicted proteins | sample 7445841 | NCBI WGS metagenome assembly JACCDP01 (sample SAMN15323441, study PRJNA562643) | freshwater metagenome | isolation source: river surface water | place: USA:Blue River Watershed | collected 2017-08-17
AAAATTTGAAATAAAATTAATTAAAAATATAAACTTTAATATATTAATGCTATATCCAACTTGTCCAACATGTGGCTATTTTTTAGCCCAAAAGGTAATTGAATGGGAAAAAAAGAATGATGAAATTTGTAATAATCCTAAATTAAATTTAAAAGAAAAAGAATTAAAAAAACAAGAATTATTGTTATCACTTGGGATTAGACGTTATTGTTGTAAAATGCGTATTATGACATATAAAGATATTGTTCAAGATGTTTTGCCATTAAATAAAAATTGATTATTTTAACTATTGTATAATTACATTAAATTATAATGTCATTAATTATATCAATTGAAGGTAATATTGGTGCTGGTAAATCAACATTAATTAATTATTTAAAAAATAAATTAAAAAATGATAATAAATATATATTTTTAGAAGAACCAGTTGATGATTGGGAATCAATCCAAGATAATAATATTAATATAATTGAAAAATTTTATGAAAATGTTGAAAAATATAGTTTTCCATTTCAAATGATGGCATATATATCAAGATTAAGTAATTTAAGAAATATAATAAAAAAATATCCTGAATCAATAATTATAACAGAACGAAGTTTATTTACAGATAAATATGTTTTTGCAAAAATGTTATTTGATTCAAATAAAATGAATATTTATGAATATAAAATTTATAATAAATGGTTTAGTGAATTCATAAATGATTTACCTCCGTATAAATTTATTAAAATTATTTCAGATCCATTAAAATCATATTTACGAATTAAAAAAAGAAATAGAAATGGAGAATCTAATATAACACTTGATTATTTACAAATGTGTGATAATTATCATGAACAAATGTTTATACATAATATAAATAAACATTTAGAAATTAATATTGAAGAGTATGATATTGATAGTGAAAAATATATTGAATTGGAAAATAAAATAATAGAATTTATAAAAAAAAATTAAATTTTTATATTATTATTATTATTTATAATTAATTATAAATAAAAATAATAAAAATTGATATTTTAATTTATAGACATATTAATATTATTAATTTATGACATCAAATTATATTAATGAAGGATTTAAAGTTATTAATAATTTAGGAGAGGAAGAAATAATACAAATTCCATATAACTTGAATAATGTTTTTGTTACTGAAATAGATATAATAAATTTATTAGACCAGTTTAATGTTAAGGTTGATAAAATAAATAATATACAATTATTTCGTGAAAGTTTTACACATAAATCATATTGTAATAAATCAATATATCCCATTGAAATATTAGAAGAATCAAAAAAAGAAATAAATAATAAAAATTTAATTGAATTACAAGAAAATAGTTATGAAAGATTAGAATTTTTTGGAGATCGTGTATTAAAATTAATTGTATCAATGTATTTATTTTATAGGTATCCAAATGAGAATGAAGGATTTATGACAAGATTACAAACTAAAATAGAAGATAAAAAAAATTTACCAATTATGTCAAAAGAATTAGGATTAGGGAAATTTTTTTTGATTTCTAAAAGTATTGAAAATATGAAAGGTCGTGATTTAGATAAAATTCATGAAGATGTATTTGAATCATTTATTGGAGCATTATTTTTATCAAATGGATTTGAACCATGTTGTTTATTAATAACTAATTTATTAGAAACATTAATTGATTATAGTGATAAATTATATTGTGATAATAATTATAAAGATATTTTATTAAAATATCATCATATTAATGTATGGGAACATCCAAAATATGATATTATTTATACAGAAGGTCCACCACATAAACGTAGATATATTGTTGGTGTTCAAAAAATAAATGATATTAACACTAATAATATAGAAGATAAATATATTGGTTATGGTATTGGTAATTCGCATAAAGAAGGTGCACAAAATTCAGCTAAAATGGCATTAATTATTTATGGTGTATTAAAAGAAGATCAATATGTACAAAATGATATTTTTTATCCAGATTGGAATAAAATTAATAATAATATTTCTATTTTTGATAATAAAGTATGTGATTTAGAAATAAATGATTTAAAATTTAATAATTTAAAAATAGACGATAATGATAATGATTCTGTTATATCAGAAAAATCTTTATAAATTAATATATGCGATTTAATAAAAAAATAAAAATTAACAAATATAAATGGAAAATATTCAAAATAATTTTTTTTCAAATAAAAATATATTTGCACTAAATAATAATATATTAGAAAAATTAAATATATCTAATATTACAAATAAACAAAAACAATTAATAAATAGTATTTTATTAAAAAATATGAAACTCACATGGGAAAAAATTGATTTAAATAAAATAAATAATTCAAATATTAAAGTAATATTTAATCAATTTAATACATATAGTTTAAATTTAAGTATTAAAGAAGTACAAAATAAAATGAATACAATTGTACAAATTAATAATGATCCGTCAAAAATAAAATTTGAAAGAGATTTTAAATCTAACCCACAAAAAAATGTTACATTTTTAGATAGATCTGAATCAATGTTAAATAAAAATGTTAATAATAATTTAAATAATAATTTAAATTATACACAAAAATTATCAAATAAATTTGATCCTAATATAGATTCATTATTTAAACCTTTAATAGATAATGATAATCAAGATGAACCTAATTTTAATACTTATAATTTTACTAAAAAAGATGGTAATGTTAAAAAAAAATTAGAAGATATTTTATTTACACGTGAAAATGAAAATTATTTAAAAAAACCACCTAAAATAGATGTACCTAATTTTTTAAAAAGTAAAACAACTTCAGTTAGAAATAATGAATCTGATAATAATATAATATCTAATAAAAATAATAACAAGAATGAAGAGAATGAATTTTTATTTGGTAATATAGATGATACAGAACTAATGAGTTTAGATAATTATGATAAACCAATAACTAATGATGAAAATTATCGTGAAGATCCTGGATCTTTTCAAGAAAGATTAACAAAATTACAAACTGATAGAGATAATATTAATTATCCACAAAATAAAGGTAATATTGATTTTTCAACTAATGATTTTGAAGATACATTTGATAATACATTTGATAATATACAACCTACTCCTATTAATAAATTAATTAATAGAAATAATCAACCTAAACAAGAACACGTTAAACCTAGACAAGAATATAATCAATCTAGACAAGAATATATTCAACCTAAACAAGAACACATTCAACCTAAACAAGAATATAATCAACCTAGACAAGAATATAATCAACCTAGACAAGAATATAATCAACCTAGACAAGAATATAATCAACCTAAACAAGAATATAATGACAATAAAAAGCAATTAATCCCTGAACATAATCCAAATAATTCTGTTATAATTAACCAACCATTATCAGTAAATGAAAAAAAAGAATATTTAAAAATATTTAGTGAATTAAAAAATTTAAATAAACGTTTAGGTATTGAATTAAAAAATATAAAACAAGAAAAAGATAAATTAATTGAAGAGAAAGATAAATTAATTGAAGAGAAAGATAAAACAGATTATGAATCTATTAAAAATGATATTTCTAATGAATTTAATAAACTTACATTATTAAAAGAAGAAAATGAATTTAAATTAAAAGAATTAGAAAATAAAAAAGAAGAAGATAAAATGAGGTTAATTGAATTAAATAAAAGAGAAGAAGAATATTTAATTGTTATTGATAATTACAATAAAATAAATAAAATACAAAATTATATTTTAGAAATCAGTTGTGAAAATAGTTTATCATATTATATATATAATTTTAATAAAATTGAAAATATAATGAAAATAAAATTAAATTCATATTCTATACCTAATATATTATATAATATTCAAGAAGATAAAAATAATATATTCGAATTTCAAATAAATGATGAAAATAAACAAATTATTATACCTTCTGGTAAATATGAGATTAATGATTTATTAACATTTTTAAATAATAATGAATATGGAATACTTTTTAAATTAGATAATATAACACAAAAAATTATCATATCACATGAACAACATTTTAATATATTATCTTCATATTTATCTTTTAATAATTTAGGATTTACAAATGAATATAACGATAATAATACATATACATCAAATAAATGTTTTGATTTACGATTAGATAATACTGTATATTTATTTTTAAATAATATAGATACATCATCGCCTTTCTCTATTTTAATACCAAATGGTAACGTTAATTCGGAGATTAAATTTGAAAATGGTATTACATTAGATAAATTAGATATATTATTTAAAGATAGTAAAGGAAAGACTTGTAATTTCTTTGGTTTAGATCATAGTATTAATTTAACATTAGAAGTACATTAATTATTCTATAATTACATTATTAAAATATTTTTCTCTACATTTATTAATATCATCATCTAATGTTATATTTTTTGTTATATATTCAAAAGTTTCACCTTTTAATAATCTTATAATAAAATTCATAGAATATACACCACATTCTGAATTTTTAAATTGATGTTGAATATTATTATAATTAATATCAAATTTTTTTAATAATAAAGTATATTTCTTTGATGATTCAGTATTTTTTTTTATTAAATGCATTATTTCACTAGTATCTATTTTTTCTTTATATTCTTTTTCATATAAAAAATTGGTTATTTTATTTATAAATCTTTTTATCTTAATTCCTGGTTTTTTCCCAACAGAATCAAAAAAATATATTTGATTCTTTAATAAATCAAAATATAATGCAACCCAATGTGATCCAGATTGATTATGTTCATCTAAATTAATAACCATTCCAAATTTTGTTTTTTTTTGTTTAAAATATTCATTAAAATCTATTTTATTAAATCCTAATACATCTAATTCTTCAAAATCATATGGTACTGTACCTAAAAATGTAAATTCCGGATATACATAAGTATATTGTTTTAAAACCTCATTAATATGAGTTGTATTTAACCATTCATTTTTTTTAACAGGACCTTCTGGTCTGAAAGTATTTTTATTAATATTATCATCATTTAATGACTTAACTAAATAAGTATTTAACCAACATGCATGATTATCACAATTAGTAATTCGTTTTTCCAATTCTTTTACAATTTCTTTTTTACTAATATTATTAATATTTATTTTATTTTTATTATTATCATCTTCATTATATTTTTTTGCTATTCTAATTAAATCTTTAAATGAAAAACAAGAATGTGTAGTATCAGTTTTACTAGGTGCGCATCGTTTATTCAAGTTCATTATTTTTTTTGATTTATTTTTAAATGCCATTTATAATATTATAGAATAAATTATATACTATAGAATAAATTTATATTATTAATTTATATTATTAATTTTAATCTATATATTAGTATATATCAATAATGTCATATCAAGATAAGTATTTAAAGTATAAAACTAAATATTTAAATTTAAAGATTAAAAAAAATAATTTTAAATCATTATCAGAAATTGATAATTTATCAGACACTGTTTCAATTAATGATTCACGAATTAATGATTTAGTTACAATGATAGGTGGGTATAATAATTTTTATGATAGAAATAATTCATATGGGTTACCATCACAATTAAGTGATACTTTAGTATCAGATGTATCAACCAATAAAAGTGATGAAGATGTTAAAAATAGATATATTGAAACAGAGATGTCTATTAATTCAATATTACCATCATATTTATCTGATTCAGATATTAAAAGTAAAACAATTAAAAATAAATCTAAAAAAAATATTAAATCAGTTAAGAATGTATTAAAATATGATATTGATGATTCAGATATTTTTAGTAAATCAAGTGAATCTGATATAATTGATGAATATGCATTTGATGTAAATACTGATTTAATTGGTGGTAAAAATAAAATAATAAAAAAATATAATAAATATAACAAATATAAGAAAGCTTTTCCACCAACAAATATTGATTTTGAAAGTGATTCCGATTTTGATTCAGACTTTCATTTTGATTCAGATTTTGATTCTGAAATATCTAGTATGGATTCATCAGATTATTTAATTGGTAGTGTTTTCTAATTAAAAAAATATTATATTAAACAATATTTATATATAATTTATATTATAAATTATATAAAAATAATTTATTATATAAATTATGGATATATTTTATAAAGAAATTGATTCTTTGTCCGATATAGATAATTTTATAATAGAAAATAATAATAATTTAATTCTATTATATTTTGGTGCTTCTTGGTGCGGACCTTGTAATAAATTAAAAAGTAAGTTTAAAGATCCAGATGAAATAATTAATATATCTAAATTAAAAATTGCATATATTGATATTGATATTGAAAGTAATGACGAAATCATTAAATTATATAATATATCAAATATCCCTACATTAATATTTGTAAAATTAGTTAATAATGATGTAATTGTTTTAGATAAAATAATAGGTTATGACTGGTCTAGTATAAAATTTAAATACAATAATTTAATTAATTCTAATAATATATAAATCATTATATATGGATATTGAATATAAAAATAAATATTTAAAATATAAAACAAAATATTTAGAACTAAAAGAACTTAATGAACTTAATGATGGAAAATATTTTACACAAAAACTGGATAAAAAAATATCTAAAAATTTAAATGATTATGATAATTCTGAAAGCAGTAGCCTAAGTAGTTATGATTCTAGTGAATTTAGCGATTCAAGTGATTTAAGTGATTTAAGTGGTTCAGGTAGAGGTAGAGGTAAAGGTAGAGGTAAAGGTAGAGGTAGATCAAAAAGTTCAAGTAAATCAAGAAATAAATCAAAACATATTAATAAACAGGTAAAGAAACATATTAAAAAACATATCAATAAACATATTAATAGACATATTAATAGACATATTAATAAACATATTAATGATAATCAAGAAACAATAAATATGACTATTAATAATGGTATTGAAAAAATAAATATGGCTATTGAAAATGGTATAAAAAGAATAGATGATCATATTAGTGATAAATTAAATAATAATTAATAAAAATTGAATAAAAATATAATTACAAGTAAATAATATAATATTATGTTATTTAGTTGTCAAATAAAAAGTATAAAAATGATTAATAGTTGGTGTCATGTAACAAAAAATATAGATTGTACAATTTGTCGTAAAAATATTAACGCTAATTCAATTTATACAAAAGATACAAATTCAAAAATAATTGAAGGAAAATGTGGACATTCTTTTCATAGTGAATGTATAATACCATGGATTACAGTACATCCAACATGTCCTATTTGTTCACAAAATTGGATTAAATAATTTTTTTATTATAAAGATATAACATATATTATTATTATGGAAAAATATTATTTTAATGAAAATGAAGGAGGTTTAGATGAAGCAGGACGCGGTCCATTAATAGGTAATGTATATGCTGCTATTGTAATTTGGGATCCTAATTTAGAGCCACCTGATAATTTAATTATTGATTCAAAAAAATTATCTATAAAAAAAAGAAAAATTGCTTTTGAATGGATTAAAAATAATATTAAAAACTATGGTGTTGGTTTTGCAACTAATGAAGAAATTGATAAAATTAATATTTTAGAAGCAACTAAATTAGCAATGACACGTGCAATAGAAACATTAGAAATAAAACCAACAAATTTAATTATAGATGGATCTTATTGGGAAAAAAAATTCCCAGATTATAATGTGAAATCTATAGTTAAAGGTGATTCAAAATATTATTCAATTGCTGCTGCATCAATATTAGCTAAAGAATATCATGATCAACATATACTTGAATTATGTAATTTAGATACAACATTAAATGATAAATATTTTTTACATAAAAATATGGGGTATCCTTCTAAAAAACATATAGATGGAATTCAATTATATGGATTAACAAATTATCATCGGAAAACATTTAAAATAAAAAAATTATTAATTAAAGAATAAAAAATGTACACAAAATATAATGTATTAATTAAAAATTATTAGTATTTTTATTTAATAAATAAATTTATTCTACCACCATATATGCATTAATTTCATTAACATCCACAATTGCATTTTGTTCTCCTGATCTCATGTCTGTTGGTTCTAGTATAACATTGTTGCCTTCATATGCTTTTAATTTGAAATATCCAAAGTTTGATGAAGAATGTTTAAGTCTTATCATGTATGTTATATTTGGTTTCATTTCATGACTAGTTACTCTTGTTTTGCCATAAAACCACAAATTAGAGTATTTTGAATCAATCTCAAAGTTATCACAGTCATCATGAATATGATGAGCATGATGGACATGATGGAGATAATCACTATAAAAGTTAAAATCACAGGTTTCATATTCATAAAATACTAATCTTGACATTTATTAATTTTTTATAATATATATGATTATATTTTTGTATAAATATATATATGTTACTTTTACTGTTTATTTTTCAATTTTTTATATGTATTGTAAAAAAATTGATAATATATTATATTAAACATAATGTAACATATGTTATGGAGCCAATACAACTCAATAATAATAAAGCAATAATTTATATTAGATGTAGTACAAAACAACAAAATAATATACAAAAGAATTCTACATCATTAGAAACACAAAAAACAACATGTATTAATTATTGTAACAATAATAAATTAGATTTTGTAGAAATTTTTGAAGAAATTTGTAGTGCAAGAGAATTTAAAAATCAGAAGCAATTACATTATTTAATAAATAATAATTCAAATATAAATTTAATAATTTTTGATATATCCAGATTTAGTAGAAATATTTTTGATGGAACAAATATATTAAAAATGTGTAATTCTAAAGGAATAATTATTCATTTTATAAAAGAAAATATATGTACTATTAAACAGAATACACAACCACAATTTTCATTTGGTTTAGGTCAGGCACAGAATGAAAGTGATACAATAAGCTATAGAGTTAAAGAATCTTGTAAGTATAGAAGATCAATCGGTAATTATATTGGTCGTGCAAAATATGGATATAAAATAATAAAAGAAAATAACATTTCAAAACTTGTTAAAGATGAACGTGAACAATTAATTTTATTATTAATTTTTAAATTAAAATATGGATCATCATTTGAAAAAATTAATGATTTAGTTAAACAAATTACAAAAAAAAATTCTCTTATAAAATTAGATGATGTAATTTTATATGGTAATTATGAAAATGAAGATATAATTCACTATTTAAATGAACATGAGATATATTATAAAAAATATCCATGGACTCCACAACAAATATATAATGTTTGTATAAATTATAATAATAAATATAATAAAAATAAAGAAAAATTATGCAGAGAATTTATTAGATATTTATATTATGATTGTACAAATTATAATAATATTATTAAATTATATGAAAAAATAAATGAAATACAATTTACTAATGAATTATTTAATAATATATATTTATGTCTTGATAATAAATTAACATTATTAAATTTTATAAACCATATTCACTTAAACTATAATATATGGGAGATGTCACATATTGAAAATTATTTAAATAATGAAAATACTGATTTAGATATTAATATAAACATTGATATGGATATTGATAATGATATAGATATTGATATTGATATTGATAATGATATAGATATGGATATTGAAAATTTACAACTTTAAATAATTAATTTATAAATAAATTAAAAATATTATTTTATTGTTTATTATATAGATAAATGAATATAAATAAGAGATTAATTTATATATTAGTATTAAGTTTTATTATAATTTTATTTATTATTTATTATATATTAAATTCTTGTGAATATTATTCTAATAGATCAAATAAATATAAATTATCTATTATATCTATTTTTAAAAATGAAACGATGATCTTAAAAAATTGGTTAAATCATTATATTTGGCAAGGTATTGAACATTTTTATTTAATTGATAATGATTCTACTGACAAACCATTATCTATTTTACAAGAATATATTGATAATGGTTATGTTTCATATTTTCATCGTCCAAAAAAATATAGTCAAGTAGAACATTATCAAGAAATTTTTAATATTGCTAATTTAAAAGAAAAAACTAAATGGTTAATCGTTGCGGATTTAGATGAATTTTGGTATAGTCCTGAAAAATTAATAAATGTAATAGATAAATATAATGACTATAATGTTATATATTCTAACTGGTTAATGTTTGGTAATTCTAATAATATTTTACAACCAATTGATGTCAGAGTTTCTAATATTTATCGTTCTAAAGATCATGCACATTTACAAAAATGGATTGTAAAAACAAATTCTATAAATTCAAGTGATATCAATATACATAATATTAATAATACTAATAGTATAACTGTTAATGATTTGATTAAATTAAATCATTATCCTATACCATCAGTCGAATATTTTATTAAAATTAAAATGACACGAGGTGATGCAACAACACATATATATGATAATATAAGAAATAATAATTATTTTATTGATTATAATAAAAATACTGATACTAAAGATATTGAATTAGCTGAACTTGTTCTAAATGATTATTATAAATTAAATGATTGGAAAAATTATGATAGTCTATAAATAAAAACGACTAAGCAAATTTATTTAATTTACCATTATATAATTTAATCTATAAATTCACATTTAGAAGTGATTTTATTTATATCATTTTGTTTTATTGAAACTTCGTTAATTATTACATCTTCTTCAACTTGATATAATTTCATTTGAAAAGTTTTATTATCATAAAATTTTTTTCTTTGATAATATTGATTATTTAATGATGGTAATTGATCAACAATATCTATTATAGTTGGTTGAACTGGATGATCTTTTTTACGAGTTATACGACCTATTGATTGTTCAATATTTTTTCTAGGAGTCATCATAATTAATGTATTTAATTTTGGAATATCTAATCCTTCTGCAGCCATTGAGTATGATGCGAAAATAACATTTGCTTTTTCAGATTCATCTAATTTTTTTTGTTTCATACCACCAATATAATAACTTGTTGTTGTTAAATTTAACAAGTCTAATGAATCTTTAATAATATGTAAATGTTCTATTCTATCAGATAATACTAATATATGCCTACCTTCTTCTTGTAATAATTCTTTAATAATTAATAAAATGAATTTATTTCTTATAGTTATTTCGCTTATTTTTGTTAATGTTTTTGGTCTATTTATTTCTTTACCATAATCTAAATAATATTCTTTAAAATTTTTATGTATAGTATTATATTTATAAACTTTAACCAATATTTCATTTAATGTTTCTGTTGGTGCTTTATACAATATATCTCCAAAATACCAATATAAAACTTTCTCTAATTTATCACTTCTATTTGGTGTTGCAGATAAAGCTAATGTTTTTTTACAAGATATTATTGGTAATGCTCTAGAAAAATATTTTGATGGTGCATGATGTGCTTCATCAAATATTACTAATCCAAAATCTTTAAACACTTCTGGTGTATATTTATTTTTAGCAATAGATTGTAACATCCCTATAACAATATCTTTATCTTCTATATCAACATTATCTCTTTGTATTAAACCTATCTTTGCATTTGTAAATTCTAATGCTCTTTGTTTCCATTGATTTAATAAAAATTCTTTATGAACAATAACTAATGTTTTTACTTTTAATTGTGATGCTATATATAATGCCATTATCGTTTTACCACATCCACAACCTACACATAATAATCCACCTCCGTCATTAATAATCTTTGGCATTATAATATTAATAATATTATCTTGTAATGGTTTTAATTGCCCATTAAATATTATATTTATTTCTTTCCCATTTGATTCACAGTTTTCTTGTGGTAAACCTAATTTCTTTATTCCATAATATTTTGGAATATAAATATTATCATCATCTTCTGTATATACAATAAATGATTCTGGTATAATATTTTTATTAAAATTTAAATAAGGTGTAACAGTTAATTCTTTTTTAATATCATTAATAATTATATTTGTTTTTTTTACAATATATCCTTTTTTTACTAGCATAATTATAATACTATAAAATTAACTATTTAAATTTCAACTTTTTTTATTTATATTTTTAATTATTTTTTATATATATATATATATATA
>JACCDP011115658.1_pt1 | contig 12121 bp, 13 predicted proteins | sample 7445841 | NCBI WGS metagenome assembly JACCDP01 (sample SAMN15323441, study PRJNA562643) | freshwater metagenome | isolation source: river surface water | place: USA:Blue River Watershed | collected 2017-08-17
ATCCGGCGGTGTTACCACCACATATTATCTTGCGCCTGATAATTGGAGATATTCAACCAGTAATCCATCTAGTTATATCAGTGCGTCATACGGCGCCACTATACCATTAAACTCCGGTGATACGGTTAATGCTATGTATACGGGAATTACTTCCACTGGAGGTATTACTATATATGGTCCCTCCACGATTGGCTCAAATATATATTATCACTCTAATTTTACTGGTTACCTTGTAACTGCTACTGTGTAATTCGTTATACATTCGGTTTTATTTGAATTGTATAATATAATTAGGCAATTATGTATTTATTACCTGTCTCCTTAGGCGAGGCTATTGATAAATTAAGCATTTTACAAATCAAACGCGAGAACATTACAGATGAACGGAAATTAGACGTGGAAAAAGAATATTCTGCCTTATATGAGATTTTGAAGGAATTTGTTGTTAAATACGCCGAACTATATGAATCTATGCTAAAAACAAATCGTGTTATATGGAAGCAGATGGACGTTCTCCGAGATGGTATTAGTTCAGATTCCGAATATACAAAGTTATGTAGAGAATGTATTATTACAAACGATATTCGCTTTCGTATTAAAAACAAAATCAACTTGATTTCTAATTCAGAACTGAGAGAACAGAAGAGTTATAAAATTAAACGTTTTAATATATGGATTGAAGTTGAAGGTGATGATTTATTACAATTTATAGAACCCATTTGCAAATTGTCTTACATATATGATGAAGTTTGTATCATTTCATCAAAAGATATGAGTATTATTCACAATACTTTTCATTATGATAATACAATCAAATACATAAAGAACGATACTCTAGCATCGGATATACATAACGATACTATGATAGAGCCTCTTCCTATATTCTACGACACTCGTGATATATATTCTCGTCTTGGACTATAAGTTTATTTTCAGATATAAGAGAACCTGAGAGTATTGAATTCACTATATTATGCGATTTATTGGGAATACAGAACGATGTCCCCCGCAATCTTAGCTCTATATTACCAGCGAATGTATATTATAAGCATATGATTGTGAATTACATACAAATATGTATTAATGTATATAAATGCCGACGAGAAATGAGTGATATATTGAGAATTGAGTATCATATTGAGAAATCAACATATTAGCAGTTTTGGTTAAAAATTGATTGATGTAATCGCTATGAAACAAAATACACTTAATCCAAACTCTTATACAAGAAGATGACTACTGACGATATTATGATGTGCGTAGAAGCGTTGCTTAACCTTCGTCGTTCAACCCCACCCAAGCCAGTTGCTAAGGAATGCGCCAAGCCAGTGGCTAAGGAATGCGCCAAGCCAGTGGCTAAGGAATGCACCAAGCCAGTGGCTAAGGAATGCGCCAAGCCAGTGGTAAGTGAACGCACTGAACGTTATGAGCGTCGCAACAATAAGAAGATGACTATTACAAAGGAAAAATATATACCGAATCCAGTAGAAGACCGTGCGACACGCTATGAACGTCGTTGCAAGGAAAAGGCAAATGAAGAGAAACGTATGGTTGCGGAAAATTACAAACGAAATGTTCTCCCAGTTCTTCGTAGAATGAAGTAAATCATAAATAACAATAATACATAGTAATAATAAATTTTTTACTATGTATGTAAAAATTGAATTGAATGGAATGAAAAAAATTGAATTTATGTTCTCTTGATATAATTCTACAATCAATACAAAAAACAAAATGAACCTTATAATTCCTTCTGCTGTCGTCGCGAGTGATATTATGACGTGTCTTTCTCAAATGGGGACGAAAGCGTTTAGCTCAACGAACATTTCAAATCAACACTTTGCAACCAAAAAAAATGAATCCAATGAAAACGAAATTGTAAGCATCAACAAAACCGAAGTATCCCCAACGAACTATTCCAATATGAAAAAAGACGAACTCAAGGCACTCTGTAAAGAACACAAAATCAAGGGCATTACAGGAAAGAGTAAAGATAAACTGATAGAGGTGATTATACAGAGAGATGCTACGCCAGTTTCAGCACCAAACAATGAGATGAAAACTGATATAAAGATTGAACCAAAAGTAAAATTAATAATGACTGATGATACTTATACAAAAGACCTTTTAAAAGAACAATACGCCTTGCATAAGGCGTATGTTAATGGAAGGATACAAACAACTAAAAAAATAGGTGTAAAAGTAAGATTACCTTGTATTCCTGAAGACATAAGTGAAAATATTGTAAAGTTCATACTTCATAATAAACTCAAAGATACTACATCAAGATGGGATTGTAAAAAGGGTGATTTACAATCCGAAAAGGAAGGCAAACAAGAATGTAAATGTTTTACAAGTGATGGACCTCCTTCATTTACACCATCATCTGATTGGGACGTAATATACTTCCTTGATGCAAGAAATTGGTTAAATGATAAGTTTATACTTTATCGCGTTTTGTTGAAAAGAACATCAACGGAATGGAAAAATATAAAAGTAAGTAAGAGTCAAACATTTGAAGACCAAACAAAACAAGGTCGTCGTCCTCGTATAACTTGGGAATCTCTACAACCACAAATTAGTTCCTTTTGTGATAAGGTGTATGACGGAACGTTTGATGATATATTCAATCCTCTTGAAGTAAAGGAATAATTCTATTAGCAATTAGTTTTACAACTGGAACAGAAACCGCGTTTCCAGCAAGTTTATAAAGATTTGAATCACTTAAATTCGGCAATTTATATGATTGTGGAAATCCTTGAAAGTTAAAGCATTCTCTCGGGGTAAGTTTGCGAATACCCTTATCGTCCAGTATAATGGGAACATTATGTCCTCCTCCTCCCATATTAGCAGTTAAAGTAGGACATTCACTACTTTTATTTTCTCTTACATATACTCTTCTGTATTGATAGATTGTGTTTTTCTTAACAACATTGTTTTTTACAAGAGTCCAAGTAGTTGATTTATCTGTGTAGTAATATTTATCAGGAACATTACTTTCAAGGAAGTTAGTTATGGGTTTTTTTTCAATTCTAGGGAAATCTAAATTGAACTTATCAAACACTTTTTTTGATTTTACACATACAATATAGATACGTTCTCTATGTTGAGGAATTCCAGTAATTTCAGCAGTGTTTAGAACTTTATAGGATACATAATACCCCCTTTCTTGTAGGTTTTCTTTGATAATTGTAAATGTTTTATTCTCATCGTGCGATAGAAGGTTTTTTACATTCTCTAAGATTACACATTTTGGTTGATGGTAATCAATAATAGATAAGATTTTCCAGAAAACATTTGAACGTTCATCATTAAATCCTTCTTGTAATCCAGCAATACTAAATGGTTGGCAAGGAAATCCACCAGTCAGTATATGATGTGATGGTATATCTTCCACATTAACTTCGTTTAAATTTTTTAGTGTAAGTTTGTGATTAAAGTTTTCGTCATAAATCTTTTTTGAATGTTCTACCATATCATTTCCAAATACAACGTTTACATTATTTGTTAATTGGAATGCTAAAGTAAATGCACCAGTTCCAGCAAACAAATCTATCATATTTAATTTTTGTGTGTTTGATTGAGCATTTGTTTCTTCTACTATAATTTCATTTTTCACAGAGACGAGAGTAGGATTAGGAGTCTCGGTTAGTAATTTTATTAGGTCATTTTTCTTCTTCCCACTATACCCCTTGATTTTCTTCTCCTTACAGAGAGAAGTTAGTTCCTCACGAGTTTTTGTTGAATAGTCCATTTTAGTTATTGATATACTATATATTAACAGTATACCAATCAATTTTTATTCAATCTTAATTTTTCGTAATATATCATTGTCTATTACTGGTTTCACACTTTCAAACACGATTTTGAATATAGGCGACGAGTTTGTAATATGAATGGATTCTGTTTGATTCTTGAATAGCTTTTGAAGTGAAAGAATAAGTTTGGTAATAGCCCATATATATTGTATATCTTCTAAACATACGTCATTTACACTAACAATCACAATCAATGATGGATACTTTTTCAGAATTTCATAATTGGTTTTCTTTATATATTCAATTGCATCATCTATATCTACATTTGGTCCTTCCATATATTTCCGGAACTCCGGTATTTGCAAACGGATTTTATTTTTATGAACTGAATATATCTTTTCAAACATTCGTTATAAACTACCGTTAGAAAAATGTCCGCCCCCTCGTATCGTTCTTTAAGTAGTATTTTCAATAAGTATATAAACACAACACCATATACATACGTATACATATGGCTACGCGAGAAACTGACTACAGCAATACAATCATATACAAGATTGTTTGTAAAGACCCTTCTGTTACTGATATTTATGTCGGTCATACAACTGATTTCGTTCAACGTATGAAATCACATAAATATGGTTGTAGTAATACGAATACTCAAGTGAAGTTATATAAATTTATACGTGAAACCGGCGGTTGGGAGAACTGGAGTATGCAAATGCTTAATTTCTTCAATTGCGCTAATCGCACAGAAGCCTTACAAAAAGAACAAGAATATTTTGTTTCATTGAAAGCAACCTTGAATAGTATAGAACCCTTACCAGAACCAAAGACAAAGGCTAAGGAGGAGGTGGTGGAAGTTAATGAGGCTGAAAATGTTGAGAATGCTGAGGAGGCCGAACAGGTTGAGAATGCCGAGGAGACTGAAGATGTTGGCCGTGGAACAAACGGTCATAAATTTTCTTGTAATATGTGCGATTACCATTGTTCCAATAAATTCAATTACAACAAACATCTATCCACCCGCAAACATATCAATGCGAATACACAAACCAACGAAACGCCACAAACTAAAATTTTTACCTGTAAAAAATGTAATAATACTTACAGACATAATTCCAGTTTATGTAAACACAAAAGAACCTGTAATGCACGTGTTGATACTCCTGTTGAAACGAACACTCCACCAGCACCTGAAACTTCCCAGCCAACAGAAACACAAATATTAGTTAATTTATTAGCAGAAATGATAAAGAATAACGAAGAAACACAGCGTCAGAATCTGGAACTACAAAAACAGGTAATTGATCTATACAAAAATAAAATTGACGAAATTTACAATTCAACGAATCTCTAGTTCGTTCTTTAAGTAGTATTTTCAATAAGTGTTAGAATTGTTTGGAAGGGGTGCATTATTAATAGGCTGGTTGAAAATTTGGACATTTTTAAAATGTCCAAAATTCATTTTTACAAAATAGAAAACTTGTGAAAAATCACATTTAGACCATAATGCTGTGAATTTATTTATATGACGAAAAAAACGACAGCATAATTTTTAAATATATTTTAAAAAAAAACCATTTAGACAACTTTCTTTACCTTTGTATATATGGTAAATATGGTAGAGACAGATAATCAAATGTTGCGTAAAAAAACACCAGAGTTTTCTTGTGAAAAATGTGATTATGTATGCTATAATAAATTTAATTATAATAAACATTTATCTACTCGTAAACATAAAAATGGTAAAAATAATAGCGGTGATAAAACAGATGTAGCAAATAATACATATACCTGTGAAAATTGTAATAATACTTACAAACATCAATCCGGTTTATGTCGGCACAAAAGAACGTGTAATAAACCAGATGATACTCCTGTAGCAGAAACTCCAAACACTTTACCTACAGTAGAAACTCCATCACCGACAGAAACACATATATTGATAAATTTAATTAAGGAAATTGTAAAGAATAATGAAGAAACGCAACGTATGCAATTGGAAACACAACGCATACAATTAGAATCACAACGACAGAACCAAGAACTCCAGAAACAAGTAATAGAATTATGTAAAAACGGAACACACAATACAATAAATAATACAGTTACGAATTCTAATAACAAATCATTCAACTTGAATTTCTTTTTGAACGAACAATGTAAAAACGCGATAAATTTCAATGAATTTGTGAATAGCATAAAAGTCTCACAAGAGGATTTAATGAATACCGGACAAGTAGGGTTTGTGAGTGGTATTTCAAAAATCTTGATAGACCAATTGAATGAACTGGGAACATATGAACGTCCAATCCATTGCACGGATTTGAAACGCGAAACATTATACATCAAAGAGAACAACGAATGGAATAAAGAGGCAGACGACACAAAATTGAGAACGGCGATACAAGAAGTGTCGCGAAAAAGTATGGGAACATTGATTGATTGGAAGAGAACAAATCCCGATTATGCGGATATGGAATCCAAGTTTTCTCAAGATTGTCTCAGTATGCAACGTAATTCAGTAGCAGGGTGTGACCGTGATACATTATATCCGAGGGTTGTAAAAGAATTAAACCGTGTAATCGCAATAAAAGAACTCCGTGATGCTACGGTTCTCCGGACTTCCTAATATTTCGTGTCGTTTATTCACAATAAAGTAAATATCTGTAGTATGTAATGGACGATGACGATATAGACGATTTAGGAATGATAATATTAAGTGATGAATGTGAATTGGTTGAAAACACAATAAAGATTATGAAAGACGTTTGGACGGTAATAATAATGACCGGAATATTTATATATGTTTTTACGATGTGAATTATATTCGTATATGTTTTTATATACGAATATTAACGGTTATAGGCTGTTTATAGCAATGCGCATTACACCGACCAAGAGGAAAAATTAGACAAAACACAGTTTGATAAATGAGTCCCATTGGAAATCTTCAAGGGTGTAAATCACTGAGAATTGCTAGTATCGTGAGTTGCAACCCACGCTTTATACCATTCGTGCGCGATTGCGTCATAAAAGTCGTTTTCAGAAACATAATCTTTAGGGTGAATTGCTTTTGTTCGGTGTGTTCTTACAGGGACATCATATTGTATATGTAATTTCTTCTCATTAAATACAAGTTCTTTATTACTACTAATCTGTATTTGGACCGGATACGTCTTATCATAATAAATCTCTTTTAGGAGTCCATATTTCAAATACGTCTTAACATCTTCTTTAGACGACAAATGTGTATATTTCAAACGAGTTCCTTCAGGGAAGAATAACACACGACTTCGTAAAGATAAATGCTGTTTAATACGCTGAAATAACTCACTTCGCGTTTCTTTACCGCGAACGAAACTAAATATGCGGTATTCTGGATAACCAAGTAAAGACCACCAAAAAACCGCATTGAATGCAGCACGACGTCCAGTTATTGCAGAATCTGCTACTACCGGATCAATACAAAAATCAAACCAAGAACGATGATTCGCCAATATATAACCAGAGTCAATCAATGGTTCGTCACTAGTAGGTTGTATTTTTACTTTCCATACATCAAACATAACATATTGTGAATATCTATACCAACGAATATTATGGAAAGGCATAGTTAAAACTAATAACATTGGAGCAAGTGATAAATCCCATAAAAAAGACCATAAAAACGAGAACATAATTACAACTGTCTATAAAAATATATACCTTATTTATTTATATATTATTCATTATATTACACATAATGAATAATGATTGTATAATTTGTTTTGAACCAGTATCAAAACTAGACGAACACAAACCAGAATGTGATTGTAAATATACAGCTCATACGCAATGCATAACGAAATGGAATAACAAATGTGTAATATGTAATAAACTTACAATTGTATCATCAATGCGCGAACGTATATTAGACAGAATACTAGTTTGTTTATTTACATTCGTAGTGTTATGTGGTGTATATGTGATTTCAAAGTATGGTGAAGTCTCCAGTTGAACCGAGACTCATTCTCTACAAAAAAGTAGATAAAATAGTGATATGAGAGAACCTAGGTTCTCTAAACTCCCTTAAATACCCCTCTTTCCGACGAGAAATGAGTGATATATTGAGAATTGAGTATCAGAATGAAATTACTTTACATATTCATAAAACAATACATAAATATGTAAAACGAGAGAACTTAAACCGATGAAGATTTCAAATGGGACGCTTTCGGCGTCCGTTTGGAAACTTATCGGTCATAATTCTTCAATGGTTTAATTACGCTTGGATTTATTCATACGACGGTTTTTTTGGGTCTTGGATTTCTGTCCTCCTTTCTTCATTGTATTGCGACGGGTCTTTCCACCACGAGAGTTCCTAGAATAGCGCGACTTTGTCTTATTCATTGTATATAATATCCAAATATTTTTGTATAAGACAAAATCAATGAAACGAGAGAACCTAAGTTCTCTAAATATACCGCGGATAAAAAGAAATGAGCGGTCTGGTTGATTTTCTAGTTTCGCGACATCAAAATTGATTGTAAATAATTTATGTAAATATAATTATAATCAAATCAAAAGAAATGACTTTCCCATCTGAAGGACAAAACCATACAAATGGAATAAAAAATGAAGAAAATATAGTTCATTATATGATGAATAATCCAGAATGTGCCATAAATAAGCACTTGGAAAAAGATAATGATTCTTCCATTCAATTATGGAAACACGAAGGAGGAACAAAACAAAAGAGAGATGCTTCTTTTCAACTTGCAAATGGTAAAACGATGGGAGTATCTATTAAACACCACGATAAAGGCACATTTGATTGGATTAATACAACAAAAGGTATTCCCGAGTTTTTGAAAGAAGAAATCGCAACTTTCAAAAGAGACAATATGGATACACCTATTCCAAAAAAGGGTGGTATTCGCGACGAGCTTGATAATAAATTCTCTTCCTATTTAGACAATCTAACATCAGATGATATAAGAGAACTACTTAGTAAAATTTATAAGACCGAAGAGGACACCAAATATATTATAGTAAATGATAAAAAATCAAATCAACTAATATTGTTAGATGAGTCAAACTTGGAATTCTATTGTAGCTCTAATAGCAGTCATCAATTTATACTAAAGAAAAAAAACGCCAAAACAAGTCGCCAAATATTTATAAAGAATACAGATGGTTCTGAAACGAATACAAATTTGAGAATTAGATTACATTTGAATAATGGTATTACAGCGCTACTTGATAAGAGTAAGACATCTGTCCCGTGTTTGAAAATACAACAAGATAATGTAGATGATTTTATTAGTAAATGTGTTGATAAGGTTATTACAAACTACTCTTTAGTCTCACCTTGAAATCTGGATTTAACAATTTCTACTACATCGGGGTTAATATCATTTACAATACATTTTCTATTTAGATTATTTGATGCCTTGGCGGTTGTTCCTGAACCACACATAGGGTCATATACATAATCACCTTCATCAGTTGTTATTTCAATTAATCGTTCAAGTAATTTTATGGGTTTTGCAGTTGGATACTTTCTTTCTTCATTACCTTGAGATATTGAGTGAATATCGTCCCATAAATCGGTGCACGGTTTTCCGGGGTTCTCGTGTAAATATATTTTTTTATATAACTTAGCACCACTTTTTGTTGGAATATGAACTCTGTCTTCTTCTATTAGTTTTTGTAGTTCGGTTTCTTTAATTCTCCACCCTGATTTTGGGTTAAAACTTTGATTTCCTATTTTAATTTCATATTCATAACCCTTTTTCGTGTTCTCAGTGACTAGATGCCCTAATGCGTAATTACCTTTATTATCTTTATTTTTGAAGGAATTTTTTAGATAGGTTGCATCTTTTTCCTGTGTGACTACATTAAATTTATAATTATTATTCTTATTGCATTTCCAGATAATATCTACAACTGAACCTAATTTAGTTTTCACGTTATTTTTTGAACGGCACTTTTTCCAGAAGATGGGTTCTACCAATTTAAATTTATTTCTCAATATTTTTTCTGGAATATACATACAAGTTGATGAAATATGAAAGAATAGGGTTCCATTGTCTTCTAATAGTTCATATAACAAATCAATATGTCTTCTTATAAATTCCTCATAATCTGCGTCGCTCCATTTATCTGAAAACCCTACTTCACTATTACAATTTAGTTTATAATCTCTATCAGAATTAAATGGTGGGTCAAAGTAAATCATTCTGAATTTATTTGTTCTTGGTATAGTTAATGAATCGCCGATATACAACATAACATCATCATTTATTTTATGTTCTGTTTGAGACATTTCCGAGGTATTTATCATAGTATGTTCTGTATCATTTGAATTCAATTTTTTACTTTGATGCTTTTCTAGAGAACAATCATACTTCTGCATTCTATACTGTTATTATACATTGTATTTATGTTTACCTTATTTTAAAAACAAGAGAACCTTATATTCTCTAAACCATTCTAACGAGAAATGAGTGATATATCGGGAAACCAGTTGTTTACTTGTTTATACAAAAACACCGTTGAATAATGAAATGGGAGAACCTAGGTTCTCTGGACTTCTATAAAATCGTAAAATAATACAATCATTGTATTATCTACGAACTTATGAAATATCATATCTCCGACGAGAAATGAGTAATATATCGGGAAACCAGTTGTTTACTTTTTATACAAAAAACACCGTTTAATAATGAAATGAGAGAACCTAGGTTCTCTGGACTTCCGTAAAAACGTAAAATAATACAATGATTGTATTGTTTCCGGACTTGTGAAATATCATATCTCCGACGAGAAATGAGTAATATATCAGGAAACCAGTTGTTTACTTGTTTATACCAAAACACCATTTGATGATGAAATGGGAGAACCTAGGTTCTCCTGACTTCTATAAAATCGTAAAATAATACAATCATTGTATTATTTCCGGACTTGTGAACTATCATACCCCCGACGAGAAATGAGTGATATATCAAGAAATCAGCTGTTTACTACAAAAACAGTTTTACTAACGAAATGAGAAAAGCGGGTGTTCTCTAGTTTTCATTGTATCTGTGTTTTTATATTCTGGTTGATTAATATATAATTTATAAATTTTACTACCTTCTCCTAATTTTGTTTTTATAGTTTCACCATCAAAACTTTTATTCTTGAACGCAGACGCTTCAGCACAATTACCTAAAAAATCCTCTTCCGGTTTCCTACAAATAGGACACGTTATATGAATTTTTTCGTTGGAATTATAATCACAATAATCAGCTAGACAATCATTGTGTATGAAGTTTCTGCAACAGGATAATGTGTATATAACTTTATTTGTTGTATTTGAAAATTCCTGCGAACATATCGGACAAGTATATTCCTTTGTTATTCTATTTTGTTTTTTGAGAGTTTCATACAAAAACCACGTATCATTTGCGCCACCTATCAGAGAACGTTTGGCTATAGAAACCTTCTTCTTCGGAGAACTAAGATAGATGGAACTATTCCTATGTAGAGAACCTACATCATTTAAAATACGTTTAAGTAAATTTGTCTTATGACGACGGGTTCTCCCTTTTTGAGATTTTTTCATCTTTCGCGTTCTCATTTATATATATTTACTAGATATTTATCTTATCAGGGAACCTTATCAGGGAACCTACGGTTCCCCGAACCCCTCCCTTTTCATTATTCTGTTATAATCTACACATTGGTTTGTAAGAATATGAATATATGGCTTTGTATATACTTTATTATGAATAAAAAGGGAGGGGGTTCGGGGAACCGCCGGTTCCCTGACCTGAATTTTGTGTTAGAGTTTATAAAAATTGATTTTGGTTCTCTCGTTTTCTTTATTTTAGCAACTAGTCTAACAAACTAATAAAAACTACCAAAAAACCACCACAATACAATGTCTGCCGAGATTGTTAATACCAACACCAACACCAAGGTTAAGAAGACCGCTCTTTCTTCCAAGTTCTCCAAGTTCTTGGTTTTCGGATATTGGTTCATTAACCGTATCCAAGCTGATGAAAACGTCATCGCTTCCGCACGTGATTCTCTTATGCTTTTCGCTTCTCCTGAAGAACAAAATTCTTTCTTTCAAACGTTCTTTGATGAACTTAAGGATTCTACGAAAAATATGAAGACTCTTATCAAGCTTCACAATAAACCTAAACCTGCTCCCAAAATCAAACAAAATAAAAACAAAGACCTTAAACCCAAGTCTTCTAAGAAAAAATCTACTGATATTATTCCTGACCCTCAAGATGCTCTTGTCGCTGAAATTGTTCTCGCCGCACAATCTAATCTTACTACCAACAACAACAACTCCTTATATCGCAAGGGGGAACCTACGGGGG
>JACCDP011124864.1_pt1 | contig 12120 bp, 12 predicted proteins | sample 7445841 | NCBI WGS metagenome assembly JACCDP01 (sample SAMN15323441, study PRJNA562643) | freshwater metagenome | isolation source: river surface water | place: USA:Blue River Watershed | collected 2017-08-17
CGTAGCCAAGCGGCCCCTTGGGCAACATTCCCTTAACGGCGATTTCGAGCGCACGGCCCGGAAACTTATCCTGCATCTTACCGAACGTCGTTTCAGAGATGCCGCCAGGATAACCGGAGTGCCGGAAATACTTTTTATCTTCGGCCTTATTGCCTGTAACGCGAATCTTGTCGGCATTGACCACCACGATGAAATCACCCGTATCTACGTGGGGCGTGAACTCGGCCTTGTGTTTACCACGCAGGTGGTGGGCAAGAGTGGTAGCAAGTCGGCCTAACACCGCATTGGTGCCATCGACCACATACCAGTCCTGCTGGATAGTTTCTGCTTTTGCTGAAAAGGTTTTTATCATTGTCTCAAAATGAGTGCTATTAAGGCATCAAAAAAATCGTATAGGACAGAAGAGAATAGCGATTTTCTGGGTTTTGGGCAAGCTTTTAAAAAATACTCGGGTCCCGCGGGACCCGAGCGTAAATCCACCGGGAAGGTGGAGGAGACCCCCGAATACTAATACATTTGTTTGCGACGCAACAGCCTCAATGGCCTGAGTCACCCCAGACGGGTTGTACTCACCTCGTTTTACAGCGCACCCCTTACCGCTTCGCAAGCCCGATTCCACTCAGCTTGCTCTGGGACAAACATCGAGTACCAATAAAAAAGCCCCCACCCGAGAGATGGGGGCTTAAATACGGCAAACCTCTAACAAACAGAGACTGTTACAAGATTAAAACGAGTGAACAAGACCGATTGCGTACTGCTGGGTCTTTGAAACGTCAGCCGCTGCGTTTCCCGCTGGGGTCGTGTCTGTGGACTCATTTTCACCAATAACACCGTAAACAAAGGTGCGCTTGCTCAGAGCGTATCTCGCTGTCAACTGGTGGCCTTTGAGGTCACGATCTGCACCGGCCTGTACTGCACCAGCGTTAGTAAATGGCGCCTTCGAAGTGCCGTCATACATCGACGCGGTAAGAGTCACCGCCCCCATCGGAATTGCTACCCCGATGTTGTTAACTTTTACATCACGCACTTTTGCTTCTGCGTTGTTCGCGATATTGCCTGTTTCTTTGTCTTCTCTCTGACCGTGAGCAACGAACAGCTTGGCAGCTCCCAGATCGTAAGAGGCGCCCAACCACGAGGCTGTCGACGAGCCTGAGCGGTTGTTGTTTGCTGCGGTGCCAGCATTACCAGCGACTGCGGCGACTGCGGTAACAGCCTCATTCTCAACCTTGCGCTTACCTGTCGCCAGAGAGAGGGCAAGGGCACCAGCGCTGTAGTTCAGCCTGAGTGCGTGCATGTTTGCTTTACCTTTGCCAAGAGCGTCGGTCGCGGAGTCGTCTGTATCGTTGGCCCGATAATTAACCGCGGCATTAAAGCCGGACATTGTCGGAGTGACAAATTCAACAATACCTGACTGACGAGCGAAGGATCCGGATCTTTCAGAAGTTCTCGTTGCTCCTGGTGCCATCGTGGCAACGGTCTGCCGCTGACCAATGGTACCAGCCATTAAGTCGTACCCGGAGCTATCAGAGGTGCCCGCACTATTTGTGGTTCCAGGGGCGGCGTAGCTACCATATCCGTCGATCGCAGGGGTGTAACGGCCGAGCTTCAGGCTACCAAAGCTGCCCGACAATGCAACCCAGACATCACGTGCAGCCAGACCGCCAGCGTCGTTATTTACCTCTTGGTTTAAGAAAAACGAAGCTTTTAGTCCGGCCCCGAGATCCTCAGAACCCGAAAATGCGATATTGCTAGTGGTCCACGCACCGGCCGTCGCGTTATGGTTGTTTGTGCCAGAACCCTTGGCAGAGTTTGACCCGTTGGCAACCGTAGCAGCAGCCCCACCAACGGTATTTTTATACTGCTGTTGGAGGTTAAGGTCTAACGTACCGCTGACCGACACGTTCTGAGCCATCGCAGGCACTGCAACAGCAGTAGCAACGGCAACAGCGATAAGATGCTTTTTCATTGGTAATTCTCCTAAGAATTGATTTCAGCAACGAACCCAAAATTGAACCCGCCACCACAGGTGAGTGTCCTCTCGCCTGCCTTCATAATTCTCCGGGGGTTGATAGCCCCGCTCAAGGAAAATCCGGCGATTTGTCGGGCTTTCCTTTAAAAGCGTTGTAATTATTCAACATTAAGTAAGTTAGTGATCACATATAAATCAATGGTTACACTCAACGCGTTTATTAAAAACAAACGAAGAAGAGGGAGTGACTCGTTTAGCCCCTTAATTTAGCGGGGTGGAAACTCGTCACCACGGCAATCCGAGACCTAACCTCCGTCAAAAAATGTCCTCAATTTCTCTATTCCGACGCCTGCTCACCTACTCGTTAAGGTACTGGGGTGTGTTTATCATCGCCTTGATCGCGATGGCGGTCATCGCAGTGTCGGAAACCGCGTTTCCAGCACTGATGAAGCCTCTCATGGATCGTGGGTTTTCTCCGGATAAGGAATTCGAACTCTGGTGGGCCCCGCTTGGCATCATTGGGATCTTTCTCGCAAGGGGCATCGCGAGTTTTATTGCGAACTACGGGATGTATTTGATTTCCCAGAACGTGTTGCGCGATATTCGTGCAGAGCTTTTCCATAAGCTAGTGACCCTACCCACTAGTTTTTATGACTCGCACCCCGCAGGTCATTTAATTTCAAAATTAATTTCTGATGCGCAGATGGTATTGACGGCTGCAACAAATGTCGCCACGGGACTTATAAGGGATTCTCTGGTGCTGCTCGGGCTTATGATCTGGCTCTTTTGGCTTAATTGGCAGTTAACGCTTGTCGTTTTATTGCTCCTGCCACCAATAGCTCTGCTAACACAGCAATTTTCTAAAAGAATGCGCGGCGTAGGCAGATCCTATCTAACCACCGTAGGCGAGATGACATCAACGGTGGAAGAAGTGATTGCTGGGCACCGAGTTATCAAGACCTTTGGAAGCCAAGACTACGAGAGCAACAGGTTCGAAAAAGTTAACGCTGACCATCGCGGTCAAGGAATGCGATTAGCAATTGCAAGTGCACTGCAGTCTCCTATCACACAATTCTTAGCATCCCTCGGTGTGGCGGCGATCCTCACCATAGCGTTACTGCAAGCAAGACTCGGTACTGCAACTATTGGCGACTTCGTATCATTCATTACGGCAATGATCATGATGCTAAACCCGATAAGACACCTTGCCGAAGTGAACTCCCAACTCCAGCGTGGGCTCGCCGCCGCCGAGGGACTCTTTGCGCTGCTCGATCAAAAGTCAGAACAAGACTCAGGGACGGTAACGCTGGATAAAGCGTATGGAAATATAAGATTTACTAACGTCACTTTCCGTTACTCAACAAGAGAAAGTAGCACGTTAACGAACTTTACTTTGGAAATCCCGAGTGGCATGACCTGTGCGATCGTTGGCCCGTCGGGTAGCGGAAAATCCTCGCTTTTGGCCCTCTTGCCGCGCTTATACGAACCCGATTCAGGAAGGATCACAATCAACGGTGTTGACCTAAGAGACATCAGCTTAGAATCCTTGAGGCGACAGATCGCAATAGTATCACAAGACGTAATTTTATTTAATGATTCAATCCGAAACAATATTTCGTATGGTTCGAAAACGTACACCGAAGAGCAGATCCTTGAGGCGATCAATGCGTCGGACCTAGGCGCGTTTATATCAACCCTTCCACAGGGCATTGATACGCACTGTGGTGATAAAGGTGTTCGACTATCAGGTGGCCAACGACAGAGGATCGCTATTGCGCGTGCGGTTTTAAAAAACTCACCCATTTTGTTACTTGATGAAGCAACGTCTGCTTTAGATACCCAGTCCGAGATCGCCGTCCAGCAGGCCATCGATAAGTTGCGTGCGAACCGTACAACAATTGTGGTTGCCCACCGACTATCTACAATCGTAGGAGCTGACCAAATTGTTGTGCTTGATGCCGGGAATATTGTTCAAAAAGGTAAACATGAAGAATTAGTGCAGCAAAACGGCCTCTACAGGACGCTTTATTCACAGTTAGAACAGGGATCGCAAACCCATGGGCCTTGATGCCGGCGTATTCACTGCCTCCCCCAAGGCGAGTCTGATCATTTCGGTTTACAACAATGCAAAGAATCTTGAGTGCATACTAGAAGCTCTTAGCTATCAGACCTATAAGACATTTGAAGTTTTGGTGTCTGAAGATGGTTGTGCGCCAGAGATCTCGCAAGTAATTAAGACGCTTGAGCCGAAGTTAACATTTGGCTTGCAGCATCTGACGCAGCCTGACATCGGATTTAGAAAAAATAAGTCTCTTAACGCGGCAATAAAAAAAGCAAAAGCTGAAATTCTAATTTTTATTGACGGCGACTGTGTGCCGCACTCAAGATTTATTGAGTCGCATGTTAACGAGGCCAGATGCTACTCCATTTCCACCGGAAGGCGAGTCGAACTAGGGCCCAGGATCTCTCGCAAGCTAATTGAGGTGCCGACAAGAATTAGACATTTGAGCAATACACTCCACTATAGTCTATTGCTGCCTTTGCTTGCGCTCGACAGCGTAAAGAATCCTGAGTCTGGCTATTTTTCTAACGCGCTGCATAGGCTTGCTAAACGTCGACCATTAAGCATCGTCGGCTGTAACTTCTCCTGCTCGAAGCAGGCTTTGAATGACATTAATGGTTTTAACGAAGACTATGAGGCGCCTGGTATCGGTGAAGATTCCGATATTGAGTGGCGGCTTATTAGAGTTGGATACGCCATCAAGAACATAAAATTTCTAGCACCGGTGTTTCATTTGTGGCACCCAAGATCTTATTCATTGAGTCTTCGTAATCAAGAAATCTACTCACAAACAAGGGCGAAAGATCAGTGGTCAGCACGTCGGGGGCTGTATTGCTCTAACGTAGAGTGCGCAAACGAGAATAGAACAGTTAGATAGATTAAGAAAAACGACAAAGCGTTTCCGTAGATGAGCGCGCCGCCTTCATTGATACCGTTGAAAACGAAAGCAAGTACGAATACGAAAAGTAGATTGCCTGCAACAGGTTTGAAAGCCGCAGACCGCACCGCTATGTAAGCGGTGTGACCAAATAAGGCGATGGTGAATAAAAGCCCAAGCGCACCTGTCGTTACCAAAGACTCGAAGTACATATTGTGGGGGTGTGGGTGTTGGCCTGCAGAGACAGAGACCGCACCTTGCTCAACGAATGGCTTGGTACTCTCTTGGAAGTTGCGCCATCCTACTCCCAACAGGGGATTTTCTTTTGTGATTAGTAGTGACGCTTTCCACATTTCTAACCGGGTGCCGACACTGCCATGATCTACTTTGGCGGGGTTGGGATCGTTTAAGTAACCTACTACTTCTTGAAGTCCGCTTTGAACCCGGTTAGCGACGATGTTGCTACTTATGAAGAGTAAGCACAAGCTGAATGAGGTAAGACCCAAAAGCGCTAGAGCTTTTTTCCGTTTGAAAAGAATGAGAAATACGCAGGGCAACAAGAGCACTAAGGTAACGTAAGTGGAACGTGAACCAGAGAGAACCAAACTTGCAAGGCCCGCAGCGCAACCCAGACTATAAAAAACTACTATTTTACGATCTGAAAAGTGGAGCTTGATCGCCCCGATTAGTGTGATTACGAATACAAGACTTTGCAAGCCAATTAATCCTGGACTGTCATAGACGCCATAGGCGCGATCTAAATTTAAGATGTAAACGTCGAAAACCCCTTGCGTACAAAGTGCCAAGCACGCGAACGCTGTTCCATTCGCAAGCCAAAATATACTCTGGGGATGCGCTCGAATCAGAAAGTAAATTGGTATAACGAGTAACCACCTCGCATATATTCCGAGTCCTCGGGTTTGTTCATAATCCCAGCCGTTTGCCAAATTGGATATCACCGTTGTCAAAAAAATTGAAACAATTAGCAATAACAATAATTTTTCGTCGGCTGATAGGCGAGTAATAATCTTTTTATAGAAAGATAAGGCAGTGATGATAAGTAACCCGAACACAATCCCAGTCCAACTCTTCAAACTATTTCCCGCAATTGGAAAGAGAAAGAGGAGTGCGTAGGTTAGAACTTGGCACCAAGTTGTATTATTCGAGCGAAGCAAGGTCCGCCTCCCTGTTTTCTACTCGGGCAAGGAAGCGTGAAGTGATACTTAGAAGCTTATCTGTCGAGGGGAGTCCAGCCCCGAAAGGCAAACCATTAGTTTCGCTTCTGCAAAGATCATCAGGCTCAAATACGATCGTGCAGCTATCCGCTTCCGGCCTCACTAGCTCGGGATTCGTATAGGTAAATAATGCCAGTATATTTACCCCTAGGCCGGTCGCAATATGGAATAAACCGCTGTCTGGGAGGATTACAAATTTTGCCCTCAGCATTAAAGCAGAAATCTGCTCAAGTGTTAACTCATTTAACGCTTGAAATGGAATCTTAGCCTCTGTTAACCCGGTCACGAGAGACGCTTGGAGGTGTTCCTGCCCTGGATTTTTGATCGCGGTGGGAATAGCGCCCGTCTTACGGTATGTATAGCCACAGACTGCAAGGACCGAAGCCAAGTCCGGCACCTTTCTTGGATCTCCGGATCCTAGGGAAACTAAAAAAAAGCTTCCGATATTGATGATTTCTTTTAGTTCTTTAGACCGTGATATCGACTTTAATCGATTCATATCAAGAGTGGGCTGGGTGCTCAGATTTACATGACTTGTGGTCAAAAATCCAAGTGCATTTAAGCAGAAATTGCTGCAATGATAAGGATTTCTAAAGTTATAGTGAGATAGCGCAAGAGGGTACTTAACCCAATTACACTTAGTCTGCTCAAACCCCGCAAATAGTTTATAACGTACGCCACTATATCTCGTCATACGTTGGCTGGTTTTTCCCATGTAAAGATCAATAACCAAATCGTAGGAACCCAGTCGAAGTTTTAGGAAGTGACCGATTCGAGAAAAAGCACCGAGTCGGAAACGTTTCTTGCGCCTATCGAGCACGATAACTTCATCGGTAAGTTTCGTGAGATCTAGAGCTTTTTTTCCTGACTGATCAGCAAATGCGACGATCGCCGCGTCGCAATAAAGTGCGCGTAACTCCCTCAAGAGAGGAGTTCTAATCAAGGTATCACCGAGAAGGCCATACATCAGCACTGCAATTTTCCTGATCTCATTTCTTGCCGGGAGGTTACATAGCACTTTTTTGGGCCTGCCTTTAAATTGACTATCGTGCAAATCTAATCTCTAGGAGACTTCATATTCTCTTGCGGATAATAAATTGAATTTGAGCTAAAGCACCATGAGCTGTTTGATCAATGGGAACACCGAGCCAATGGGGGAGGCGTACATTAAAAGAAATTGATGCTAGACGAGAAAGCTTCGTTAACTTCTTGGATAACCACATTAATGCGATAGCAAAACGCCGATTCTTCGTGCGGTTCTCATAAATAGCTAGATCATAAGCGTGCGTATGGTGGGAGACCGCTACGATCTCAGCATTAGGGAGACTCCTGATTAAATCGTTTACATTGACCGAAACCGGGGACCAACTCTGTTCATTCAACGTAAACGTATACTTGTGGTCCTGGTTAAAGAGTGAGGGCCACCATCCCTGCTCGTATAGGTCTTCATCTGGAACGATCACTATTAAGTGGCCCTGTGGTTTCACAAGCTTCCACCAGCGTGAAAGAGCATCCCACGGGTTGAGCATATGCTCTAAGCAATGTGAGGAAAAAACAAAATCAAACTTCTCGTAAATATATTCGTCAATACGATTCGCATCCCCATCGCTTTTATCAAATGTTCTTACATCTGCAGTAATCGGATCGGATCCGGCACCAATATCCAAGCCTTGACCCTTTATTAGGGCCCAGACATCGTTACCCCACAGTGCAGTTGTCTTTTTGGCTTCGTTACTCATGACTGATTAGTAAACACGGGTAAAAACTGCGTGCCCATTAACATTATAAATAAATCGAAATGCTTCAAGAGCGCGCAGCTCGTTGCAGTATTGTGTCACCCCCTCGCAGCCGCTGAACCCATAGTCATCAAAAACAAAAACGCCGCCGACTGAAATCCGAGGTAAGCACCACTCGATAATGTCTTTACACGACTGATAGACATCTACATCGCAATGAACCATCGCAAGCTTTCCAGGGATTGCAATGCTTGTGTCGTCGGGGAAAACCCCCTCTAATAACTGGCATTGACTTTCGATGCCAAGTTGTACTAATAGACTTTTAACTATTTGAGTCGATGTATCCGCATGCTCACCACCTACATATCGCGGGTCCATTACGCCAGCTTTCACAACACCTTGGAATGTGTCCGCGAGGAAGACCGATTTAACAGTGTTTAGCACCGCGCTTGCGAGGATAGCGCCGGTGCCGCCCCGCCAAACGCCAACCTCTAAGATGTCTCCCTGAACACTCTTCGTCTGCCGGGCAATATCCCAGAGTTCGTAACAGCGGTAAATGTCGACTAACGTGTTCTTTTTGACTGCCTCAAACACTTTTAAGAACGCCTGATCTTCGAGCCATGGCGCATAGGTTCCGCCAGGGGTGCAGCGTGCGTGGCGGATCTCTGATGGGTAATTTACCCAGCATTTCGTATTTTTAATTCCAAGTTCTTCGAGGCGCTTTACCTCAGCGGATTGGAAAAAATTTCTTATCTTCAAGCGATATTTTCCCGGGCGTAGAAATTTAGCCCCAATCGAATTGCTTCGATGTAGTCCAAAGGACCCGACTGCTGTATTCTTAAAAGGCCTTCGTTCTCCTGAGTCGGGTCTACCCACCAATCCTCAACATCTAATCCGTTGTTTTGAATATTTGGCATAAGTAACACATATCCATGGTCCGAAAGGATACGCCGAGCTGCAAGCATAACTGAGTCACCCCCTTGGTACCGATCGTGCTCGAATGTAATAGCTCCGAATCGATATTCGTCCAGCGGAAGGGCCCTCAAAGCACATAGGGATTGGCGAGCTGGATCAATGTCAATTTGGAGGTAATCAATCCTGCTTGGCAAGCCTCGATCAAGGAATGCCTTTCGATAGTCAATCCTAGTTGCGTCAGCACATATACACTGGTTTAGTCTTCTACGATTAAAAAAATAGCAGTAAAGCTCGTCTATTTCAAAGGAGAGTCCCCTCCATTTATAATCCTGCTCTAACAAAAAGCTATTGTTGTCTCGAACAGGGTCATGAGCACCGATTTCAACATATGTACCACCGCTTTTAAAGCCGCTTGTAATCAGTGCGAATAAATCTTGACCAGCCTGAGAGTACGATTTTCTGCCCCACAGACTCTTTTTGTGTCTCGAAACCACATCGATGAGTCGATACCTGAGGAGGTACTTGGCTAAGAGAAGTAGAGAAGGCAGGTTGTGTTGATGCATTTGATAGTTGCAAGCTTAAGCTCGCGTAAACATTTCAATCAGGAGACAGAACGCATTATTTTTTATTGTTAGTTCTTGTGTCGACTAATGACTTCGGCACTTAATAGATTCCTATTGATAGCAAAAAAGGTAAACAGTTCGTTGTTGAAAGTTTTCTTGAACTCGGTAGCAAACCAAGGCTCTAAAATACTCAAGACTCCATAGGTCTTAATTCCATGAAGCTCGCCCATAATCCACTGAGTTTTTTTTAGGACCTCCTGCGGCAGAGAGGAAATGATGTCGTACTCTGATCCCTCAGTATCAATCTTTAACAGATCGATATTATCGATCCCGAGTGCCACTAAGGCCTCGCCTGCGTTCCTGATTTCAATTTGTTGTGAAAGTTTGTTGTTGTTTGCGAGACTTTCGAGCCCTCTCTCGCGTGAGTAGATTGAGAAGGCTCCGCGGTTATTTGGATCCTCGTTTCCGTAGACGTCGGAGCGCATGTTGACCGCGCCGAGCCCAAAGGGAAATACGCTAACATTAGTCAATTGTTCAGTGTTTTTCTGAAGAAGGCGGAAATTCTCTGGCATCGGCTCGAAAGCATAAATAGTAGCGTTGGGGAATCTCTTTTTAAGCCATATCGTCGTGATTCCAATATTCGCGCCGACGTCCAAAATGATTCTTGGGTCCACTCGCCGGTCCACAAAGTACTCGGTTTTCGCGGGTGATCGAAGAAGGATTTCGTAGATCGCGCCCTGATCGCTCGTGCCGGGCCTATAAGCTATGGTGTGGCCCTTCCAATTCAGCGTCTTGTCAATCAGGCCAGACCAATTAACCGAGCGATGCTTTGAGCGCGCGAATCCCCAAGAACCCGAGCGGACGTAAACTTTTAAATCTTGAAGGATTCCCATTTGACTTTAGTTTTTAACCATTAGAGACGATCACATCTTAGCATTTTCAGGAACTAACAATGCCTCTTCCAAAAGCTCTAGAAAAAATTCTGTTAACTTGAGACCGTATTCTCAATAACTGTAACTTGGGCGAAGTAAAATCTGACCAAAGCAGAAAGGAATGAGTGATGATATATATAATTCACCTAGCCGAAGGCTTTCATGCACGCTTTCCAAAAAATAAATGAGCTATTTCTTGTTTTGTCGCAATCAGAGGCTGTGGAGGCGGTCATATTTTTTACTATACAAATTTCGTATATAAAAGAAACCGAGTATACGTGAGGTGCAAGATGCAGCTGGCTAGAGTCGCTCGTCCGATAATTAAGGTCATCGCGAATATTTCCAAGATATGTTGTTATCTGTTCCATTTTCTTTTTCCGACCAAGAGATTCAGTCTTCCCTCTAGGTCGAGCCCTCTTTTTCGGCGGGGGCCAGACTTTATTCACAGCCTCATACCCCACGTTATATGGCAAACGAATTACACAAGCCGAGTTACGCTGCCTGTCTACTTAAATTATTTATTTAACCGCTTAATGGCACCGACATTTGCCTATCGTTTTATGGTGACAGAGGATAGAGCATCCTTCATCCGCGATAATTTTTCTTCAAGTACTTTTGAAGCCTATGACCGATTGCAGATTGGCGCTGCCCAGGCAGATTTTTGGAGACTGCTAGTATTACAGAAGTACGGCGGAGTTTATATGGATATTGATGCGCACCTTATTTGGCCGCTGCATCGCATAGTTAACTCAAATGATTCTGAAGTATTTTTAAAAATCAAAACAGGTGAGATTAGCAACTACTTTATTGCGAGTAAGCCTGAGAACCCACCGCTGGAAGCAGTAGTAAGGCAGGTACAATTAAACATCGAGAGTGGTTCCTCAGAAAATGTTTACAACTTAACCGGGCCGGGGGTATTTAACTCGGTGCTTAAAGACTTTACAGTAAACACGGGCTGCTATCTCGCCGTGTGCAACCAAGGTAATTTTACTAACGAGTACTTTCAGTATCTCGATAAACCCGAAGGAAAGTGGACAAAAGAGCAGTTTCGGGTGTCGGTGATCCGTAGAGACTAGATTGTGAGATCGGATGCACCCATCTCTTTTATCACCTCACCGAGATTGCGCTACCATTTGTTTGAACGCGTAAAACGCAGGAGTTTTCCTAATGTGCCCAGTACGGTCATCAACGAGTCCGTATCCGGGAGCAACTAATTGGTGCCAGTATACGCGAGAGACAAACCCAGATTCAGCTGTAATTTGGAAGTAATCTCGCATGTATTCGCAATACTGTTCGATAGATACACACTCCTTTTCGCTCGTGGGTGCGTAGGGCGCTCTTCCGGTAATTGGCCAGTTAACCTCCGTTATGTAGAGCCCCTCGTGTTTTACTTTTTTGCACATACTCTGAATCGTGGCGAGTAGACGAACCTTTGTGGCTAGGTTGAATAGTCCTAGTTGTTTTGCCCTCGGAGAGCCGGCTCGATCAACATAGAGTAGGCTGGAGAGTCGATCAAACACAATATCTTCTTTCCCAAATAGTGCTCGAATAGTATAAAAATATTCGAAATCAATTACGCTGGGTCCTAAAAGCTCTAAGATGGAGAATTTATTATCCCGTATTGTCTGCGCCGTCTTGAAAAAATTTAAATATTCTGCGATGGAAAAAAATCCCCATTTTATTCGGTTAATCGCGTTACCTATTTGAAACTCGTGCGAGACCTGACCCAGCAAATCGAATACACGGTTCAAATCCAGTTCGAGGAGCCTTTGATCCTCAATATGCTCGCGGTCTTGAAGGACGTTAAATAGAACTGATTTTCCACGCTGAC
>JACCDP010910754.1_pt1 | contig 12116 bp, 17 predicted proteins | sample 7445841 | NCBI WGS metagenome assembly JACCDP01 (sample SAMN15323441, study PRJNA562643) | freshwater metagenome | isolation source: river surface water | place: USA:Blue River Watershed | collected 2017-08-17
ACTTTTACGGGCGACTTACTCTGGGATGGAAAACGTACTACAAATGGATGACGGCGAAAGACCGTCCAACTTGGTTCTAAAAGAATGATTCACGAGCATCCATGACCTAGGCCAAATTATTTGAAAAGGTATTGGTAGTAGTTAGCCTACTGAATTATAGTACAAAATGATTGGATAAAAGAAGAAACTTGAACTGGAAATTTAACAAGTTGTTTAACAAGCTGTACTCGAAAGTTGATTTTGCCCAGCCCACTTTGATGAGCAACTGAGGAATCATTGCACCAAGTTTCTGTATGGATCACAAGTACGCGAAGATAATGTGTTCTTTTATTCTTCGGTCGATACGACTTTGCAGCAAAACGCAGTGCACATCAATAACTTGAGGAAAAATCCGTTCTCTCGCTCTCGACTGAACGTTGCTCGGTTGGTTCTCATTTACTCATGACGAACGGTAAGGTACGTAGACTATTACGTACATATTCCACGGACTTGAGCCCCCTTTGACGTCATCCCTAGCTGATTTAGCGGGGCTTTGAATCCGCCTCAACATCGCTAAGGGAAACATGAAAACACGAGTTGTGAGGGCGAATAGAATAGGAAAAGAGAGCCACGGCGACTTTCTTTCCGAGTAGATCCTTCGGGTGATGTGGCGGCGGCGACGTCGAATCCCGGCAAATGTTGCACATCCTGATTGAAGACAACGAGGAGATGACGTCTGTCCGCTTCCGCGAATCCGTGCCGAGTCGCTTCCGGAACAAAAAAAAAGACAGAGAGATACGATGACAAACGTAATAGAGTAACAAAGAAGACAATAGATGCGCAAGTAAGTTCAATAGCCTATCTCCTCATCATAAAAGGTAATTGCACTTTTTGCCAATTCGGCAACAGCAAACAAGTCAACAATACGACAAATAATACATAACCTAATTTACCGAAAACTTATCGCAACTAATTCGCAGAAGATCATGGAGACGACGACGATCGTTTGACTCTTTTCGAGCGAAACTCGACAGGGGGAGAGTTTGTCGTTTGATCTCTAATAGGGGGTAACTTTGGAGACGGCGCCGCCGAGACGACGTACTTATAACATTCAAAGCCCTTCAGTTTTGTTGCGAGAAATGTCGTCGTGACGCATCCGCGGAAAAGACCAGGAAGAGAAGAAAGGAAAAAAATTAACTGATTTGCGACAATCGCCAGGTCGACCTGATATGCGTAGTGATTTATTCTCTCCATTGTTAATAGTTCCCTTTTAGTGCGCATTTGATCGAGAGATGCGGCGCAGCGAGCGGGCACCAGATGAGAAAAAAGTTGCCGAGATAAGGATAAATGCTCTTGACCAGCGGGTCGTTGCACATGAGTAATGACTGATTTATTCGGCGAATTCCAATTCGAGCTATTCTCTCCCCATGCATTAGGCCGTGATTGGCGAGCGTGAACTATGAATTCCCGAACGCGACCGACATCCCATTGAAATGTTAACGAGCGCCCCGTGCTGATTACGATTCACGGGGCGACACCCCGTCGAGCCATCCGACTGCTCCTATTTGATTTCGTTTCTCACTGTATATTCTCTTCCACATTTTTCAACGTCATGGTGACTCTCTCCTCCTAAGTAAAAAAAAAAACGAAACAAAAAAAAAACACTGTAAGACATTTTCTTATGTTGATTACAGATATCTGGCGAATTATAACCAGACACGCCCATACTCTAACGACAAATTTATCAGTCGGAAAAGCTCTAACAAAAATGAGAAGACGAATAAAAAAGCTCTTAAATGTGCGCTTTCCACTGTTTACCCTTTTACCCCATTATTTACATTCCTTTCTTGTTGTCGTGCTCATTTGATCGTTGGTGAACTAAGACGAATTCGTTTCATATAAACTCGTTGCTGCCCAACAGCAAGGCCAACCATGTTATCACAAAAATGACCAGTTATTTTCTCCCAACTCGTATTCGAAAAAGAGATCCGCATTCTTTGGCCTGGCCAAAAAGTTTGATACAACTCCAATATATTCATGTGCGCTAATATTTATGAATGTTGAATCCGATATTGGTATTAATTAATTAGCTAGCTAATTCATGCAGGACTACAAAGTAATAATCGTATTGCACGCTTGTGCTTAAAGCGTCGAATTCGTGACCGATATCGAATCGTGACTCGTGACGTCCTTTCTTCTTCGAGTGTGATAGATTATTAGAGCTTCTAGGGTTTCAGGTGCCATCTAGCGACGGACGGATGAATTGTAGAACCGAAAAAATGAAATAGAGATTTTCTCATTAGAGATAGATAATAATCGAGAAAAAAGTATCAAAGATTGGTAAAAATGACAGAAAGATCAGGAAAGTTAGGGTTTGCGATGTACGATAAAAAGTATAAATAAATCGTGATACTTTTGAATACTATCATCTGCGATTTATGATGACGTTTAACACTTCCTCCTACAAATTAGTAGTTGATTGATAACGTTGAAACCGGATTGAAGTTCTCCAATTTTGACAATCAAGAGGATTTCTTAGATGAAAAGGTAATTAAGAATGTCGTAATAGGAGAAAACGGTCATGGCGAATGTTACCATTTGTTTTCTTTTGGTCTCGACCATCGCGAATCAGATTTTATGCGTATATATGCAAAATCGAATCTAGTCCAGAGAAAATGAGGTTCAATAGGAAACCAGCTTGCCTTACATAATCCTTCTCGAACAAGTGATCGCTTTCATTGAAATAAGAACGTTGACCAGCATAGGGTCAAAACCGGTCAAAACGATGAGAGGGGACACGTATTATATTCTAAAAATTAGGATAAACCACATTGACCTTTTGGACGTGGTAATCGGTTACATAATTTTTTCCCAGCGGGATACTTTCCCGTACCGGGTAGAGCCATCGCAGTCCAATACTGATTCATGTGACGCAAGATTGTCTTGTTTTCTATTTTTTCTTTTCTTTTCTTCCTTGCCTCAGGCTTCCACGTACCCTTCTCTCCCTGATAGTTCGATCATCTGACTCGCTACTAGGGGAAAAGCCAGCAGACTGCTTAAGCCAGAGAGAGTCTACTGCACTTTACGAGAAAAGGATATTTTGGATTGAAAGTAGTACAATTTGCGTTGTAAGTAATTCTATAACGCGTTTTCTAGTAAATATTGCAACACAGTTTGAACCTAGAAAAGCTATAGTGTTGATGAATCGAGAGAAAAGCTGTTTGTTTTGTTTTTCACGTCCTTCGGGAAATCAATGAAAATGACAGACGTCATTCTGGTTGCTGATAACTTGGTTTTGATTGCTTGAAGTTTGCTATAACGTTATCCCGGATACGTTTTTTTTTAACCAAAATCGCCTTAGTGTGTTCAACATTGTGATCATCTGAATCTTCTCCCAGCTAATTACTGATCCCTTGTTTTTGCTTTGTGTATCAGGAAAAGTTGATTACTCGAAGCCACTTGCTGGTCGCTATGATTGTTTTCAAATGAAGCTTCATCAAGTTTTAACTGGGGCCTGCAATGCTGGGGACAGGTGTTTTGCCGTTGGCAGTGTTGAAGGCATACCATTTGTGACCTATGCAGCAGGGTCCAATATAGTTGTGTTGTCTGTCACATTTGAGAGGGTGCAAATTATACCAGGCATCTGTCATCAAAATGTGCAGATCAGCTGCATTGACTGCAGCACAGATACAGGAAAGATAGCAGCTGCATATGGCAACAAAGTCAAAATTTTTGAACCTACACCTCTTGTCCATCACAACAGTACCCATGTAAGTTGATTGCAAATAACTGACTGATCAAAACATTGATTTATTTTTCTTGATTCATGTTTCCATTATAGAAATTGGACTACCACTGGGTTGAAACTGGCCACATCCAAACAGAGTATTTTGTCCGAGCCATCTCATGGAACTTAGAAGGCACACGTTTACTGCTAGGTGGCCGCTTGCTACAACTTTGGGCATCAAAAGCTACCAAGGAAGGCCAAGAAGATATCTATCCCAAAAACATACCTAGAAGTGCCACATTTCAACTTGGTGCTAATGATGGAGATTCTGATGATGAAGGAAGGGATATGAGGTTCCCTGAAGCAAAAGAAGCTGATTTAAAAAGCCCTCAGGCAGAAGGTAATTGTGAATACACCGAGATACACAAAATTCCGGCTTGCAATAAAAATGTTATTTATTTCATTTGTCATAGACGAATCCGATTCCTATGAGCTGACGTGGGAAACGCGTACTTCATCACCCGTTCGGCTGATGAGTTTCTCTCCGGATGGAACTCTTTTTGCCACGGCAGGAATGAACGACCCTCTGGTTAAAGTGTGGTACCAAGATAAGCCTTGTAAGTTTCATTTTTCATTCATTAAACAAAAGTTTCATAAGCAGTTTGTTTACAAATTTCCGATTTATCTTATCTATAGTGCTGTTTCCTTCCAAGAGCATGGAACACTTGGCGGCGGCCTCTCCCACATGTATGGACAGTTCGACGCAGTACGCTTTCGAATATCTAGCTCACCCAGCGTCAGTGGTGTCCATTGAATGGAGGCGAACGTCAAAATACATGCCTCGGTACGCAAGATTATATAATAAACAAGCTCCTTTGGGCCTAACTTTATTTATGACAACAGAGGAAGCGTCGCTAATATGCTGGTTACCAGTTGCGAGGATTCTATATGTCGTGTTTGGGTCGAGACTGTATTGCCAGAAGATGGTCTAGTCAACATGAACAATTTCGATCCATTGGCGGCCCAAAACCCTCGGTTTCGAACTCATCGCCATAAACACAAATTTATGCAGCGTCTAAAACACATGAGGTGACAATTTAATCCACTAACACCTTGTCCCCAGACTAACCAATTGGCTTCTATAGGCACTGTTTTCAACTCAAGCGGCTGCTTAAGCAGCAAAACGGAGGGAAGTCTCCCAAAAGAGGGAGCAAAACCATGACAATTCCTACGTTATTTTCCACGTATTCGGTGCACGACTACCATAGTTATGGGATTCACGGAACTGGCCAAACAAATGGATTGCACTTTCATCTGGCTGCAACCATCAATGCCCAGACAGGTACAATGAGTTGATATTCCTTTATTCGTATCTTTCCTAAACTCGTGCTTTTTAAAAAAAATCTTTGTAGATATACCACTAGTTCCAAGTTTGGGAGGATCAGGAAATGACAAAGGATTTGTAGTTCACTGGCTGAACAATAAAGAAATGCACTTTACCCTCCAAGCCGAGTACATCCTTCAGGTACATCGTCATTGCATTTTGCTTCCACTCTGATGTTGAATTAATTCTCCTTTTCAAACATTTTCAGGAACTTAGTAGGAAAGCTGTCGGTCGCGAAGAGAGTTTTCAAAATGGCCTGAGTGTTCCAGAACAAGAGGACGGTCGTAGCGAAGAACCGGATCACGAAAATGAACTTCTTAAACGCAAGAAGCTCCGGGCCACTACTGGAGATTTAGCCAAATTTCTGCGAAATGAACAAGATCAAGGAAGGAGCTCTGAACTACCTAGCCCTCATGGAGGTCATCATATGCTGCATCCCGACCAGATGATGAGTAACACTGCGTCTCTCTATTCCATGAACACCGATATCACTGGGGTCACTGGGTTTGGCGTCCCTCTCGGTGACGCATTAGACCATCGTATTGAAACATTGTTAAAGGACTGGCACCACAGTCCTGATTTGCTTTACGCAGTTCATCCGCTGGATGGATCGTACCTTGTCTGGTAGCTTCACATTTTTAAATTTTACCTTAACATGAAAAAAATTATTGCAACATTTATAATTCTTTGTACAGGTTAGTAGACTGGTTGGACGAATACAATCCAGGCTCCTTTTGCCAGGCGCAAGTCTCGTTCAGTTCACGACTACCTAACGCCGTGCCTCTGGGTGACGCTTCGACGTTAAGCACGCATTTGGCCCTATTCAACCCTTTTCACGTCTTGGATTTACGCAATTTATTGAACCTTGAAGGCCCCCAATCAGTCCAATCTCCTCAACCAACTGTTTCCACCAATGTGCCAGAAGAAACTGGAGACGAGGAGACCCAGTCAGTTAATCATGTTTCAAGTAGTTCCGGACCAGCTCATCAAAGTGTTGGTGGAGGTCCGTCGGCAGCCAGCGAGGGAAAGAGTGAAAGTAATCCGTTTCAATCTTCATCCTCGCCAGTTGTGGCTATGGTTACAAAGCACGCCAACGGAACTCTCAATCTCTGGCATTTAGCACTTAGTGATCAGTCAAAGTTCACTCAAGTGCTGTCAGTTAGTCACGTCACGAGAATATCAGGACATCGATTCCGTGTCAACAGTATCTCTTGCCATCCTGTATTACCTCTACTATTGACCACTTCACATCACAACGTCATCAACAGTCCTGATGGTAAAAAAAAATCATAACATAACTGGGTCTTTCTGATATCTTTAATTTTTAATATTTCAGATAAAGAAGTCTTCGGTAGCACTAATTTAAAACAACGGCGGGAATCTGGTATGGCTAATCACGGCTACTGCAGTGAGTTGATATTATGGAAAGTAGAGACGGTTGGTCCTCTGGGCAAATCTGGTGGAGTCAAGGAATTGGCTCGCATTAACTCACCCCAAATGTCCGCGTTCGCATCAGTTGCTTGGATTCCTACCGTTTTGCCTAGGTAAGAAAACAGTGGATTACCCATTCTACACCATACTTATTCTATCTATCTATGCAGTTCGTCGTTGGGTGGGTATTCGAACTCTGCTAGCGCTTGTTTTGTTGCTTCCGACGGACACAGTTTGCGGATATACCAAGTAATTAAACTTTGAATTTATTCAAAAACATTAAACTGACATTATCTTATTTCAAATCAGGCTGTTATCGACGCCAGGACACTTTTGGCTCAGATTTTAATCACTCCAACCTTAGGCCCAAATAATCCTTTCAATACGTCTCTTGATCAAGAGGTTAGACATATATTGAAGTTATTACAATAGTAGAGACATTAAGTGTCGATTTTTTTTTCAGTCACCAATCCGCCAGTTCAAATTAGGCAATCGAACACCAGTGCGTATTGTTTCCGAACAATCAACCTCGCGGCCTGGATGTATTTTAGAACTAGACGCAATGGTTGAAGCAGCACATGATTGGAAGCAAACGCAGTTTCTCCACGTTTTCCAGCAGCAGTTGCTTACCGGCCACAAACTAACCAATAACATTGCAACACCTGCTGGTGTCCCAGCTTCAGATGCCGCCCGCCAAGCGGTGCCTGAAGTCGTCCCCCCTTCTACGAGAAAAAGTAACTATGACAAAACAAATCGTTTTTGGCAATTGAAATAAGTGAATTTTTTTTATTCCAGTGCCGCTTTCTCAGATGCCGCTTGCCGCAAGGATGAGCTTGATGGAAGTTACACAGTCGGCTGTTGTGGATCTACAAGAATCCCTGGCATTTAGCGAGCCTTTCTATGTTGTTGTAGTTGAAAAAGAAATCGAATCGGACTACAAACAAAATGAATCTTTTGGCTATCTGGAAACCAAGAGTTCGAATGCTGGCCGCCATGATAACTCAGATGGTGTGTTTTGTAGGATTTGTGTAGGCACTTAAACGTTCGAGGAGTAATAGTTGTATTTCATCCCCAGAACCTCCAGGAGCTACAGTGGTTCACGTGTGGAAACTTGTTATTTCGTCTTGCAACGAAGACCAGATCGGAGTGGCTAGTCCACTACAGAAACGTGCACCGGGTCCGAATGTGACTATGAAAACAACCAAAATGTGCACCCAACGTCTGCCACTTCCAAATGGAGTAGGAATTATCCACGCCTCGCCTGCTGCAGGTCATTTGAGGTTAGTTAAATTTTACTATTCCTGTTCATCCAAAATTAGTCTTAAATTTTCATTCTCTTTTAGTTCCGCTTCAATTTATCCTGCTTGCTTCGCCCCGTACGCAATGGTCACAGCGTGCACGGATGACACGGTGAGGTTCTGGCGTTGCAAGTTAGTTACAGAAAACAAACTGAAAGGGTCCACTGAAGAATTCTTAAGATGGGAAGAATGGCAGATGATCAGCAAAGAAGGAACTTCGTTGCTATCAATTTCAGGTATTATATCTTAAATTATAGCGTATAAAACGAATCCCAATTCATTGATTTTTTAATCATAGGGAGACCGTTATCAGTATCTGTCGCTTACAGTGGCCGTATTGCAGTTGCCTATAAAAACGGCAAGTCTTTTAAAGGAAAATCGATCCGAGACAATAGGAATGACGATACCCGTTATTTTGATCTTGTGGTGTCGATATATGAATGCGAATCTACCGGAGGTACTTAATAATGCAGCGAAAACGAAAAGAACAAGCTCACAAAAAATGTATTGTTCTTCTAAGGTTCCGAATGGGTTCAAGAGGATGTGATATATCTAAAAAATATTCGCTTGCCTCGCTTGCCGCCTGTCGATCCAAATATTGATCTTGCTTATTTACAAGAAGAAGGAGAGCATTGGTTAAAGAAACGGCAAGTTGGTATCGAAACGCTGACAAAGAATTTATCTCATGACGACCTAGAGATGCAGGACAAGGACAGTTCTTATGAACGTTTTCAACCAAAGATTCAAAGTACCTATAAGATTTTTTATCATCGCAAGTCATCCGTAAACTAAAATGGTCAATTAAAATGTAACAGGTCTTTTGTCGGTGCCCAGCTATGCAACGTTATTAACGTTAAAAAGATCTATTGAACATCGTGGAAATGTGTGCCCCTTAACTCAAAAGAATTTAGTACAATTGGATTGGGTATCGAAAGAAGATGGATCTCACATCCTCACTGTTGGCGTATGTTATATTTCTGAGATTTTTTAAATGAAAAATAGTTAACATCTTAAATGGATTTTTAGGTTGGACATCGAGTGTTATTATATACAGCCGTTTCCAGCCCAGCAGTGAAGGAAAAATTCAATAATTCAAAAATCGCAAAGAATGCCCAGAAACTTGCGAGACAGTCTTCCACGACATCGTCATTTAATCAAGATGATGTCACAGTCAGATGGTTACGTTTGCGTTCACTTGAATTAAGAACGGCCGACGGATTGCCTCCATTACCTATGCATTTGTCATGGGTGCGGGATGGCATTTTTGTCGTTGGAATGGACAACGAAATGCAGGTTTATTCGCAATGGAAAGATATGTTGAGTGGAATCACCAGCGGAACTGGGATGGCCGTAACCTGTTCAGTTTCCGTCCAAGGTATGCATTCTCTTTCTTTTCATGGACGTTTATTCATAAAGTACTGTTTGTGATCCATCAGGACCCCTAGGAGATGATAGCGGGACCGATTTGGAGAGTGACACTGAAGGAGGTAGTGTTGGCTATGATGATGATGTTGGAGAAGATCGTGATGTCCTCGATCGGGAACTGCATACATTAGCCAAAGAAGGTAACTTAACTGTTGTCTCCACTCTTGAATCTATCATTCTAATCATTTATTAAACTAAATTTACAAGGCCGCATAAGCTACGCTCCCAGTATGGCTCAGCTGCCTAGGGCAAGTTCGATGCATGCTTTAGCAGCTGCACACGTAACACACTCGAAAAAAGTTACAATGAATACTCCAAAAAAGAAAAAACTGGAAAATAACAAAGACAATACGGTCACCAGTCCCACAGTATCACTACTGCAAGACTGCTTACCTAGTTATGGGCTTTTTGAAGCCAGCCAAATTGCCTGTCCAGTTCTACCACAATATCACCCACAGCAACTAATGGAGCTTCTCAATTCTGGTGACTATTACATTCTTTTTAAGAAATCTATAATTTATAATGAGTTCTCACTTACTATTATTTTTTTTTATATAAAAAATATCAGGAAAAATCCGCTGGGTAAAAGCCATCTTGGCCCATTTGGTGCGGTGCATTTCAGGCCACCGTGGAGCAGATAGTGACGATGAGGATGACGATGATGGAGTCCAAAATCAAGATTCAGATTCCCACTCGTCAGCTAAACACTGGGCTCGAACTCGTACTCTTTCCATTAGTAGTCCGGATCATGAAGCGCGCAATATCAGTGCCGACCTTCACATCGCTGCAGTTCCAAAAGAGCTCACTCTTGACTACACCGAAATCAGTGCAGTTCCACCACTACCGCTTTGGCTTCTTTTAGCAGCTGATCAAGGATCGGCAAATTTGGGGGACTCAACTTCCGGTACCGATTCCTTGTTCCAGCCTTCATTGGAAACTCATGTAACTATTATGTTTCGTTAAATCGTTTCCTCGAATTTTCTTTGAAATTTTTCGTAAATTTATTCCGTAGGAAGAAGAAGAAGAAGATTTAGACGTCATTTTGAGTGAAAGCCCGCCTAAGCGAAAGAACAAACGTAAAAATGTTGGTGGAGCCCCTAACGCCCAACACCTACAACAGCAATATTTTCAATTCGGAACTCGGCAAGCTGCGCTTCTGACGAGTGTTTTGACCCATACTCAACTACCGGGTTTGAGCAGCGTGGACCAGATGCATCTTTTGGCTTTGGCAGACACCCTGGCCTCGTGCAGTGCCACGCATCTTGTCACAAGCACAATTCAAACTGGGGCTTCTAAGAATCTGTCCAAGAGTGGTAAAATGAATTTACAAAGATATTGGTGTCGAATTTTCAGTAAAAACTCGAATTGTTGTCCAGGTCCTTCCCATGCCGGCTCAGAGTCATCTTTGGATTCTTGCGGACTTCGCTTTTTGTTGGCTGCTCGTCATCACTCATACCTATTACGTTGCCTGCCACCTGTCCAGCGTGCTACTTTAAAAAAACAGGGAATCAGTAGTTCGTTGTTGACATGGGCTTTCCATTCGGAAGCGCAAGACGAACTCTTGCAGCTTCTTCCAGCCTTTACTAAACGTGAGAGTATCCTAGTTGTCACAACAATAACAACTTTTTCTGACTCTTTAATTTTGCGGTGTAGCTAACCCCACGTGGGCCGATTATCGTGAACTGGGATTTGGATGGTGGATGAGAAACAACGCCAGCTTACGTCGTTGCGTTGAAAAACTTGCCAAAGCCGCTTATCAAAGTCAAGGCGATCCATTGGACGCTGCCCTGTACTACCTGGCGATGAAGAAGAAAAATCTGGTCTGGGGTCTCTTCCGTCAAGTGCAAAACGAACGAATGACAGCTTTCTTTAGTAACAACTTCACTGAAGAGCGGTGGCGTAAAGCGGCATTAAAAAATGCTTACGCTTTACTTGGCAAACAGCGGTTTGAACATGCCGTGGCCTTCTTCCTTTTAGCTGGATCGCTAAAAGGTAATTACCTTCCTTTCAAACACGCTCAAATGGAAGTTTCTGTTGAATTCATGTTTAACTTAACTTATTTTAACAGATGCCATCGACATTTGCCTAAGTCGAATGTGTGATATTCAGTTAGCAATTGTTATCACGCGTCTGTATGAAGGCGACATGGAATCCGTTCCGCCAGGACTGAAGAAACTACTGCACGATCACGTACTGAACTCTGCCGAAAGCAGCGAACCTGCTACCGTTTCGGCAAGTTCGGACCCTTTCTTGCGATCAATGTCTTATTGGCTCATGGCTCAGTACACTGACAGTCTGAGCACATTGTTGGAGCGACGTAGTGATAAGGGCGAGCTAACAAAATCGCAGAGCATCGCAAGTCCAAGCGTTTTCAACTTTTACATCTACCTTCGCAATCATCCTCTTATTATAAGACAGCAACTGGCTATGTCAGCCAAAGGTAGTGTCTTTGGTGCAGCGGTGCAGACTGTTAACTGCATGGTTACAAGTTTTTCAACACTTGTCTTTTCTGCTTTCAGGGCAATCAACAAACAAGCGGACGCACTTGGCCGGCGTTGGTGCCATTAGCGTAGATAAAATGTACCTGCTGCAAGAGTGGATAACGCCCCTTGAGAGACGCCTGTACTTTACTACAGCTCATGCTCATTTCCTCGCTGGTTGCCCCGCTTTGGCGTTGGAAATGTTGTCCAAATTGCCGGATCACGTTCAGCAGCCTGACAGTGACTCAGATAGAAACTCTGACTTGGCAGGCGATGGTAAAATAGAGTGTAAAAGCTTCATGTTTCTGAAACTATTTTTAATTAATTAAAAATTTTTTAGATAATGCAACGGTCGATATTGCCCAAGCGAAAAGCGAAGAAATGATGGATTG
>JACCDP011392027.1_pt1 | contig 12116 bp, 11 predicted proteins | sample 7445841 | NCBI WGS metagenome assembly JACCDP01 (sample SAMN15323441, study PRJNA562643) | freshwater metagenome | isolation source: river surface water | place: USA:Blue River Watershed | collected 2017-08-17
GGTGGTGCGCTGCTAGAAGGTTGCTTTGGTTCTATATCAGCCATTGTGGGCTCTTTTGAGGGTGGTTTGTCATTGGGCAGTTGTTTTGGTACCTTATTTGGGATTGGTTTAGATTCGCTATTCGCTATTCTGGGGATTGGCTTTGGCATTACTATTAGGTCTTGCGCTGCTGTTCCAACAACAATATCAGCCGGTGAACTTGGGATGGGTTGAACAGGAGCAGCACTCGCTGCCGTTCCCATTACCAGCGCTTCTCCTAAGGCCTCTACTTCTTTCACTGGTAGGAGTGTTGTCAATGCACTGTCGTTGTCATTGTCATTGTCAGTATTTTTAGAGCTTTTCAAAACATTATCTAATGCTTGAAGTTCCTTTTTAGGATATGCAACATCTTTTCCAAGCGGTTGCCGTTTTAGTTGGGAAGCCTTTGTTTGCTTCGCACTTGCTTGTGGAGTATGAGAAGCTAAGGCTCGATTCATCGCCACAACTTGAGCACGTGGGAAGGCCTCTTCCAAAGATGAAGCCTTTGAAGCCTTTGAAGCGTTTGAATCGTTTGAAGATTGGTTCGTGGCATCTTCTTCTTCCTTTGGGTACATGTTTGCTGTAAGATGCGCTTGAAGAGCCCTAGTTTGTGCCTTTGGGAATGCTTGCTCTTTAAAATCTATCCCTTCATTGTGCCCATAGGTTTGAGACATATACAAAATCTTTACAAGTGAATGATAAAATATTTCCCGAAAGCAACATTAGAATGACTCAAACACAGACACATTTATTGGCCAACTTTATGATTCTATGGGCATTTATTGCATGGGTTGTTACGCGTTGGATGATCCAATCTAAAGTGGATGCACAAGTGCAGGACATCAAAGACAAGAAACTAGCAATCATTCTTGTTGTGATTCTGCACGTTTTAACATTCTATTATATTCTAGTGCTTACTGCACTGGCGTCTTTAGCATTACTATATCTTATCAAGTTTCTTATCTTAGATTTCTTTAGCATAAGCTTTCCACACAATATTGTCGACGGTATGTTAAGCTTTGTTGTGTCCGCTCGACACATCAAATTCAACGCTCTGATCATCTCCACCTTTCTCATATTTGCTGCAACAACGATCATGACATCATCTAATCCATCGCATGAAGTACTAAGATCGAGGATAGAAGCATTGTTTGTATTTTTCCTAATCATGTACGTATGTGCCTTCATTGTGTTTTGTATAGGTTGATGATCATAGCAATAGCAATAACAGTAGCAAACCTATCCAAAAGTATCCGAGGGTTCTATAAAAGGCCATAGCATCTTCCAAGTACAATGTATTCTTTTTCTTTACAATATCACCAAACTTGATCTTGAATAAGGACCAAAGGTTCGGGCCAAAGTTCTTCTCAACTGACGAAGAGGGAACGGACTTTTCAAAATATGTTGTGGCCATGGCGTAACTAATAAGTGCAAAAACGGCTATCACTATGCACCTTTTTACGCTGAACAACATCGCCAGCATAAATAACGCGGATTTTATTGACAATCCATAGTATGCTAAAACAATACAAACAATTGCAATGACACATATGACAAATATGATCGAAAAAACTGTCAAACCTTGTTGAGCCATTTTTCTTGAAATCGTTGCTTCTTCATCTTCGAATTCGTCATAGGATGAGTCGTTCTTCCGGATGTTTAGCAAATACAGTTTTGTGATTGAGCTCGATATGATCAATGCGCACAATAAAAGCACAAAAATGATAAACGTCGTGACACCAATCATTTCTTTTCTTCGTTTTTCTCTTTGAACTAAACATAGAGATAGATTAAAATAAAAAGCATGAATAAACCCTCTTCCACGAACCAACAATCATTGGAGTTCCAACTCGAGCTGATGATGGTGCACTTGGAACAGATGAACAAAAGACTTGATATGTTGGAAAAAACTTGCGTTTCTCTCATGGAGAAAAGTAATACGGCGCCATTGGTCTGCCCCTATCATGCTCAGCAACATTTAGCAAAACGGATACAACACGATCTGGAGCAGCATCAACCTAAGAAAAAAGAATCCGAAACACCTCCATCTCCACCTTCTTCTTCAAAAATAGGTCTGCAGCGCAGAGCGGCGGTGTGATGATCCAGCGGATAATTATTTATTAAACGCACGCATGTTCCATACAATGAACAAAATAGCACATGGATAAAGTAACCTGAAGAAAAACTCCTTTGTCGGGGTCAAAGCATTTGACTCCAAGTAGTCTTTCATATAGAACTTGGCAACCCAATGCAGAGATAATGCAAGCATAAATACCAATGTAAACATCACAAGTTTCATGACATCGCGTTTCTTTCCCCATAGTCTGTCCAAGTAACCCGGTTGGGAGCTCTGTTGCTGTTGCTGTTGATTGTACATGTCTTTCTGTCGTTTCAACTCCGCGGATAGCAAATATACCTTCTCATCGGATGTCATTAAAGGCGATTCCATCGAGGATGGAACAGGCACAGGGACTGAAATTGCTTCATGCTGAGAAACTTGTGAGGAAGAAGCACGCTTTTCACGCTCCGTGTCATGACCACTGTGATCAACGCCGGCAACAGAAGGTTGGGACAATGGTTTTGCCACACTTGGAATATCCGTCCGCGAGTAGGCAGCATACAGATCACTGCCGCTCAGCATTCTTTCTCATTCCATCACAAAAAAAAACATGAATTATTTTCTAAGTTTAAATCATAAACTACGATGGACGATCTCTTCTTTGTTTTTGTAGTTTTGCTCACATTGTTGACTTTCATTAGCGCCCTTGGGGGCTCAATTTACGATGCAGAAACATTTGCTATGCCAACATATGTTTCCGGCAAAACAAAAATGTCAAAACATCATGCCGCTGGTGGCATGAGGACCGGCAAAGAGCGTTTTGAGGACGACTCTGTTGTTCCCATGGAGGATACCACCATTCCTACCGTTCCCTCCCTCGAAGAGCCAGATACGATGCCATCTATCATCATGGAGGACTCTATGATGATGCCTGACACGATGCCAGATGTGACCACTATGGCACCGATGATGGCTGAGAACTGGGAGGAGGAGCCTACTTATATGGCCGACACTATAGATTCTATGCCGGACATCTTGCCGGATACCATGCCGACCATGCCACCGGAAGACGAAATGCCCGTTACGGACATGCCATCCATGTCAACCGAGGAGTTTGTGGTAGAGGGCTTTGATGGTGATATGTATGCAGCATTCTAAGAGAATTCAAAATCAGATGCAGAACTGGGCTCATCTTCGTCTTGTTGATCATCACTGTCTTCCTCAGCAAAATACTTGTTTTCTTTTTTAATCAAACGATGAACAAAATTCCTATCGTCATTGATTTTACCACCAGCTTCAGATGCTGCAGCCCCCCCTTCAGCTCCTTCAGCTCCATCATCATCATCATCTGAATTCTCTTTGTATGCAATACTACGTCCAAGAAAGTAACTTGCAAAATCGCGCTGGTAATTAGGATTCAATACACTTTGCGAAAATTGTCGTTTCTGCGAAGGCACATAGTACTTGATGGAAATTATTAAAAGATGATTGGCACTTTTAAAATCATACAAACTGCCATCACTTGTTTCAAATCTTAATGTTAGCTTGTCCAACTTTCCAATAGGGTGAAATGGCTTCTTCTTAAGATTAACAAAGTCAATGCGCTGGTGAGCAACATCATTAACATTGAACATCTTGAACAGAGCAATACCAGGGGAGAAACGTCCATATGCACGACTTCCATAAATATGATCATCGAGCTCCTCGCATCTCAAGATGCAGTATCTTGTACCCAGCAGGTACACAACACCGGGACTGATGATTTTGTAAACCATAGAAGCGTTATTGTATAACGCAGCAAGTTCTGTCGGCACAGGAATCATAATCGATCCAAACATCCGTTTGTTATCTTTGTAATACACCTTCGTGTAGTATCCTTCATTATTTGGATACGAATATTCGTCGAAACCCATCACAGTTCGAATGGTAGATCTGTCCATATCAAAAAAGAAGGGCGACAAACTGCTGAACCTTAGATTCGGACGAATAGAGATATCATCTACGAAACCATTTTCTATATCAATGCTACTACCTTGGAAGGCACGTTTGACTTCCGTTAGAAAGTTGGTAATTCCGTAGTTTCCGGGAATCAGCGAAATTAGCTGTAATTTGATCTGCATGAAGTATGCGTTGTTTGATGCAATTCGTTCGTAGCCGTTCTTAGAACCATTGTTTTCAAAGCTTTCATATGTTAAGCAATATATCCGATAGGTCTCAAATGTGTATGATAGAGAATTACCATCAGGAGGCCGAACAGAGTAATACTCGGCGGGTTGCCATTGGAGTTTATCTGCAATTTTGACGTCTGGGTACATGCTATAACGAACTATGGTAGAGATAAATGACTGTGCGTTCTGCGTGAGCTTAAAAGAAATATCCCAGTTTGTTCTGTACTTGATATAGTAGCTCTGTCCATTTTTCGTCAATTCAAAAAACATTGTGTAGCGGTAAGGGGATGCATTAGGGAGCAACTCCGGTACGTCTGACAATGAATCAATATATTGCGTGACTGGTTGTTGATAAAGTTTGCGCCGTACAAATGACAGCACGCGGCAGCTGTTGATTCTAGATCTAATTTTAACCTTCATGGGATCTTGCAAGAATACAGATGGATTTCCCGCGTATGCATTAGGTAAGAACACGCCTGTTCGATATTGATATATGGTTTCCAATGACCACTCGAACGTCTCTCTGTTGAATTCATTTGCATTCAATATAACTGTACTTTTGTCCAAATGTAATGATTCTCGGACAAGTACCAAGAATTTCGATCCATTTGCAGATTCATTCGTAAACATGTCTTCAATATGCGCATCCGTCAACCATTGATTTTCTAGGAGGGGAAGGGCTGGTGGCAAAAAGCTTCCTCTGTAGTATGCCGCTGTCAATAACATCCGAGTGGTAAATAACATTTGATAGGTGTAGGGTTTGGAGTTAGGAATGTAATTGATATCGGACAATATATCATCAAAACCATCGATCCCTGCCAACTCGTTGAACAATACTTGAAATTCATTTGTTGTCGGTTTGTCTGCATCTGCTACAATCAATTGTCCATCATAACCGATAAACATATCATTCCCGCTCTCATAGTTTGGGTCGTTAACGACCTCATATAATCCAGTACGAAGAAGGTTGTTATTCACGTCGATATTGAACATGGTCGAAGGTATGGAGGCGTCTAAAACATCAAGACCATATACAAATCGAAAGGGTTCGTCTAATGGAAACACGTAGTTGTTTGGCTTTGCAAATTTGTCGCGATCGCGCTGAGCACTGTCAATATATAAAACACAACTATCTTTTTCGCTGTTGTCTTTTAAAAAGTCAATATCTTCGATGCTCATGTCGTCTGCCTTTCGATCTTTAGATAATTACAAGAGATTAAGTGTCCCTTAGATCCGTCACATCCGAGGACATAAAAAACATATGTAAGAGCTGCAACACCATCATCATTATCTTGAAAATATTGGCACAATAATGCCTCCACCAGTTTTCGATGTCAATATAAAAGTAGAGGAGCTTGATGAATCGAGTGTTCATGCTGAGGAAGTCGCGGGGATAAACATTCGATTATGGCCGCATCAACGCGCGCTTCTACATCGGTGTCAAATGTTAGAGAATGCAAAAGTACCCCTAAAGTCATTCAAGGCATTGGAGGAAACCGCATCGGATGAAGACTTTTTGCAAACACAAGTTGGCATCATAGGCGACTCGGTTGGTTCAGGAAAGTCGTATGTCATTTTGTCCCTCATCCATCAATCGCGGGATCATCCCGTGCCAACAAATGAAAGCTCAATCAAAGCATATGGTAACAACAAGGTGATCATGTGTTTCTCCGAAAGATGTCGCAACGTAAAAACAAATCTGTTGGTCATACCTCATAATCTGGTATCTCAATGGTCGCATTATATTAAGAAGTTCAGTTCTACGCTGAAATACACAATTGTTTCCAAGAATAAGCATGTCGATGCAATCGCTGATGGTCCGCATGACGAATTTCTTTCGAATGATATTGTTATAGTCACAGCATCTTTCTATCCAAATATAGGTCAATATATTGCATCAAAAGGCTTCAAAATGAGGAGAGTAATATTTGATGAGGTGGACAATATGAATTTACCCAACTGCATGCACATCGAGAGTAGATTTTATTGGTTTATCACGGCCAGTTATGGGAATCTCTTGTCTCCTCGAGGTTTCACTACATTCATGGGCCATCGGACTATATGGCATGCTCAAGGCTTGCGAAACTCGGGCTTTATCAAAGAGTTGTTTGTAGATCTTGCACAGAATCTCAAGTTGGATATGGTCAAGACGCTGGTTGTCAAAACGAGTGATGCATATGTCAAGCAATCTGTCATGTTGCCAGAGATACAGAATGCCTACATCAAGTGTCAAACGCCTCTGATCATTCACACTCTGTCAGGGTTTGTCAACCGAGATGTCATCCAATCGTTGAATGCAGGTGACGTAGAAACGGCTATTCGGTTAATCAATCCAAACCACGTGACTACCGAGGCAAACATCATTTCATTGCAGATAGAAAAGCTCCAGAGGGATTTACATAACACAAATGTCCGCATTGAATTTAATCAAAATCTGCAATATGACGATGAAGAAGATAAGCAACAAGAGCTCAACAGACTTGCTGCCAAGCGGGATGAGATTTCGAAAAAGATTCAAGGCATTCAGCAGCGAATCAAGGATGCAGATGCATGTTGCATATGTTATGATGACTTCAAAAAACGTGTAGTTTCACCATGTTGCTCGAATTCATACTGTTTTGTTTGCTTGAACATTTGGCTTGCCCGTCGAGAAAGCTGTCCACTTTGCAAACAAAAGTTACTTCCAAAAGATGTGATGGTTGTGAATGATGTCGAGGATGCATCGATGCAGAACCTTCACGACTGTCCCGAGGAAAGTCAAATGAATGAGGCATTCGATAAGATCAAGAATTTGGAAATTATGCTGCGCGCACATCTGAATGGTCAAAACCGGAAGATTATCATTTATTCAGCGTACGAGACAACATTTTACAAGGTTGCCGATCTCTTGACGAAATTAAATATCAAATACAATTACTTGAAAGGAAATGACGGTCAACTGAATTCAATTATTCGTAATTACAAAAATGGGGATCTGAAAGTGCTGTTGGCGAATACCCGGCATTACGGTAGTGGTCTCAACTTGGAGAACACCAGTGATATTGTGATGTTCCACAAAATGGATTCTATGATGGAGAAACAGGTTATTGGAAGAGCTCAGAGGTACGGCAGAGCCACGCCATTGAAGGTCTGGTACCTCCTTTATGAAAATGAAATGGGCCAAATATGATCGTGCATTACAAAATTTTCTGTTTTATTAGAGTAACCGATGCAAGCTGCCGACCGGTTTCTCAAGCTCGAAAAAAAGCGGCGTAACCGTGTATGCAAACAACAGAAAGGAAAACGCGGAGAATATGACCCTGATATAGATGTGTTCGAGTACGACTCCTTGCAACAGCTGATCGCAAAAAAGCCATTCCGTGCACCGTTTGGCGATTGCATAGAAAGCGAGACAGGGTCTGACGAGAAAGATGCGCATAATCGATACTACCCAAAGGTTCGTACAGAAGTACAATGTGATGATGTTGAAGGGATATGGAAGGGGAAGACGCAGAATCGTGTGAATAAGCGAGATGATGGCGTGTGTTGGGTTGAAGAGGATGATGCAAGGTGTGCTGAAAAATATGAGCGCGAGTCGAATGCGAAGTCAAAATGTAATGCCGACGAATCATGCAAATGGGCATTCAATGAATGTTTCTCGCGTCGATCGTTTGATGCACTGCCTGCTGTTTTCCCGGAAGATTGGCCGCGTGATATTGTTAAGGAGGACATTCAACAATATTTGTTTGAGTATTTCAACAGTGGCGATTACCGACCACCGAAGCACTTGTCTTTGTTCGGCATGGGTAATAGATGCACGGTCAAAGAATTGAGCAAAAACAACTTGTCTTTGCCGCAAGTTGTCGTGAATTCTGTTATGAAGGGTATGGCCAAACATCCGGAATCATCAAATCGTGGTTTGTTGGTTTGGCATAGTACCGGCAGCGGCAAGACATGCACGGCGACCGGAGTGATTGATGCTTTCTGGGACACAAACAAGAATATCGTATTTGTGACATCCGTGGAGGCCTCTAGCAGCAATCCCCCATCGAACTTTCACAAATGCGCGCATCGGTTCTTTCCTCGATTTGCGAACATGTCTTTGGATAGAGTCAAAGCGGCCTTCGACAAACGGAAAGTGCAATTTTTTACATTTGCACAACTGGCTCACTTCTTGTTGATAGCCAACCCTCTAAAACGTGTAAAGAAACCTGAAGACATCGAGCGACATAAAAACTTCTTGAACAATGCCGTCATCATCATCGATGAAGTGCATAACATTTTCAAGCCCCTCCCGAATCAGAGGTTGGAGAACAATGCCGTTCGCAGGTTTCTTGCGGATTATAGCAACAAGCGAACGACCAACTTGAATGTGGTAATTTTGACAGCAACGCCGGGCAACACTACCGAGGATATTGTGGCACTCTTGAATTTGGTGAGAGATCGGAAAGCACCTCCGATTATGCCACCCAAAACGAATGATGCCGACAGCCTTCAAAAGTTTACGCGAGAAATCAGGGGGCTAGTAAGCTACTTTGACATGTCCAAGGATTACACAAAGTTCCCCAGGGTTGTCTATCAAAGGGAAAAGTTGGCGCCTTTGTCGATGAAACAATTTGTAAAATACGTCGAGGCATACAATGGCGAACCGAGCTCTGCAGTAGATTACGATGGTTTGTCACGCAAAGACGCCTTGGAAAGATACTACAAGAAATCCCGTAAATACTCCAACATGCTATATAATTTTGAAAAAGATATGTTGATCAATGAGTTCTCATCCAAAGTTCCTTTGTTGCTGAACACGCTTGCCGAATCTCCACGAGAAAAGCATTATGTATACTCTGCGTTCTTTGAGAGGCGTGGTTTTGGCGGCCAAGGCATACCAGCAATTGCAAAGCTGCTTGAGCAAGAACTTGGCTACAAAAAAATGAGCGTTGCTGAGGCTAGAAAGTTTGTACGTGCCTTGGAAGCAGGCGAAGATTACTCTAAAGAGAAACGTTATGTGTTGGCTCTGAGTGCTGACCTATCAGCAGATCGGGAGAATTTGAATGCTCTTGTCAAGGCATATAATCATGCTAAAAACGTGAATGGAGAGTATATCCACGTATTTTTAGCTTCACAGGGGTATAATGAGGGCGTAGACCTGAAAGCCGTGCGACATATCCACATCTTTGAACCTTTATTATCTCTTTCAGCAGAGCAACAGACAGTCGGTCGTGCGGCGAGGTTTTGCAGTCACAGCGACCTTTCATTACAAGAATGGAATGTGCAAATCCATCGCTACCTTTCAACATTACCTTTGGACATGAGCGCTTTCAATGATAATTATATCGAAGATAGGATTGAGTCTATTCAAATAGAAATTAGCGAAGCGCAAGATCGGTTAACTCAAATCAAAGGCGCAAAAGGTCCGACAGCTGCAAAAGCCAAAGAGGACATCAAGAAGTTCGTGGCTGGTAAGCGGGCAGAGGTCAGGAAGCTTCAATCGAAGAAAAAAGAAATAGAAAAGATGAATCTGAAGCACTTGCAAATGATAGATGAGCAAATCATGAACGAGCGATTTGAAAAGGTAAAGGAGTTGATGACAGTTTATGATGTGATCCGCAAACAAGCAATCGATTTTATGTTGTTGAAGGACTTTCACGAGTCATCTTCCTCTTGAAAAATTTCCCATAGTATAACAAACAAATAACAAAACAATGGGGCTGACACCAACTCATTGGGGACCTTATTTTTGGGGAACAATTCATATCACTTGCCTTGGGGCTCCGGATGTTTTTGATGATTTTGATAAACAAGCCTATGCCAACTTTTTCAACACATTGCCATTTGTTCTTCCGTGTGGTTCGTGTGGCAAGCACTTTTATGAGACGTTACAGATGGAGCCGGTCGAGCCGTCTTTGACAACAAAATATGCATTGTTTGAGTGGTCTGTAAAAGTACACAACATTGTAAACAAGCGTCTTGGAAAGCCAGAAAAGACATTGGACGAATCACTATCATTTTGGAGCAAAGTATGTTTAGGCGAAATCGCAACATGCCCACCTGCTTCGGGAATGCTTCGGCCACAATCCCCCAGAAGTAACGACAATCCTAAAGCATGGCTAGAGATGCTGGCTATTTTAATAATCGGGTTCTCTGTAGGTGGCGGGCTTGGTTATATATATGGTAAGAGATTGGAAAAGTAAACCAATTCAATAAATTTGTGCATTGTATATAAAAGCGTTTTATGTGGTCAAACCGAACCTATCTTTTTGTTTTGGTAGGCATCATCATTTTTGCTTTGGGTGTAATTTGGTGGTTTGAGGCCTCCGAGGCAAGTGATCCAAATACAAGGGGTGATGATGACGATGCCGAGGAGGCTTCTAGAGAGCAGTACGATGGGACAACCCGTCGATTGCCCATGTATCGAGGAGATGATAATGAATACGGAAATGATAGTGATGGTAGGCGTAAACCCATCGTATACTATGGTAGACGCGGTGCACGCGGTGCACGCGGTGGACGCGGTGGAAGCGGAGGGTTGATGCCTTTGCTAGCAATGGCACTTTTCGGTAACGACCACGCTGGACAACAGGGGATTTTGCATGAGGGTTGCCAGCATTGCGGCACCAAATATGAGCCTGTGTGTGCTGAAAACTCTGGTACAACTTACACCAATCAATGTTTTGCAATATGCAACGGCGAAAAGCCTCCTTTCCGACCGGGAACTTGCGGAATTCCCGATGAATCTAAAACAACAGGTCCAAAATTCGAGAGAGTTTCTCAATATTGTGGTTGTGATAATGTAACGGATCCTGTTTGTGATGCAAAAGGCAAAGTCTATAAGAATAGCTGTTTTGCTGCGTGCAGCGATGATGCAGTAAGGCCTTTTAAATATGGCAAGTGCGATGGTGCGGCGCAATGCTCTTTGTCACCAGCCCCGACGACTACAACAACAGGCACACCCGCAGGTACACCCGCCCCTACTACATCAGCTCCCAGTAGTACGTCGACGACAACTTCAAGAGCACCAGCTAACACAACCACTTCTACCACATCTAGCGCTTCTACCACTTATGGTCCCACTACTTTTGGTCCCAGTAGTACGTCGACGACAACTTCAGGAGCACCAGCTAACACAACCCCATCCACGCCAACCAGCAGCACTCCTTCTAGCAACACTCCTTCTGGCACCACCACAACCACATCCACACCAACCAGCAGCACTCCTTCTAGCAACACTCCTTCTAGCACCACCACAACCACATCCACACCAACCGGCACTCGTTTTAGCACCACCACCACAACCACCCAAGGCCCTTCAGTTCTAGGGACCCTAACTTCTACAACAACGACAACGACCAAACCTCCCACCACCACCACGACCCTCAAACCTCCCACCACGACCCTCAAGCCTCCCACCACGACCTTGAAACCTCCCACCACGACCTTGAAACCTCCCACCACCACCTTGAAACCTCCCACCACCACGAGTTTCAAGCCTCCCAACACGACCGTAAGGCCTCCCACGACGACCGTAAGGCCTCTCACGAGTTTCAAGCCTCCCAACACGACCGTAAGGCCTCCCACGACCCTCAGGCCTCCCACCACGACACTCAAGCCTCCCACCACGACCGTAAGGCCTCCCAACACGACCCTCAAGCCTCCCACGAGTTTCAAGCCTCCCACCACGACACTCAAGCCTCCCACCACGACACTCAGGCCTCCCAACACGACCCTCAAGCCTCCCAACACAACCCTCAGGCCTCCCAACACGACCCTCAAGCCTCCCAACACGACCGTAAGGCCTACCACCACGACCCTCAAGCCTCCCAACACGACCCTCAGGCCTCCCAACACGACCCTCAAGCCTCCCAACACGACCCTCAGGCCTCCCAACACGACCCTCA
>JACCDP010202605.1_pt1 | contig 12115 bp, 12 predicted proteins | sample 7445841 | NCBI WGS metagenome assembly JACCDP01 (sample SAMN15323441, study PRJNA562643) | freshwater metagenome | isolation source: river surface water | place: USA:Blue River Watershed | collected 2017-08-17
AGCCAGTTGTACACCGCAGCTGAAGAAAGTGCGGCTGAAAGTACAACAATTGGAAATGGTGCTTTAAGCAACAGTGCGATGATTGCAACGGTTAGACCAACTAACCGTTGGTCAATCATCAGTTGTGATTTTTCCGAAAAACTTTGCACGGCAACCAAGGCACTGAGCAAGGCGATCGGGATCAAAGCATTAATTTTTTGAATCTTTGGATGTGAAAGCCAACGCTCTGGCACAGAATGCCCGGAATACTTCAGAAGAAAAGCAATCACGCTTGTACCAATAGTGGCTACCCAGAAGATGGTCATCGCTTCAACCCCACTGCAATAGCAATAAATGCGGTGGCAATAATTGGTAAACCAGCCGGAAGGATTGGGGTCATTGCAATTGCAAAGATCGCACAGCCAACTGCAAGTGCTCTTTCAAAATTCCCCGTTAATCGCGGCCAGACGAGTCCCAAAAATGCTGCCGGGACCGCTGAATCTAAACCAAAAGCTCGTACATCACCCATTGCTTGGGCACCTAGCGCACCTGCCAAAGTAAAGAGATTCCAAAAAACAAATACACCTATTCCGGTGTACCAAAAACCTTTTCGCATGGCATCAACCCCGCGTGGTTCCTGACCCAATGCAACGCCTGTAGATTCGTCAATAGTCACTTGCGCAGCAATAACGCGCTTTAAACCTTTTACTTGTAAACGCGGAGCCATGATTACTCCATACAAAGCATTTCGAACACCAAGTAATGACGCTGTAGCAATTCCACTTATTGCAGATCCACCAGCACCGATGACACCGATGACTGCAAATTGAGATGCACCAGAAAAAGTTAATAGCGATAGCAAGCAGCTCTGAAGTACAGAAAATCCATTTGCTACGGCAGCTGCACCAAAAGCCACACCGTAAGCCCCAACAGTCAAAGAAACGCTCAGTGAATCCCGCAGAGTGGCGGAGGCAACTTTGGACACGCGGCTATTGTGCCGTATATATCCACGAGCGCCTAGCCTCGACTGGATAGGGTGCGACCATGAGTGAAGAGATTATTTACCGCGATGATGTAACCGTTGAATTAGTCAAGGCCAGTGCAAGTGATGCAGATGTAATCTGGGCTGCACGTGTTTCAACAGCTGGCGAACAGTCAATGGATGAGATCGGCGAAGATCCAGCACGTTCAGCGGGCTTGATTAATTACCTTGCACGCGAACGTCACGGCTCACCTTTTGAGCACACTTCAATGACCTTCTTTATATCTGCGCCAATTTTTGTCTTTCGTGAATTCATGCGCCACCGCATTGCTTCATACAATGAGGAGAGCGGTCGCTATCGCGAATTGAAACCGGTCTTTTATGTTCCATCCGCAGAACGCAAGTTAGTTCAGGTCGGAAAAACTGGTGCATACACTTTTGTCGATGGCACTAAAGAACAATTTGATGTAACTGTTGAATCAATGAAGGCGGCATACGTTGTCGCATACGAGAGTTACGTGAAAATGCTTGAAGCAGGAGTTGCTCGTGAAGTTGCACGCGCTGTATTGCCTGTAGCTACGTATTCTTCAATGTATGTCACCATGAATGCTCGTGCGCTTATGAACTTTCTTTCCTTGCGCACCGGCCGTGAAGGCTCCCATTTTCCTAGCTACCCTCAACGTGAAATTGAGATGGTTGCCGAGAAAATGGAGGTGGAATTTGCACAATTAATGCCGCTTACATACGGAGCCTTCGAAAAGTCTGGACGAGTCGCCCCTTAATACGGGTAGAGTTCGCCACATGACAACGCCTGCACCATTTGGACGTCTTCTGACGGCGATGGTCACTCCCTTCACAAAAGATGGAGCGATTGATTGGGCAGGAATTGAAAAGATTGCCGCTCATCTAGTTGCAAACGGGCATGATGGAATTGTCGTCAATGGAACAACGGGTGAAGCCCCAACCACAAAATCCTCTGAGAAAGAGGAGATCATCCGAGTAGTTCGAAACACTGTTGGGTCCACCATCAAGGTTTTATCTGGTGCAGGCGATAACGAAACTGAGTATTCAATCAACCAAGCAAAGCGCACCGAAAAAGCTGGAGCAGATGGTTTGCTCGTTGTAACGCCTTATTACAACAAGCCACCACAAGCCGGAATCGAAGCTCACTTTCGCGCAGTTGCAGACGCAACAGATCTTCCAATGATGATGTACGACATTCCAGGTCGCACAGGTGTGCCAATTGAACCTGACACTCTTGTTCGACTAGCTGAGCACCCACGTATCGTTGCGTTGAAAGATGCAAAAGGTGATGTCGCATCAACATCCTGGGTTATCAAGCGTTGCGGAATTCCTGTGTATTCAGGCGATGACATTTTGAATCTGCCATTGCTTTCAGTTGGCGCTGTTGGTTTTGTTTCAGTGTGTGGTCACACAGTTGGTAAGGACCTACGCGAATTACTCGATGCTTGGTTTGCAGGAAACTCAGCTCGCGCACTAGAGATTCATCAAAAACTTCTTCCGGTGTACACAGGTACATTCCGCACACAAGGTGCGATTCTGACTAAAGCTGCGCTCACACTTATGGGCCTACCTGGTGGCCACACTCGTCTTCCACTCGTCGATGCAACAGATGCTCAGATTGCGCAACTGCGCGAAGATCTGCGCGCTGGTGGCGTCGCAGTTAACTAATGAATCATCCACATCCAAATCTCGGCACACCACCTGCGCTAGTTAACGGCGGTTTGCGAATTGTTGCACTAGGTGGATTAACTGAAATTGGCCGCAATATGACGGTCTTTGAATACAAATCAAAGCTACTCATTGTTGATTGCGGAGTTTTGTTCCCCGAAGATAACCAGCCAGGAATTGATTTGATTTTGCCTGATTTTTCCTACATAAGAGATCGACTACACGATGTGGTTGGAATTTTCCTAACACACGGACATGAAGACCACATCGGTGCGGTTCCATACCTATTGCGCGAACGTGGCGATATCGCACTATATGGTTCGGCTTTAACTCTTGCGTTAATTACAGCAAAGCTTAAGGAACATCGAATTTCCCCACTTACTCGTGAAGTACGCGAAGGTGGAACAGAGGATGTTGGTCCATTTACTTTGGAATTTGTCGCCGTCAACCATTCAATTCCAGATGCTTTAGCGGTAGTGATTAACACCGATGCTGGTCGAGTATTGGCAACTGGTGATTTTAAGATGGATCAACTTCCTTTAGATGGTCGAATTACAGATTTAAGAACTTTTGCTCGACTAGGCGAACAAGGCGTTGATTTGTTTATGGTCGATTCGACTAACGCCGATATTCCAGGCTTTACACCCTCTGAACGTGAAATCATGCCGGCCCTTAACCGCGTCATCGCATCAACTAAACGGCGAGTTATTGTGGCGTCGTTTTCTTCGCATGTGCATCGTGTTCAGCAGGTGATTGATATTGCCGCTCACCATGGACGCAAAGTTGTTTTTATCGGTCGATCAATGGTTCGCAATATGAAGATTGCAGAAGACATGGGATACCTGCATGTGCCTGCCGACTTAGTTATCGATGCAAAAGATTTAGATCAATATGATGATAATGTTGTTTTGATTTGCACTGGTTCACAAGGTGAACCAATGGCAGCACTTTCTCGTATGGCAAATGGTGATCACCAGATTCGTGTGGGAGAAGGCGACACAGTTATCTTGGCATCATCGCTGATTCCTGGAAATGAAAACTCTGTTTTCCGAGTGATCAACGAGTTGACTCGATTTGGTGCAAAAGTTGTGCATAAGGCAAATGCGATGGTGCATGTTTCGGGTCACGCAGCAGCTGGTGAATTGCTGTACTGCTACAACATAGTTAAACCAAAGTATGTAATGCCAATCCACGGTGAATGGCGACACATGAAAGCAAATGCCGAGCTTGCGATCCAATCTGGTGTTGCTCGGGGAAACACTTTTATTGTCGATAACGGCGTCGTAATCGATTTGATTGATCATGAAGCAGAAATTGTTGGAGCAGTCCCAGTTGGTTTTGTCTTCGTTGACGGACAAAGTATTGGTGATATAACTGAAAGCTCGCTGAAGGATCGAAGAATTTTGGGCGAAGAAGGTTTTATTTCTTGTGTGGTTGTTATTGATTCACAAAGCGGCAAGATAGTTGCAGGACCAGATATTCATGCCCGTGGTTTTAGTGAAGATGCTGCAATGTTTGATGAGGTCAAAATGAGAATCGAAAAGGCACTTGCAGTGGCGGTTGCAGATGGCAATAACGGCACCCATCAACTGTCGCAAATTGTGCGAAAAACTATTGGTGGCTGGGTTGGCGGCGAACATCGCCGAAAGCCGATGATTGTTCCTGTCGTTATTGAAGTTTAAGTAACGGCGCGCCTAGTAGGTTCGCAATTGTTCACCCTTTACGATCGGGCGTGTGGCCAAAAGAAAAAAAGCAAAAAGTAAGACTGGAGCAGTAGGCGGAGCTCTTGGTCGCGGCCTTGCATCCATTTGGCGTTTCATCGCAAAATCTTTAGGAAGTAGCGTTCGTTTTCTAGCGCGTGGTGCTCGTGATCTAGACCCAGCCCATCAACGCGATGGAATTGCTTTCCTAATTTTAATCTCTGCCCTTGTTGCAACCGCTGGAACTTGGTTTCGCTCAGACAATGTAGTTGGTCGAGCGGTCTACGCCTTTGTTTATGGTGGAGTTGGTCAAATAGGTTTCTTTGCACCAGTTGTGCTTCTTTACTTTGCTTTTAGATTATTTAGAGTTCCTGAAGATTCTCGAGCAACTGGTCGAATCATTATTGGAACTATTGCATTAATGCTTTCATCAACTGGGCTATCCCACTTGCTCAACGGCTCAATCGGCACCGGTGCAACTGCCATGCGCGAAGGTGGTGGCTGGCTTGGCTACGCGGTCTCAACACCATTGGTTTCGCTAATGACTTCAGTATTGACCTATCCCGTGCTGGTAATTATTTTTGTTTTTGGTCTCTTGGTCATAACTGCAACACCAGTAAATGAGGTGTTCACAAGAATTGCAACAGCCAGCAGTTGGCTTTGGTCCAAGCGGCCAGAACGTGCTGAAAAGGTAGAGACCGATTTTGAAATCACGGATACACCTCCTTTTGAATCACCTGTGGTTGCACAATGGAATACACCTGCAGATGAAGAAGAGTTAGATGAAGAAAGCTTTGATGAAGAGTTTCCAGTGGAAGAGTCGATTCCAGCGGCGACCCATGCAAATGAAAATACAGTTGCGGTAAAGCGCCCAGAACAATTGTTGCTCACTGCTGATGTTAAGTATGAACTTCCTAGTCCAGATCTTTTGCGCACGGGTCCTGCTGCAAAGGCTAAGAGCAAGGCCAACGAAGCCGTGGTTGCAGCATTAACCGAAGTGTTTTTACAGTTCGATATTGATGCCAAAGTAACGGGCTTTATGCGCGGTCCGACAGTTACTCGTTATGAAGTTGAATTAGGTAATGCAGTAAAGGTCGAAAGAATTACCGCTTTATCTAAAAACATTTCATACGCTGTAGCCAGCGGCGATGTTCGAATCCTTTCTCCTATTCCCGGAAAATCCGCGGTTGGTATTGAGATCCCTAATGCCGACCGCGAGATTGTCGCTTTAGGTGATGTTTTACGCTCAACGGTTGCAGGTCAAGATCTGCACCCAATGCTTGTGGCATTAGGTAAAGATGTCGAAGGCAATTTTGTGTGCGCAAACCTTGCCAAAATGCCGCACTTATTGGTGGCCGGTGCAACGGGTGCAGGTAAGTCTTCAATGATCAACGCCATGATTACTTCCATCTTGATGCGCTCAACTCCAGATGATGTGCGCTTGGTGTTAATTGATCCTAAGAGAGTAGAGCTAACGGCCTACGAAGGTATCCCGCACTTAATTACACCAATCATCACTAATCCTAAGAAAGCATCCGATGCGCTGACTTGGGTCGTTCGCGAGATGGACCTTCGTTACGAAGATCTTTCAACATTTGGCTTCAGGCACATTGATGATTTCAATAAAGCAGTCCGTGCGGGCAAGGTAGTTGTTCCAGAAGGCAGCGATAGAACAGTCGAGCCGTATCCATATCTTTTGGTCATCATCGATGAACTTGCAGACTTAATGATGGTCGCGGCAAAAGAAGTCGAAGAATCAGTTGTGCGAATTACTCAACTTGCAAGGTCAGCAGGTATCCACTTGGTTCTGGCAACCCAGCGACCATCTGTAGATGTCGTAACAGGTTTGATTAAGGCAAACGTGCCTTCACGTCTGTCCTTTGCTACAAGTTCACTTGCCGATAGTCGAGTAATTTTAGATAGCCCTGGAGCAGAAAAACTTGTGGGCCAAGGTGATGGACTCTTTATTCCGATGGGAGCAAGCAGAGCTATTCGTATTCAAGGTGCCTATGTATCCGAACGCGAAATCGAAGCGGTAACAACACATGTAAAGAAGCAGTTAAAACCGCGCTATCGTGAAGATGTAACTGCGCCAGTAAATCAGATGAAAATGGTTGATAAAGAGATCGGTGATGATTTAGATATTTTGTGCCAAGCTGTAGAACTAGTTGTTGGAACGCAATTTGGATCTACTTCAATGCTTCAAAGAAAACTACGAGTTGGTTTTGCTAAAGCAGGACGTTTGATGGACTTGATGGAATCACGCGGAATCGTTGGGCCTTCAGAGGGTTCCAAAGCTCGCACCGTCTTGGTCAAGCCCGATGAACTTGATTCGGTGCTGGCAACCCTTCGCGACTATTAATTCAGCGTTAACAGACGGTGAGCAAGAAAGTTTCACCCCTTTTGTTCACACCTTGATCTAGTCACCTTAACCCTGCGCGACTTACACTTAGACCTCACCCCTGTGCTGCATTAAGGATGTCTGATGTCACTTGGATCAATGATTTCTAAGGCGCGTAAGGATGCTGGCCTTAGCATCGAAGATCTTTCGGCAGCCACAAATATTCGCACAACTTTGCTTCGTGACATCGAAGATAACAATTTTTCTCAGTGCGGTGGTGAAACGTATGCACGCGGACACCTTAGAAATATTGCAATCAAATTAAATATTGATCCACAAATCTTTTTAACTGTATTCGAAGATGAACAAATGCGGGTAGACCGCACCATGCAAGATTTATTGGTTGAAAACAATGTTATGCGTGAACCAAAAGAGGTTCGGAAAGTCTCATGGAAAGTATTAGTTACTATTTCAGTTGCCTCATTGCTTGTGGCAGGCCTTGCACAAATAATTGTCTCTAATGATTCAACACCTGATATTCCCGTAGCTAGTCAAGAGACACCAACGACTTCGCGCTCACCAGAAGCAACACCAGAACCGTCAGCTACCCAAGAAGTAGTTCCAACCGATGAGGCAACAATTTCAACTGGCCAGGGAGTAGAAGTTATCTTCACCGCTACTCGGGCGAGAAGTTGGCTATTTGTTTCAGATTCATCCGGTCGAGTGCTTTTTAGTGGCCAGATTAGTGTTGGCGTGACAAAAACTTTTTCCTCTGATCTGACACTAAATCTAAAGATTGGTAATGCAGGGGGAGTAGATCTGACGGTAAATGGCAAAAAGATCGATTCTCTAGGTGCAGATGGTCAAGTAGTTAGCGTGTCGTACGGGGTAGATTCCTAATTCCCTATTGCACGGTAAGATTGTGCAAATGAAGCGCACGGTTGCAGTTGTCACTTTAGGGTGCGCACGAAATGAAGTCGATTCTGAAGAATTAGCAGGTCGCTTAGCCGCAGATGGTTGGACACTGGTTGATGATGTTGAATCTGCAGAAGTAGCGTTAGTAAATACCTGCGGATTTATCGAATCAGCAAAAAAAGACTCAGTTGACGCGCTGCTGGAAGCTAATTCGCTGAAAGGCCACGGCACTACGCGTGCCGTAGTTGCAGTTGGATGTATGGCAGAGCGTTACGGAAATGAACTCGCAGAAGCACTTCCTGAAGCAGATGCAATTCTGGGGTTTGATGATTACAAAGATATTTCTGCTCGTTTGCAATCAATTGTTGCTGGCGAAAAACATACCGCACATGTTCCCCGTGATCGCCGTGCCTTGCTTCCGATCGCACCAGCTGAGCGCGCCGATGCCCGCGAAGTTGAAGATTTTTCTCGCAAGCGTCTAGGTACTGCGCCGTGGTCACCGCTAAAGATTGCTTCAGGTTGCGATCGTCGTTGTTCTTTCTGCGCAATTCCTTATTTCCGCGGGTCGTTTGTTTCCAGACGCCCGACAGAAATTATCAATGAGGCTAGATGGCTTGCTGAAAACGGTGTCTCTGAAATGTTCTTGGTCAGTGAAAACACGACCTCGTACGGCAAGGATCTAGGGGATCTTCAGTTGATGGAGAAGATTTTGCCGGAAATCGCAGCGCTACCTGGTGTCGAACGAGTTCGACTTTCTTACTTGCAACCAGCAGAAATGCGGCCAACTTTGCTTCAGGCGATGATTGCAACTGATAAAACCGCACCGTATTTCGATCTTTCTTTCCAACACACAAGCCCGACGGTGCTGCGTCGCATGCGACGTTTCGGCGACACCGAAAAGTTTTTGCACCTGATCAGCCAAATTCGCGCACTATCACCAGAGGCTGGAATTCGTTCTAACTTTATTGTTGGTTTTCCAGGTGAAACACAAGAGGATTTCGACGACCTGGCAAACTTTATTACCCAGGCCAAATTAGATGCCGTTGGTGTCTTTGGCTATTCAGATGAGGACAAGACTGAGGCCTTAGAGTTATCCGACAAGGTTGATGCTGATGTTATTGCACAACGGGTTGAAACATTATCTGCCTTAGCCGATGAAATGGTTTCTTTGCGAGCCCAAGCTCGAATTGGCGAAAATGTGCGCGTTTTGATTGAGGATGCTGAACTGCAAGAAGGCCGTGCGGCACACCAAGGCCCAGAAGTTGATGGAACAACAACTTTCATCGGTACAGATTTTGTAGTTGGCCAGTATGTTGATGCAGTGGTTATTGATTCAATGGGCGCGGATTTGGTGGCTAAACCAGTATGAAGTTACCTGCCTTTATAACTCCCAATTTCATCACTGTTATGAGATTGGCTTTTGTGCCAGTGGGTGCTTACACCTTGTTTAAAAATGGTGGAGATGACACCACCTGGCAATACATTTCCTGGTGCGTGTTTTTCGCATTAGGGATGTCTGATGTCCTAGACGGGAAACTAGCCCGCAGTCGGGGAACGATTACAGAGTTTGGTAAGTTTTTAGATCCAGTAGCAGATAAGTTCATGATCGGTACTGCGATGGTTTCACTTTCAATTCTTGATCGAATGCCGTGGTGGATCACAATTGTTATTTTGACCCGCGAAATTGGAATTACTATTTTTAGATTAGCCGTCATCAATCGTGGAGTTATCCCGGCAAACAAAGGCGGCAAGATTAAAGCATTGATGCAAGGCTTTGGTGTTGGGTTCTATATTCTGCCCCTTGACGAGAGCCTTTACTGGTTCCGAGATGGCTTTATGTACGTAGCTATTGCGCTCACTATCTTTACCGGCGCATACTATGTAAAGTCTGCCTTCACGGCTAAGAAGTAGAAACGAAGAGAGAACACCCATGGCGCTTCCTAACGAGATTCTTGGCTTTGCTGCCGAGATCGTTGAGCATCTGCGCCAACGCGGCGAAACAATAAGCACGGCAGAGTCATTAACTGCAGGAGCCGTCAGTTCAGCATTAGTAACAATTTCTGGCGCATCCGATGTTTTTGTCGGAGGAGTTACCGCCTATCGTGATGAAATCAAGGTTTCACATTTGGGCATCGACCCAGCAGTAATTGAAAAGCATTCGGTCATTAGCGAAGAAGTAGCGATCGCAATGGCAAAAGGTGCGATCAAATCCTTTGGAACAACGTGGGCGATCGGCACCACAGGTGTGGCTGGTCCTAACCCATTAGATGGACATCCGGTAGGCGCGGTTTGGGTTGCAATAGAAGGCCCGGTCAGCCAAACCATCGAACTATCTTTGTCGGGTGAACGTGAATCTGTGCGAAACGCAGCTACATCAAGCGCGATTGCCACCTTTGCCCGTATCCTTAGACATCGAGCATAAAGATGGCATTGAAACTTCGACACAAGAGAGGGGAATGACAATGGTTCTAGTACGTGAAGCAGTAGGTCAGACTCTTCGCGCTGCCCGTACCTCGCAAGGTCGCACTCTTCGTGATGTTGCCCGCGATGCACGAGTTTCTTTGGGCTATTTGTCGGAAGTAGAACGTGGTCAAAAAGAGGCATCCTCTGAACTTCTTAATGCAATTTGTTCAGCGCTAGGTCTGACACTTTCAGGAGTCTTTTCGCAAGTTGCTTCAGAGCTTAAGAGCCGTGAGGGCGTAACCCTCACTGTTGTCGATGCCGCTTAATAAGTACGCGCCACAAGTAGCAACTCATCGTCGCACACAAGCTGCAATTCTTGAGGCTACTAAAGGTTTAATCGCATCAACTGGACTCAAAAAAATGTCCATGATTGAAATCGCAGATGCTTCGCAAGTTTCTCGTGCAACTTTGTATAACCACTATCGAGATAAAGAAAGCGTTCTGGCCGCGCTGTGCGAATCTGAAATGGAACGCATAGTCACGCTTGCTCAATCTGCAGCAGATGCAACTTCAGCTTTAACACTTATGTCTCAAGAGATTTCGCAGGATTTGGCATTAGCTGCATTACGTCGAAATGATCCAGAAATTCTTACAGTGGCCTTTAGTGCACAAGATCATGTGCTGTGGAAAGCTTTTTCGGTAGCTGTCAGACACATTGTTGGTGATGACAATAAGAGCGCGCTAGTTGTTCGTTGGCTTCTGGGACAAACTCTGTCTCCGTTGACGCCGGAACAATCTCGCGTACAAGCACAAGGTATTACCGGCATTGCGAATCTCTGACCTACGCGAGCGAATCACCTTGTCATTTGGTGATTCATGGGCACCTTCATTTTCTTCAGATATCGCACTATCTGAATTAGGTAGCAAGAGCGTCAATGAAGCCTTGGCTGCAGGCTTTGAGCCTGATGTAATTTGGAAGGCGGTGTGCAAGGCACATCCAAACGAGACAGAAAAGTACAGATACTAAAAATGCCAGTTAGTTCACACCGATATACCAACGACATGAATAAACCTGCTTTGGTTCTGGTCCATGGATTGGGTTCTGCCGGAACAATTTGGAAGAGCATTGTTCCGCAGTTGCTAGAAAAATTTACGGTCTATGCCATCGACCTTCCAGGACATGGAGATGCGCCACTAAACGAAGATGAAAAAATGGATCCGCATTCTCTTGCCCAGGCAACCATTGATTACATGCTCACGCATGTTGGTGTCGAGAAAATGCATGTAGCTGGAAATTCATTAGGCGGATGGATTGCCTTGGAAATGGCTGCAGTTGCCCCAGATAATGTTTTAAGTGTCACCGCGTTAGCACCAGCAGGCTTGTGGCATGAACTGCCGCCACGAAAGTTTCCACCAAGTCTGCTTGCTCGTTTCTTGGCAAAGATTTCGCAGTATTTTATGAAGACCGCGTATCGAATTCCGTTGTTAAAAGCTATTGGTTATAAAAAGATCACACACTTGTGGCGTGAGTTAAGTTTTGAATCGTGCCGCGATTCTGTCATCGCGATGGCTAAGTCAAAGGGATATATGCCGATGTGGCATGGTGCCAACGGACGAAGGTTTGCATCTGTTGTACCTGAAAAGGTAAAGCTTTCGGTAGTTTTTGGTGACAGTGATTTAACTTTGCCAGAAGAGATCGCGCAAGAAAAAACCGTTGCGCCGCCGCATTCCAAATGGATTGTCGTTGATAATTGTGCACATGTAATTATGTGGAATTATCCAACATTGACGGTAGAGCTGATCAAAAAAACAGCATCGCTAGCGTCATAGAAACGCCTTAGCAAAATACTTCAAGCACCCACGGATTCTTTTCATCACCTGTAACCAATTCGCATTCAAAAGTTTGTGCAACCAGCCCACGTAATTCTTCTGGGGTCTTTGGTAGCTGGTTGGCCTTTAAAATTTCACGAGTAACTTCACCACGAGTCTTTTTTGACATGTGTGTGATGACCTTTTTGACTCCAGCAACACGTGTGAAAACTTTGACCTCAACAGTTATTGCAGCGGGGGATTGCCAGACAGTTTGATACGTTGAAGAGCGAC
>JACCDP010274373.1_pt1 | contig 12114 bp, 10 predicted proteins | sample 7445841 | NCBI WGS metagenome assembly JACCDP01 (sample SAMN15323441, study PRJNA562643) | freshwater metagenome | isolation source: river surface water | place: USA:Blue River Watershed | collected 2017-08-17
CTCGAGTGTTGGGAGACTGGATTGGGTTCTACAACCATCGGCGACCACATCAGGCGTTGAAGATGAAGACCCCGAACCAGGCGTTTGAAATGTTCAAATTAGCAGCTTGATCTGTGCAGAAACCGATGGGTCATTACAGGCATGTCTATTCTGTATGGACAACCTGATGATGTCATGTCTATTGCCACCATCCATCATGCGCTTGAATCGGGTGTCAACATGAGTTACCCTGATCCTTACACACTTGGCTCTTCTACAAAGGCGTTATAGACCAAGTGCTTGCTGGCGATGCTCTGTTGAGCATCCAGCCAGGACCTTGCGGCGACTTCATTCGCCTTGATTGCTTGCTCAAGAGCAATTTTGAAAGCCAATGACCCCAACCCCTTCAAAGAGAAGCAAAAAGGGCAATCCGGATCTTCAGAGGTTTTGCTGGCGCGCTTTTTCGCTAACTCGAGAAAAGTGTGGGTAGCGCATGCGGGGCAGGGTGAGTTGATGGGCGAGTAAGTCATCTCTTGCGGAATTAGTTGACCGCCACGACAAACCCACCCAGCAGATGAAAAATCACAACTTGCCACGGTTTTTCACTTGATCATGGAGTTGGGCAGCCACAAGGCGATACTTGGAAATACAGTCAGCAACAAAATGACGGCAAGTGATAGCGCCACAAATGGCATCGCCCCTTTGAAAATTTCTGCCATGCTGGCTTCTTTAGTCATTTTGGACAGAATAAAAACATTCAGCCCGACTGGGGGAGTTATCAGAGCCACTTCAGTCAATACGACCAGTACCACACCAAACCAAACCGGATCAAATCCTTGTTGGATAACGATGGGAAACACAAAGGGTAATGTGAGCAAAATCATGCCAAAGGCATCCAGCAGGCAACCCAGTATCAGGTACATAACGCAAATTAGAAACAAAACCAGATACCGGTTGATGCCAAAGGATTGAATCCCGTCAATGACCAGTGTGGTGACTTGAGTGGCCACAAGAAATCTGGCCAACACGCTCGCAGCAATCAGCACACAAAAAATCATGGCGGACAGTTTGACGGTGGATTCAACAGCGATACGTAAATCACCCCACCCAATGCGACGCATTGCCAGAGCAACGAAGGTTGTGAATGCGGCGCCTACAGCCGCAGCTTCGCCGGGTGTGAAAAGTCCCACGTACATGCCCACCACGACCACGGTAAAAATTAAAATGATGGGAATTACCTTATACAGCGAAGAAATTTTTTCTTTCCAGGTGAACACCGGTCCTTTAGGGCCTAACGCTGGGTTCGATACGCAGCGCCCGATCACGTAAAGAGAGAAAACAATTGCAGTGAGAATGCCCGGGACAATACCCGCCAGAAATAATTTTCCAATAGATGTTTCTGTCCACAAGCCATACAGGACCATCAGCAGGCTTGGCGGAATCATGATGGCGATGGTAGCCGCAGAAGCCAGAGAGCCTGTTGATAGCGTCATGTCGTACTGATATCGACGCAACTCGGGCAAGGCGATACGCGACATGGTTCCTACGGCCGCGGAGCTAACACCTGTGACTGCTCCAAATCCCGCGCAGGCGCCAATCGTGGTAACTAGAAGACCACCCGGCAAATGTCCCAAGAAGCGGTACATCGCAGCAAACAAGTCTTCCCCAATTTTTGATTGGCTAACGACTTGCCCCATGAAAATAAAAAGTGGAATGGAAGCAAACAAAAATTCACTGCCGGTATTGAACGCCGTTGTGAAAAACTGTGTGGCTGCCTGCTCGAGTCCAAACAAGACCCACAGCCCACCAAACGCCACGAGAGCCGTCGCCCATGCTATGTGGACACCCATGACGACGAGGACAATCAGAAGTCCAAAGGACAGCATGCCAATTAGCGTGAAGTCCATGGTGTCAATTCTCCAGATGGGAGGAGTTGGCGGCTTTGTCGATTGGATTGGCAAAACTTGCAAGTGCACCCAGCGTTGCGAGCATAGAGAACACGGCGACAGCCACTGCGAATGGCCAATGCGGAATAGAAATGGTCTGACTTCCAACGCCCACTTTGTACATGTGCTCGACTTCTAGGGCGCTGCGTAGACCTATTGCCAATGTAAATACGATGGCACCAAGGAGTCCAATGCCATCAATGCACTTTTTTAGCCATGGAGGGAGTATGTTGTAGACCAGGTCCATCCTGACATGCGAGTCCGTATGCCAGGAGTGGGGGACAACCATGAAGAAAAAAATCAGCAAAATCAAACCCGTGACATCGATCAGCCAGACAAAGCCCTGTCCGCCCAGTGCCCGTATCAATATTTCCAGCGCAATCAAGCTGCTCATGCCAAAGATGCAACAACCGGCGCCATTAACAAAGAGCCAGCGATTGATGGAAAGTAGGATTCCAGACATATCGGCTCCTTGTCGGATAACACTGCTGATGTGTTACGGCTTGATTGGCATTAGCCCAGCGACGGGTGCTTGGAGGATTTTCTGCATTCGTTGATCGGGAGTCATCGCATCGTAGGTTTGTTTTAACGACTTGATATCTGAAATCATGGCTTTGGCAGGGCGGCCTGCTGATTCTTGTTCTTTGATCCATTCATCAGTTATACGTGCATACGCATCTGTGACCTTGCGTTTGTCTGCATCACTCAATACGACGGTAACAATGCCCTTTTGCGTCATAAATTCGCGTGCACGCTTGGCTTCGTCGTCGAAATACAGCTGAGACTCCACCTGCGTCCAGACTTGAAACCAGTGGTAAAGATAGGTTTGTACCGGCTGCGGTAGCTCATCCCAACGTTTTTTGTTAACACAATGCTCGTTAGGATTGGTCCACAGGTTCACTGGGGTGCGAAACTTGGCAATATCGGTTAACCGAAACAGCGGCGCTCCGGCATCATGCATTGGAGCGACATCAATCACTCCACTTTGAAAGCCTGGATAAAGCTCCGAAATTTTGAGTGACACTGGGGTTAATCCCAAAGACGCAACGGCCAGGTTGGCTACTTTGCCAACAGACCAGGCTCGTTTGCCTTTCATCTCTTCAAATGTCTTGATGGGTTCCTTTGACAGCAATTGTTGCGCAGGCGTGAGTCCAACCCGAGCAAGGTAAACATTACGCTTTTCGTAAACTTCTCTTAGGTACTTGGCGTAAATTTCTGAAAACACCATGGAGCCAACGCTGGAGTCACCCAGCAAACCAGGGAGTTGAATGCCAAAGTGCAAATCAAAGCCCCCGGGATTCAGTTGGGTGTAACAAGTTCCCATGTCAGCAATGCCGGATGCTACTGACTCGAATCCACCAGTTTGTGCATCGGCGAGCGCATTGGACCAGAAGGGCTGGATCACCACTTTGCCATTGGTATCCTGCCGCAGACGAGACCATAATTTTTCATACAACTCAGGCGTTGCACCTGCCTTGCCGAGAAAGGTCGAATACCGCAATGTGATGGTAGGGCCGTTGTAGTTAAACGGAGTTGAGAGCTTTGCTTGGCCATCCAGATACTGTTGGGCCAGTGGTTTGGCTGTTTGAGCAGCGACTTGAAAACAGAAGGCAGATGACAGGCAGGCCAGCGTGGTGATGAGAGTTTTCATAGGATCTTTCTTGTGTATCAGTGGCTAGTTAATCTGTGAGCCGCAAAATGCAGACTCCACGGTTTTTGTCAGAGACGAAAATATTGCCTCTTGCATCAACCAGAACATCTTCGGATTGCGTCACCAAGCCCGTGTTGGGTAACGGGCCCAGGCGTTGTTCGGGGTCGGGAGGAATGTAATAAGCGATCTCACGGGGTGTGCGGGGGTCTGAGATGTCATACACACGTAACCCGGCATTGAAATAGGTGAGGAACACTTTGCTTTCATCAAAAAACAGGACTTGCTGTGACTGCCACTGGTGTTGGTTGTGTGGGCCGAAGCGTCCAGGGCGCTGATAAAAATTTTCTACATTTAAGTCAGCAGGTGGTGTTGGTTGTGGGAATAGTGAGATCAACCTGGGTGATTTTTCATTCGATATGTCCACAATGCCTGCATAGCCCAAATCCTCATCACCTTGTTCAGCAATGGCCTCGGAGTTCACAATCACCAAAGGTTTAGACAGCAGTGGGATTGCCGTGTGAACGGCAATGAAGGCCTGAAAGGGCGGCGAAAAAGGCAAGTCACTCACCATGGTGGGTCGCGTAATGTCCGAAATGTCCAGGATGACAAATCCTCCGGCGCTGTAGGGCAAATAGGCACGGTCTCCTTTGACGAAAGCTCCGCCGTGAAGCAAGGTGCCAAATGGAACGCCCGGCTCGCCTCCAGCTAGCCATTGGCCGGGTCGCCACCAACGAGAAACTTCTTTCGGATTGGCGGGGTCAGAAATGTCGACGATGACATAGATATGACCGTCATAGCCTTCTGGTAACGCGGTTGTGTGAACGTATTTTCCGCCGTCGTAAAAGTTCCGGTGTGTTCCACTGCCGCCAGTTTTGTAATGCCCCAGCAGCGAAGGGTTTTCTGGATCCTTCAAGCTCCAGATGTAAAAGCCCTCACCGTATTCTCCGTTGGGATCACCCCCCCAGCCATCAGGAATTTTTTCCATTGATGTGATCATCAACCCATCGGCAATTTGCACCTGCAAAGTCCAGGTGTTGGGCGGACCTTCAATGAAGCGGACGAATCGAGGAGCTGTTGGGTCGGTGATGTCGATAATGGACCAACCGCTGTGCCAAAAGTGAGCGCAGTAAAGGTACCACCGGCCAGCGAATTCATGGATGGCCATCTTGAAGGCCGGACGATCTTCATTGGGAATGTAGCCAATTGCTTTGACGCCTTGGCTGTGTGCTCCGCTCAATTGGTCCATATGAATCCTCTTTGATCTCTTTAACTGTAATCAGCTATTCGCTGTGTGTTATGGGGTTTACCCTGGCAAAGCAACATGAGAGACATAGGGTGCATTCCCAAGTGCGAAATACCATTCCTGAAATCATGCATTGATAGCCCGAGGATTGATTCATACGCATTGAATTTTCTTCTTCCGCACCTTTTGTGTGCGAGTTATAAGCGTCCTCAGTTCCCACTGGAAATAGGAGCGATGATTTTGGTTGAACAGATGCTTAGCAGGCGAATGAAATCGGATATTGAGTACGGTGCTGGCAAACCTCCACCTATAAAAAAATCAACACATTTGACGCACAGTGGTGGCTCAAGTACATTGGATAAGCACTTCATTGAGAAGCCGCAGTTGCGTATGAGGAGACAGCCCAATGCAAGAAATCACGGCCTATTCATCCAGCTACTATTCGATGACATGGCTGGGGCCTAAGGGGTACCCTGACCAAGCCAACGCAGGGCGATGCTATTTCACGGGCATGTTGGGGGCGTTGCGTCACTTTGGCCAAGACGATGTGTTGTTCGCTGATGGCCTTAGTGGAGATGGTTTTTCTTTCAGGTGGTGCCCAGCCTGGGGTGCGCCGGCTTTCAATGGCGGCAAGGGTACTTTCCATGAAATTTGGGAGTACACACCCCGGACGTTGGGTTTTAACAGCCATTGGGAAGAAGATCCCGAGGGCGGATTCCAGGAAGCCTTTGAGCGTTTGACAAGCCTCATTGACCGGGGTATTCCGGTTCAAGTTGGCTTGCATTACAGCCTGCTGCTACCCCATGGAGCGATCAGCTCGCCTCGCTTGGCCTTTCAGCGTGCCACCATGAAAGAAACCGGATTCGGGCATCATGTGGTTGTTTCTGGGTACGACTTGCAACGTCGTGTGGTGGTGATCTGGGAGCCCAATGATCTTGCCGAACATGCCCGGTACGAGTGTCCGATTGATGTCTTTCAACAAGCTTGGGAGCAGGCCTCGCAACGAACGGCCGATCAATATCGTGCATGGCCACATCACCATCCTTGGGGCGGGCAATGGAGTCTTCATGATGGCTACGGCCCCTACCTGATGGTATGGGTCGAGCCTGAACGAGATCCTCATTGGGACATTGCGGTTGCCATTCGTGACAGCTTTCGACGGAACTTGAAAATCCTTCGAGGTGAATATCCCAAGCCCTACGCCTTGTTCGGTAATCAATGGCAAATTCCGCATTGGGAGACAGGTGCTCCAGGGATGGCCCGTTTTGCCCAGGCAGTGATTCAGGGTGAAGTGCAAGATCCTCTGACGCCGACTGGCGAGCGGCGCCCCTTGTTTGTTAACGGTCAAATTCCGAATCATGGTGTGCTAGGAAGACGCGGTGCTGCGGGTTACCTGAAGCGCGTGGCTACCGAGCTGGATCAACGGGGCTTGAATTCACGCGAAGTTATTCGAGCATCCAATTGCATGCAACGCTCGTCGGATTTATTTCAATCCCTACGCTATGAGACCGACTTGAGCAAAGGGGGAAGGTTGGTCCATTCCATTGCGCAGGCGGAACTTGAAGCCCTTGATGCGATGGAGCACGCATGGGCAATTGTCAAAGACATCACTTTGGATTCAATTCAAATACAGCGTCGCGCCTAACGCGATGTATTTATCAACGATTGGAGAGCCATCTCATGAACACCAAGTGGAGTGGAAAGCTGTTTCTCTCGGTTCTTTTAGTGATGGGAAGCTTAGTTGCGTTTGCGCAGTCGTATCCGAGTCGACCGATCAAGATCATCGTTCCTTACACTCCTGGAGATGGACCGGATGTGATCGCTCGTTTGATTGGAAGCAAAATCTCTGAACGTCTGGGTCAACCCGTCTTGATTGATAACAAGGCCGGAGCCAGTGGTCAGATCGGTTTAGATTTGACGGCCAAATCACCTCCTGACGGATACACGCTAGGCGTTGGGCTTGTTACTAACTTGGCCTTGGCTCCCCACGCAAACAAGAGTATTCCATACGATGTGCTGAAGGACTTTACACCAGTCGCATTGGGGGCAATGAATTACTTGGCTCTGGTGGCTAGACCCGATGCACCTTTTAAAAATGTCACTGAAATGATTCAGTGGGCCAAAGCCAATCCCGGGAAAATGACTATCGGTACCACCAGTTCCGGGGGGCTTCCGCACATGTCTTTTGAATTGCTTGCCCACATTTCGGGATTCAAGTTTTTGAACATTCCCTACAAAGGTAATGCCCCAGTGGTCAGCGATATAACTGGTGGTCGTCTCGATTTGGGTGTGACGTCCTATACCAGCATTGCCGGTTTGGCAGACGCTGGGAAATTGAAGGTACTAGGTATCACCAATGCTGCCCGCGATCCAGCCCTGCCTAATTTACCCACCATTGGTGAATCGGTCAGTGGTTACGCTGTGCCGGGTTGGTTCAGTTTCGTGGCACCAGCAGGAACGCCTCCCGATATTGTTAACAAGCTCAACGACGAGATCAACCGAGCTATCAAGTTGCCCGAGGTGCAAAAGTCGATGAGCACTTTAGGCTTGATACCGCAAATGGGTACACCAGAAGATCTTGGTCGTTTGCTTCGAAGCGAATACGAAAAATTTGGAAAATTGGTCAAAGACATTGGCTATCAGCCTCAGTAAATTTCATTTCAACCCTTACTTTGGGTAGCAATACCATGGCAAACACCTCCCCCCCTCCCAGTTATGAGCCCTTTGGATGGCATCATTGGCACGATGACTTTTGGATGTCTTATCAATTTCGTCGTGGACTGGGTGAGACCCAAGAAGGCGCCGGTACTGTCAGTGAAGTTTTTCAGGCGGCGAGCAAAATCATCCCTAATGATTTTGAGAGTTGGTATCGTGAGTGGACCCACATAGCCGAGCGAAACGATATCCGCGGTGACGATGAAATTGCAAAGAACCATGTGCGCACAGCCATGAATTGCTGGCTTCGTGCGGCCAATTACTTTCGCGAGGCCGAGTTCTGGCTCAAGGCGGATGATCCCAGGCGACTGGCTACGTTTGATCGTTGTGAAAAGGCCTCACATAAATTTTTAGCCCATCTGACCCCTAAAGCTGAAGTGGTAGATATTCCGTACGAACCTGGAAAACCCTTGCCAGCTTATTTCATACGCTCTCCTAACGGTGGGAGTCGACAACCCGTGCTTATTTCTGTGGGCGGACTGGATTCCTTCAAGGATGAACTGTGGTTCATGACAGGTCGGGGTGCATTACAGCGAGGAATATCGGTGCTCTTGGTTGATGGGCCAGGGCAGGGAGGGGCTTTGCGGCGCCATGGTTTGGTGACTCGTCATGATTACGAAGTCCCCATCGGCAAATGTATTGATTGGCTTGAGAAGCGGGGAGATGTCGATCCTTCGCGGATTGCTGTGAGCGGTTCCAGCTTAGGAGGTTACTATGCGGCGCGTGCGGCTTCCATGGAACATCGATTGGCGGCCTGCATTTCTCACGGAGCAATTTGGGACATTCACGAGCGCTGGAAAGCACGAGACGACAATCACGGGCTTGCCGGGCATATCAAATGGGTTTTTGGTGCAAAGACTATGGCGGAGGCCACCGAGATTGCCAAGCCCTTCAAGTTAGAGGGTGTGCTGGAAAAAATGCGCTGCCCGTATCTGATTATTCATGGGGGACATGATGTGCTGGGTGTAGAGGCCGTCACCACTGTCTACAACTACGCCGTCAAACACAAGGTCAATGCAACCCTTCGGTTGACGACCGAAGAAGAAACCGGTGCTGAGCATTGCCAGCATGACAATCCAACGTTGGGCCAGGAATTGATGATCGATTGGTTAGCGGATATTTTTAAGATTGATCAAACTGCATTATCGTTTTACCCAGGCTGATACAGTTCAATCGAACCGTGGACTGAATACATATGCCTACCGGGTCTCAGGTTTGAGGTTGAGTGGTATCTCATATTTCTGGTTCGATTCAGACTGAGGGTTACACGAGACGGCCCGAAACCGACGTGTGTCGTTCATCTTGCAATTGCTAGTCCCCGAATAGACCGGCTTCAAGCAGCATTCGGCATGGCTGCGAGGTCATCCCACCACCGCGGATCAGTCGGAATCCGTGTAATGACCCATCAGTTTCTGCACAGAGCAGCTTTTTATTGGGTCATTACGACGAGGCGCTGAACCACCAACAGCCAATCACAATTCAGGCATCGATTTGAAGCCAAGGGACGATATCAGGCGTATCTGGCGGACATTCCGACTTGGTTGATTGATGCAGCCTTATCACCCGCTTTGCTTGGGGCCTTCAGGGCGCTGTCATGGCAATTGAGTGATACTGTCAGATGAACGATAGCCTGCAGCCATCGCCCTCGTCATTTGAACTCGACGTCGACTAAGATGCAGGGTGTCTAACCCCCTACAACCTGCAGAGCTCGGGTATTTGTGGCTTGTCCACCCGTTGTCATAGCCATGACATCATCCTGTCATAACCTACAGGGCTTCAGGGCATGGACGATGCCTGATCGAACACCTGGCTTTTCACAGAATGAAAAATGACACCCTTTTGGCCGCTATCGATTTGGGGTCAAACAGTTTTCGCCTCGAAATAGGCCGCCTCTCACTGGGACAAATCCATCGGGTTGAATATCTCAAGGAAACGGTCCGCCAAGGCAATGGGTTGGACAGCGAACGACTGCTCAGTGATGAAGCCATGCAGCGCGGTTGGGATTGCCTGGCGCGCTTTGCCGAGCGTCTCTCGGGATTCAAGAAGCAACAGGTCAGGGCCGTGGCCACCCAAACCCTGCGTGAAGCTCGCAACCGAGAGGACTTCCTCTCACGCGCCAAGCAGATACTGGGTTTTCCGATCGAGGTGATTTCTGGCCGAGAAGAGGCCCGCCTGATTTATCAGGGTGTCGCCCATCTGTTGCCACAAACCGAGGATCGACGGTTGGTGATTGACATCGGCGGACGGTCCACCGAGCTGATTGTGGGTCAGGGCCTGGAAGCCAGCGTGACCGAGTCCTACCGGGTGGGAAGCGTCGCCTGGAGCATGAAGTATTTCCGCCACGGTCAACTGGATGAAAGCGCTTTTGATCGGGCCGAAATTGCCGCCAAGGCCATACTGGATGAGGCCTTGAGCCTGTGCCCCCGCAACGCCTGGGATGTGGCGTATGGTTCCTCGGGAACGGTGGGGGCGGTGGGCGATATCCTGTCGGTGGCGGGTTGGAGCCAGGGCATCATTGACCGCGAAGGGTTGGCATGGCTCAAGCGTTGCATGCTGCGCGCCCAGCATGTGGACAAGCTGCGACTCGAAGGGCTCAAAGAGGACCGCCGCGCTGTGATCGGAGGCGGGGTCAGCGTGCTGATGGCCTTGTTTGATTTGCTGGACATTGACGTTCTGCACGTTGCCGACGGAGCGCTGCGCCATGGGGTCTTGTTTGACATGCTGGAGCGTGAAGACGAGCATGAGGATATTCGTGCGACCACTGTGCGGCGCTTGCAAAAGAATTTTGGCGTCGATCTGACGCAAGCCGACCGGGTTCGTCGCGTGGCCCTGGAACTCTTGACGCAATTGTCACCCGATGTGCCCGAGCATGAACCGACGCGTATCCGTCGCAAGCTGGAATGGGCCGCCCAATTGCATGAAATGGGCGCACTCATTTCTCACAGTGACTATCACAAGCATGGCGCCTACATTCTCGACAACTCCGACGCCACAGGATTTGCCGTTTCAGAGTTGCATCGCTTGAGTTTGTTGGTGTTGGGTCACCGGGGAAAATTGCGCAAGTTGAACGTGGACTTTGATGATGATGCCTTTGCCATGCAACTCATGTGCTTGCGACTGTCAGTCATTTTGTGCCACGCGCGACGTGATCCCGAGAGCCAACCCCTGAAGCTGAGTTGCTCAGGGACACCTGACCGTCAGTTCAAACTGGAGCTGCCTGCAGATTGGGCGAAGCAATATCCGCAGTCCACCCATTTGCTGAACGAAGAAGTTCAGGCCTGGCAAAAAACCACCTGGAATCTGGTGTTACAGATGGACTAGGGCTTTGGCGTCTCAGGGCGCCGCGTAGAGCTTCATCAGGGTGGACTGCGCGCTAACCCCCCGCTTGCCGCCAGCTTTGCCGGTGGGGGCAAGCACCACAGACTTGTAACGTCCATCGGGTTGCAACACCCAGGCATCCTGGGTATCGGCCAAATAATTTCCCAGACACTCCGCCATGATTCGGTCGCGCAAGGAGGCGTCCTTCACAGGCCAGGCAATTTCAATCCTGCGCACCATATTGCGGTTCATCCAGTCGGCGCTCGACAAATACAACTCCGTGTGGGAGCCTGCTTGAAACAGAAAGACACGGGTGTGCTCTAGCATGCGGCCAATGATGGAGCGGACCCGAATGCGGTCGGTCAGCCCAGGTACCCGAGCCGGCAATATGCATGAGCCTCTGACGATCAAGTCGATTTGAGCCCCTTGCTGACCCGCGGTCATCAAGGCCTGCACCAGACGCTCATCCGTGAGTGAATTCATCTTGGCCACGATGCGTGCGGGTTGCCCCGCCTGTGCAGCCTTGCCCACCCGCTCAATGGCTTCCAGGAACCGGTCGTGCAATTTGAAGGGCGCCACCCACAAATGCCGCAAAGGCGGCAACCGGTTCTGGCTGGCGACATGCATGAACAGCTGATCCACTTCGCGAGTGATGTCGGCATCACAGGTCATGTACCCCAGGTCGGTGTAGGCTTTGGCTGTTCGGCTGTTGTAGTTGCCCGTGGACAGATGCACGTAGCGTCGCAGGCGCCGACCTTCTCGTCGTGTCACCAACAGCATCTTGGCATGGGTTTTCAATCCCACCACGCCATACACCACTTGGGCCCCTACTGCTTCGAGTTGTTCTGCCGAACCAATATTGGCCTCTTCATCAAAGCGGGCTTTCAATTCCACGATCACGGTCACCTCTTTGCCGCGCAGAACCCCCTCGCGCAGCAAGTCCATCACCTCGGAATTGACGCCGGTGCGGTAGATGGTTTGCTTGATGGCGAGGACCTTCGGGTCTTGCACAGCATCGCGGAGAAAGTCGAGCACGCCATCGAAGCTTTCAAACGGGTGATGCATCAGCACATCCCCTTGCTGCAAGCGCTCAAAAATTGACTGCCCTTTGACCAACTGAGTGGGATACGCTGCGCGGTAGGGCGGGAACAACAAGGCAGGTTGGTTGACGAGGTCGATCAACTGACTCAAACGCACAAGGTTGACAGGGCCGTGCACCCGAAACAGCGCCGCAGTGGGCAAATTGAATTGCTTGAGCAAAA
>JACCDP010419655.1_pt1 | contig 12112 bp, 5 predicted proteins | sample 7445841 | NCBI WGS metagenome assembly JACCDP01 (sample SAMN15323441, study PRJNA562643) | freshwater metagenome | isolation source: river surface water | place: USA:Blue River Watershed | collected 2017-08-17
CATCAAAATAAATTTGGTCCAAAAGCAAAGAATGACCTTTCAACTTCTTATTTTGTAAATTTCCCTGAAGTCAAAATTATATTGAGTGTGTAATAAATTTTTAATTTCTAAGTTCGTGAATTTTTTTTAGAAAGTATAAATACATATAGTTTTGATTTATCCAAAATGCTTAGATAAAGAGGGTAAATAAACTAAGATTTTTTAATCTTGTGTCAAATGGATAAACAATCCGTTTGTTCGGCAATCCAAAAAACTTTAAAATTATAAGTAGTAATTTTACAAAATTAAATTTATGGCTAAGAGTATATAGATATTTTCAATTGAAGATAGTGTATTAATATAATTAAATTATTGAAGTTATAAACTAATAGTAATAGTATTTCTGGAAATTAAAATTATATTCTTCACCAATTTAACCAGGAAATTTTGTTAATAAAAAAGTAATAAAATTATTTCTTATAATAAATTCATGGATTTTGATTCAATAAATGGTCAAATAAGCATAAGCCAAGAAACCAATTTTCTTTCTCGCCAAATAAAATCCTTTTACAGATTACTAGATAAATACAATGATAACTCATTTCAAATTAGAAGGTTACCAATTCCTCAGGACGTTAACAAAGTAAAATTTCAAATTGATGAAGAAAATTATTCTTCTGAAGTTGTTAATATAACAATTATTAATAGCAAAAACTTAAAAACGGATTCAAAAGCAACCAATGTCTTTAACAATAAACTTTTATATTTATCCTTTAATAAATTTAAGTACTCTTTAAAGATTGAATTGCATCCATATTGCAAAATTGACACCGACCCATCTTTTCGTAATTGTTTATTTCCTTTAAGGGTTTCTCAATTTGATCAAGATGAGGAGTTCTTTAGCGATTCAATATTCATTGAATTTGATGAAGACCAATTCTTAAATGATGAAAATTTTAAAAATGAATTCAAAGTAGATGCATTAAGAGACTATTATCAGTATAAACTATCAGAGTTAAGCGATCAAAAATCAACTATTTTTATTGAGGTTGATCTTAATTTGTTTAGAAGAAACTTTAATAGTCTATTAGAATTAAGTGGAGAAGAATTGATTCTACCAATCATAGGAAAATTTCAAAAAATTCATACAATATTAATAGAAAAAATAAGTGAGAGTGGGATAAAGAAGCAACCCTTTTTAAATGTATCGTTAAGAGAGCTAGATGATGATGTCAAAGTCAAATTAAATAACTCTTTTATTAATGGTAAACTCATTGCGCAACCAGAGTATATAGTTCTAGAATTTCAAGACCAAAAGGATGATAAGAATCTCCTTGTAAGTTTACTAAGGCATGAAACCTCAAAAAAAATTTTTATCAAGGAAAATATTGAGGGTGAAAAAATTCGTTTAAAAAGAATCCTAAATTCACTCGATGAGATTTTAAAAGGCAATGTTGCAAATGATAAAATAGTTCAAATATTTTTTTCAAATAACATTGATTACTTTAATACCACTAATGAATTCAATATAAGTAATACAAAGATCGATTATTTAAACAATAAGTACCCAGTTCTTAGAAACAATTTTGATCAACTTCGTACACTTGAAAAGATTTTAAATAAGGACTATTACCAAAATAACAATGTTTTGCCATCAATTAATATAGTTCAAGGCCCTCCAGGAACAGGAAAAACGGAGTTAATTCTTCAATTAATAAAAGAATTAAATGAAAAGAAACTTAATGTATTGGTTACCTCAAACGTACATGTTGCTATCGATAATGTTTCAGAAAGACTTATTAATGAAAAGGAAATCATAGTTAAGAGATTCAAAAGAATCAGTGATCAAGAAAGTTACGAGGATGAGCTTTTTGAGAACCAAAAGAATTATATAAAAAACCAAGTATTATTAGGCTTCAAATTCGAGAAAAAATATTTAACTAAGGTAACGGATTTTGATAGTTTTGAAAAGTCTTATTTAATTGACAAAGAGAATTTATTTCTACGAGATAAAGGCTTAAAAGCAATTAGGGAAAAGAATCCAGAGTATTTTGAATTAGAGTCTAAAATTAAGGAAAAGAAATCCAATATTGAAAAACTTAGGGTGCTTTTAGGTAAACTAAAGACTGACCTTAAGACAATTCAAATAACCAGAGATAACATAGCAACTCAAACTATGAATAATAGTAAAAACCTTTCCGGATTAAAAAATAAAGAGGCTGAAATAAACAAAAGTATTTTTGATATAAACGAGACAATTAAGAGTCTAAACATAAAAAATGAACTGATTCAAAGCATAAATAAGACAAAAGTTATTGAAAATAGCCACTTAATCAAATGGATAAGAAATAATAATGAACTTCAAGAAATCAAAAAGAAGATCGAAGCACTAAACGACGAAATTTTAATTCTAAGAAGTATTAATAACCAAAAGAAATTAATTGAAACAATTGGCAACAATCTTTACTTAAAGAAAATTTATTACAAGCATTTTAGTGATTATCTTTATGAATTTGCCCAATTCACGATGCTAAAAAATGAAACTAACAAAATGAATTGGGACAAGCCGCGTTCTAAAAAATTATCATCTAAATTTATTCAATTTGCGAAGAATAATTATGAACTTCTGATTTCTAGAAATAATCCTCGATACAAAAAATTCTTATTAAAGCTTAAGCAAATCATTGACTTTTACTCTTTAAATTACTTTAAGAGAATAGCCATACTCCTTTTTGATAGAAAATTTAACGGTTTTAATAAAAAATCAATTATCATCTCAAAGACCTATATTATTGATTACTTAAATAATTTTCACACATCGTTTGAAGACGAACTCCAAGACCAATTTTCTTATTACATAAATAATGAATCCATAAAAATTAGAATAAATAATTGCCAAAAACTAATCGAAGAAGAAAATATCAAATACTCTAATTTTGAATTTAAATTATCAATTCTTAAGTTTATTTCGATGATCAATTTGAAAATTAATCACCTTTCAAAGCTTGAAACATTTATAAATTCAAATAGAATTAGTATCCTTATTAATGATATTAATGTGATTAAAGATCAAAAGTTGGTGCCCCTCCAAGCGCAAATCAAAAAAGATTCAGATAACCTATTACTATTTGAAATACAACAAAATGCAATACTTTTAAAAGAGGCCAATTTGGTAAGTCAAATTAAGCAAATTGAGCAATTAATTCAAAATGATCATCTTCAATGGGATCTATTGACTCTAAAACTCAGAGATAACAAGATTAATAACACGATTTGGTTATCGGAGTACAACAGACTTAGCAAGAACTTTGATTATGAAATCAACCAACTCACAATGTTAATCTTTAGAAAAGAAGAATTCTTACGTGGTTTTAAGAAAAGAGTGCTTATGTTAAACTCGATAAGCGATTTACATAAAAGAACTCAATTCGAAAAGTTAATAAGTAACTACATTCTTGAGTTAATTGAAATCACTGATAATAACGAAGAGGAAAATTCCAACCTTGGATCAAGAATAAGTGGTAATAGTAACTCATTTAGAAACTTATTTAGGGTTTCTAATTCTCCTAATGTATTATTAATGACTACTAATCAAGTTGCACAAATTTATAAAATCAATCCAGAGCTAATATTTGACTACGTTATTGTTGATGAAGCCAGTAAATGTAGTTTAGAGGATCTTTTAATTCCATTAACAAAAGCAAAAAGATTAATTTTGATTGGTGACTTTATGCAATTAGACAAAAACTATGATAAGGGAAACCCTGAAAACGTTCTAAGTGATCAAAACTGGAAATTACTTAATGAACCACCATTTACAAATCTAATAAAGAAATTTTTATTGAATGGTGAATCCTTAGATAAAAACCCCTATGTAGGAGTCCTTAAAAATCAATTTAGAATGTCAAAAGGAATTTTCAAACTAATTCAACCAATTTATGCCCTTTATGAAGGGATCAAGATAATTGATTCAAAAAACCATGAATCAGATGATGTGAGAATCATTCAAATTAATGGTGTTGAGGAAGAAATTGGAACTTCAAAGATTAATAATGCCGAGTTGGATTTCATTGAGAAGTTAATAGATGATGAACTAATTAATAAATCAATCGAAAAATCCATATCAAGTATTGGAATAATTAGTGGTTATCGCCCTCAAATTAATAGAATTAATTCACGATTTAAAAATAAGTTTAAGAATATAGAGTTTGGAGTGGGAACCGTAGATAGTTTTCAAGGAAGGGAATACGATCTAGTTTTACTTAGTTTAGTTAGAACGAAAGATCTTGGATTTTTAAATGACATTAGAAGGTTGAATGTAGCACTATCACGTGCGAAAAAGAAATTAATCGTTATTGGCAATTTTGATGCATTAAACAATATTGTGGTTAGATATCAAGATTCTCAAGATCTTGAGAAAAAGTATATTTATGATGAATTATTTAATAAATTTTATTCATTAAAAAAGTCTTTTGAATCCTTCACTGATGCAAAAAAAGACATAGTTAATTTCCTAGGGAATGATTAAAATGGAAAACTTTATATCTTATTCTAAAACAAAAGAAGTTAATTTTGAGGTTTATAGAATTAATCTCGCACAAATTGATGTGATTGTTGAAGAAAAATTGTCGGTATTGGAAAAATACATTTTACTTCTTTTGGAAGCATCAATACCAGCAAACAATAAAATTGAACTTATTGAATTTGTGGCTACCATCTTAAATGTTAAAACTAATATTGTAGAAAGTTTTATTCAACAATTAACTCTACTTGAGTATCTTGATTATAAAGATGGATTTTTTTCACTATCTCCAAATTTTTTATATGATAAGGGTCATGTACCAGGAAAAGAATTTTTAGCATTTATCAGTATTAAGCAAATTAATTATGATGATTTGTATTACATCCCCTTGATTAAAAAGTTAGTAACCTCGGAGTATTTCGTTAATTGTAGATTGATTAAACTTGAAACACCAAAAATTAAGAATTCACTTGTTATTGAGATTTCAGATCTACTTAGGTCACCAACTCAAACGCAAGATGTAAAGAATGTAATACAACAAAAACTTAAGGCTAAAGGAATCCACTTAAAACCAAATTTTTCATTTAAATTAAGTGATCAATTTGAATATCTGCAGATTAATTTTGATTTAACAGTAAACTATCAATTCGCTAATAATATATCAAAAATTGAAAATGTAAGACTTGAAAAAAATGACTTTATTTCGATTGAATTACTCAATCAAATATCCAAAAAATTTGAATATGATAATCAAATTCCAAGATTTATCGCACTTCAAGATAATTATTACCAGCAAATAGATACCAATTACTTGAAGTTTACAAGTTTGAAAAAACTTATTAATAACGAAAAGTTAACTTCAAATGAAAAAATTGCCGAAAATGATCCCAATTCAAAAAATGAATATCTTGAGAAATTAAATTCAGAGCTTAAATATGAAGACCAACAAACCTCAATTATTACTTCTGAAAACAAACGATTTACTCATCCATTAATTTCGGAAACAATTAAAAAATTTGATAATAGTTATTACATAAGTAAGAGAATCATTAAAACCCTTGTAAAAATTGATAAAATAATATCCATTTCCGATTCATTGGCAAATGAACAATTGATTGAAGAAATGGAATCATTTAAGGATTTCTTTAAAAACACGCTAAAACAAATTTTTGATTCTTTCTTCGAAAAACCTCAAAAAGATCTTGCCAAATATTTTTTTGATGAAAACTTTAGGGTTAAAACTAAAGAAATAATTTTCAATAAACAATCCATCCCATATACAATATTTTTAGGAATAAAAGAACTAATTGCTGTATTAAATGCATTTGGTCACAAATTTGATAATAATACAGACAAGATTGATCCCCAAGAAACAATTAAAAGATTCTTGAATTATTCTGCTGGTGAAAGACTTAATAAATTGCTATTTCCGGTACAATTTTTTAAAGCGTTGCAATTATCACCGTTTCAACTTGAAAAACTCGACACCTATTTGGATACTTTTCAAACAATTGAACTTTAAACCCAAACCCATTTTATTCTGTCGTTCTTCTATTCATTCTTTATACCAACTGAATTTGTTAAGTAGAATTATTAGTTTAGTTTTTTGATTCTTATTACTCATTTATGGATAAAAGCATTATCATTCATGTATTTCCTTTTTTGAAGTAATACTTATCTATTTTTTCCAAATTTAAAATATTGACAAGACCCCTTAAAAACCTAATTTAATCGAACTAATTTAAAATAAATCTCCTTGGTTTTTTAATCCTTACGTATAATGTATGACAATGCAAATCAACGGGGTAAGATTTGATGACTTAAATCCAATCCAAAAGCGCATTCTTTTGGAAATGGAGAAACGAGAAAGTTTGGCGGTGATCGGTGGCCCAGGTACTGGGAAGACCTTCATCGCTATTTTTGCTATTCTCAAAGCCTTAGAAAATAAGAAGAATAGTTTCTTCTTGGTCTATAACAAGAATCTCAACATGTATATTCGAAAATTGATTGGACACCAACAATTTCCTGAATATTTAGCCAAGACATATCACTCATGGTTACCCACCTATTTAACAGCAGTCCTACCAGGTTACTCCATTAAGCGTGTCCAAGAGACCTTTGCGATTCCTGGAAAAACTTATGAATATAACTGGGCATTGATTGAAGAAGCAATGCGTGAGGTCCCGCTTGATAAAAGGAAGCTTTATGATTTTCTCTTTGTGGATGAAACCCAAGACATTCCTTTACCTTTACTCAACATCATTAAGCATGCCTCCAAGAAGTTAATGGTCACTTTTGATGATTCTCAAAAGATTGGCAATGATTACTTCGAAGATCAAAAGCATCAACCAAGCGACCGTAGTGAAATCCTGATTCGTTTAGACTTAACCGATAGCTTCTTTGATTTAACCGAGAACTACCGCAATACCCAATCCATTGAACGAGTGGCTAAACTCTTTGGGGAATACTTTAAACCAAATGCGTTTTCACTTAAGCAAGAGACGTCAAAACTCAAGGGTCCTTTACCTAACCTCATGAAAGTAAGCAATCTAAGTCATGTGGTCAGAATGGTCTATGCTGACTTCAGCTTAAACCCAACAAAGCAAATCGCAGTTCTCTTTGCCAATACCCGTTTGCAAGAAGATACGGATCGTTATATCGCGTTTAAGAATGAACTCAAAACTTGGTTAAACCCAAACCAGGATGTGTTCTTCTATAAGCTAGGCAACGACTCCTACATCAAGGGTTTTGATCAACCAGGGATCTATTACATGAGTATGAATTCAGCGAAGGGATTAGAATTCGATAAGGTATACGTTATTGAAACGGATCGATTGGTCTTTGATAACGACCACCAAGCGAATCTTCTCTATGTCGCTTGTACACGTTCCAAACGAAACCTAACCTTTGTGTATGAACAAGAAGAAGTGGGTCCTGTCTTAACTTTAGCGTTTCATCATTCGCTTTATTTCAATCGATTTGACGCGACCAAACAAATGTCATTAGAAGAAGATAAAGCTTTTCTTACCATGATTGAAGGGATGAGCGATAGTGAATAAAATCGACCAAGCTTATTTAGATCAACTGAAGATCAACCCCAAGTTTGCGTTGAAGATTTACGCTGCAATTATGGAAATGGGAAAAGATGCCTGTATTGATCAAACTATCTTTGTAGAAGCAGTGAGATTGGTTACGCAAGTCTTCTTGAGATTTGAGGACTATATCCATTCAAACAATCTCTTACAAGTGGCTAAGAGTGAATGGTTTGAGATTGAAAATTTACCCTGGTATCAATATGACCAGTTGCAAATTCTTACCAAAAGAGTCCCAAAATATATCCTTATTCATCCCGAAAACTTCCTAAAAAAGATTCAATTTCTTCTTAAAGTTGACTCATTAAAGTCTCAAATGGATGCCTTTTTAGTCCTAACCTTAGAATCAATTATTCAATACTTACCTTACTTTGATTCGAATTTTAGAATTCAAGTTCGAACTTTTGCGGAAAAGTTAAGCAAAGACGAATTCATATTTTCGAATATTGTGTTGAGTAAAATCCAAGAGTTGAAGCAAAAGGTATTACCAAAGGCAATTGATAAACCAGTTCAATCCAAAGTAGATGAAATGGATACTGAACTAGATGCAGTCAACTTAAAACTAATTGATTTAAGAGCGATGGTCTTAATCATCGGTGACCTTGCGATGAAGAAACATGATGTCCAAGGCATTGCGAAGGAATTTGGAATTAATCATACCCAGATAGAGTTTGTTGACTATACAGAAACGAAACAATTTGCTTTTAGACACCTTCAATATTCTTTGAAGTATGCAGGAATTATTTTAGGCCCTGTCCCACATATGGTAAGTGATCTGGATGGGCATTCAAGTTTAGTAACCTTATTACAATCCCAAGGATACCCTCATACCTTTGTCGCGAATCAAGGTGGGGAATTAAAACTTAGTAAACAATTATTGAAAAGAGGTTTTGCAGAAGTGGTTGCCCATCACAATCGTTTGGCGAAATAAAGGCCTTATCAAGACTTACTTTGAGTGTAATCACATCGTGGATAACTATTACAACCAAAGAAAGCACCAAAACGTCCATGCTTATTGATTAAAAAGTCCCCACATCGCGGGCATTTCATATTGTCTTTTAAAGCTTTTATATCATGTAAAGCATAACGACAATATGGATAATTTGAACACCCCATAAAATGATGCTTTTCTCGAGTGACAAGGTGACCCGATTTACAATAAGGACAACTGATATTGGTCTGATTAGTTAAGAGAATTTCTGGATTTATAACCTGGCATTGTTCTTGTATTTCTTGAACAAAAACAGAAGGATGGTTAACATCTACAAGAATATATAAAAATGATTTTGTTCTAGTTAAGGCAACATACCAAAGTCTTCTTTCTTCAGCATACTGATAATTGGAATTTGAACTTAAGACCAGATTCAATAATCGATCGTCTTCCATTTTATTTGGAAAACCCAATCGTTTATCATCGGCGTTGATGATAATGACGAAGTCTGCTTCAAGCCCTTTGGCACTGTGAGCGGTACTGAACTCTATCTTTAGCGTGGGATAATCATTAGAATGTAAGGAAGTTTTGTTAATTGTTTGATTTTTATGAAGTTTAGTGAAGTGCCGGTCAAACACTGATTCTTCATCGATATTATTTCTACCGATAAGTAATACCTTCGCATGTGAGTCTATTTGGTGTATCTTGCTTAAAGCAATGTTTAAAGCGTCAGACTTTAAATTTTGATAATACACAATGTTGATAGGATGAGTTAAGTGTAAGGTAGAAGAAATATCTTTTTGAATTTGTTCAGGATTTTTTTTAATAAAGTCACAAGCGATACGTTGAAGTTCTTGGGAGTTTCGATGCGTTGTGGTCAGGAAAACTTGCGATGAATAATTAAAATACTTTGAAAATTCAACAAAAATACCAATATCGCATCCTGCATAACGATAGATTGCTTGCCAATCATCCCCTACTGCAAGTAACTTTCCTTTCCCTTTATTTAATAAAGCTTTTAGGAGTTCCATTCTGCTATTTGAGATGTCTTGAAATTCATCCACAATGATGTATTTGTACTGAAAACGTTCAGTTTTATCAATGCTTGTGATTGCTTTTAGTATCATGTCATCAAAGTCTATCTTTTCTTCGGTTCTAATCGTTTGCATATAGTATTGATAAACTGCTTTGGCAATATCAAGAAATAAATGGGCCCGGTTTTTTTCTAATGCGGTTGCAAACTTACTTTGCTTTAACGATTCAAAGGCACTATCAGAGGGATACTTTGATTTATATAAATTAATAAAAGAAGCCAACAAGTTAATAAAGGACTTAAAGGATTTTTCTTGATAAATGGAATTCAATGTTTGATACACTTGCTGACTTGATATCGGGTCAAATTTCACTGACTTACTTTTGAGAGTTTCAGTCATTTTTTTAAAGATAATATCTTGATCAAATTCATAAGAATACGTTTCCAAACAAACTGTCTTATATCTTTCGTGAATTTCTCGTTTCCACCTAATTCCTTCAAGGTATTTTAATGCTTCTTCCTGTTCGTATTGCCTAGCATTCCCCTCTTTATCAATACCAAAATGTTCATGATAGATTTGGTAATCATCAAGATAAAAATCAGGTAAATATTGTCTTTTTTCTATGGTAGAAACATCTTCTTGATAAGGTTTCTCATAGGTATATTTAATCCCATTAAGAAAGTAGAAGTTTGCAATCGCAAGTTCTTCAAAACTTTTCACAAATTCTTTTTTTAATGTTTCTTTTTTTTCTTTATGATTCGATAAACTCATTGTGTAATTCTTTAATGTCTCAAAGTTTTCTGACTTTAAATGCGCATATTGCTCACCTTCATCTTTAAATTTCTGGTCAGCAAAATCATTTGAAGTAACATAAAATGCAAAATAATTTAATACTTTTCTATTAATTTCATCGTGATGGTTAAGTTCTTCACGAAAAAACTTTTCAATAATTGCTTTAAACTGTTCCTCTATGACAAAGGTTTTTTGGTCAACATCTTTTAATATTTCAAGGCCAATCTTATGGAAAGTCGACAAGACAACTTCGCGATGAATAGCGAAAATTTTAGACTGTAAATCTTCTACGGACTTTTTAGAATAAGATAATACCAAAATCTCCTTGGGATCAATATGTTCTATTTCAATCAAATACTTTACTTTGCCACATATGGTTGTGGATTTTCCACTACCGGCCCCCGCTACTACTAATAACGAGACTTCATCCTTTAAAATTGCTTCTCTTTGTTGCTGATCTAGGCTATTTCCATTAATATTATCAAAAATAGTTAAATTGATTCTGTTTTGTATATATGTTTGATTGTGTTTGTCCACAATTAATCTAATTTGATCCAACGCACTAAAATCATAATACAGGTGACCGTGACTTTTCATTAATTCTTTAAATGGTGTTAACTGCGTTTCAATCGCTTCTATTTTTTCGCCATCATAATAATTCTCTGGCGCTAACGATATGATTTGTTCAATCCTAGGTTTACTATCAGATTGAATTTGAATGACATCTAAATGTTGATAAGCGTCTTGAATTGCTTCAATCATTGTTGTGTAAAATTTATTTTTTGATTTAAATCGTGTGACTTCTTTTGCTGCAACAAAATAAGCTTCTAAATCTCTTTGGTTAAAGGCCTTAGGGTTTTCTAAGATTGTATTGAGATTGAATTTTTCAATGATATGTTTGAGGGAAACTACTTTTTGATTGTGAAGTTGAATTTTTCTATAAATCTCATCATATAACGCAACTTCTTTTGGATAATGGCCATTGTTTTTCAATAATTGGTATATGTTATTAACTTTTTCATCAAACGTAGTGCTTATTTCGTCAAATATTTCTAAGGTTTTTTGTTTTTTGATTAAATAAGGTTTATAACTTTCAGTTATTTGCCAATTAATTTTTATCCAATCACGGGTATCCTTGATGATTTTGAATAAGTTATTCATTTGTCTTATATTTTACCAACATTCATCAGAATCGCCCATTTTCTTTATAATAAACTCATGCAACTAAACTTAATAACCCCACAACAGGTGATTGAAAGTATGCTAATTAAGTCTTTTGGCATTGAGCGATATGCCTTTATAATCAAGGAACTTTCAAGAAGGAATATCTCAAAAGACATTAACTATCAAAAAATCTTCAGTACTTTCTATGTTGTAAGAAGAGACCGAAAGTGGCGCAAGATCTACTATGACTACTTTGAATCACAAAAGAATAACAAAAACCTTACGTTTGAAAATGTGATTCGGTATCTATATGAAAAGACCGGTCAAGTGGAAGCATCCTTCAGTAGCAAGTTGTTATCCTCGGTAAATCCAAATATGCCCATTTGGGATGCTTATGTGTTAAAGAACCTAGGTTTAAAGATGAAGATGGGAAAACCTCAAGACAGAATTGAACAAGCCATTAGACTATATCGAGACATTCATAAGACTTATATGAGATTAGTGAAATCTGAATGGGGAAAATCCACGATCGCCAAATTTAATGAACTTTTACCCGATGCTCGCTGGATCAGCGATATCAAGAAGATTGATTTCTTTA
>JACCDP010441601.1_pt1 | contig 12110 bp, 26 predicted proteins | sample 7445841 | NCBI WGS metagenome assembly JACCDP01 (sample SAMN15323441, study PRJNA562643) | freshwater metagenome | isolation source: river surface water | place: USA:Blue River Watershed | collected 2017-08-17
ATCTCGTGAGCCCTCCCCCTCCGCCCATCAGCCCCGAGGACATCCCCAAGGAACTCAAGGACGGCATCGTCGCTTCAGTCCTCGGTGGCCTCGCCATGACGGCCCGCCTCCTGCTCTCGACCGAACCCGTGTCCCTGGGCTGGGTCGTGCGCCGTGTCCTCGCCGCCGCGATCACCGCGGCCTTGGTCGGCTACGGCATCCAAGACCACATCCAAAGCCCGGGCCTGCGGATGGGCGTCGTCGGTGCGGCTGGCTACGCGGCCCCCGAGTGTCTGGACTACCTGATGAAATACATCAAGGCCCGCGGAGAGAAAGAAGTCGGCGAGATCGCCGGCAAGAAAACCAATGGCAAAGCAAAAGCCCCAGGCAAAGGAAAGCGGAAGCGGTAACCTTCTGATAGCCGTCGTCCTGCTGACGGGCTTCGCGGGCCTGTCGGCGCTCTCCTCGGCATACATCGCCGGCTACGTCCTCGACCAACTGCAATCGACCGACGCCCTGGTCATGATCGTGACGGACGCGGGCCTGAAGTCCGACTCGGCCGACCTCGAGCGCAACATGAGCACGGCGACGCTAGCCCTGAAGTCCGTCCGCGACCTCGGCTGGGCCTTGGCTGTGGGGTGCTTAGGGGTAGGGGTGGCGGTCTTCTTACGCTCCCGCCGTCAAAGCGTCTCCTAGGGCAAGCCAGAGGGGTCTATTGCCCCTTGACGGAGGCGACCCTAAGGGCAAACTGAACTCAGTCAGATAGGGGTACGTTTAATATGGCGGGCCTCGATGACCTGAGGGCGTATCATATGTAGCGCCCTGACCCCTTGAGTGGGGTCACAGGGTATTTGCGGAAAGGTGCTTGACGAATGTGGAACAGTCGGGCAAGGTGCTTTCCGTTCCACCAAACCCATGAACCTCATCAAACTCCTCCTCATCGCCGCGCTGATCGCCACGGTCATCGTCTTCTTCGCCGAAGGCCCCGACCTCCTGACCATCATCGACCAGCACTAAGACTTTCCCACCCACACCACACCATGAGCACCCTAGGTATTATCAAAATCAGCGAACCCGAACGCCTCGAAACGGCCAAGGACATCGTCGTCGAGCACCGCGCCAAGGCCGGTTCCCGCGCGTCCTACGAACTGTACGGCCTCGACTACGGCTCCGGCAAGGTCCGCGTCACCCGCATCGACCACGCCCCCACGTCGGCCGACTTCAGCGCCTGCATCAATAAGAAGCGCATCGCCGTGCTCATCGACCGCCACAATATGGTCGTCGAGTTCCGCGGCGCCTGGAAGTCCGACACGCAGGGCAAGGTCGTCGCCTACGAATCCCAGCAGCAGGCCGACATCAACGCCGCCAAGTAATCTTCCCACCATGCCCAACGCAAACCACCCCTACGTCGACTCGCTCACCTTCGCCGGTCGACCTCTCCCCCTCAAGCGACCGATGGCCGAATACGCCGCGCGTCGCCTGCAGGCCATCCTCCCGCAGATCGCCGCGCTCAACGCCGCCGGCAAGACGCAGGCCGATGCCGCCGCCGCCCTCGACACGACCGTCTGCACCCTACGCCAGTGGCTCGACATCACCGGGACGACTTGGGTCAACCTCAAGAAGCGCGGTCCCTACCGCCGCCAGAAGTAATGCCCTGCCCCTCACACCGCCCCTACCAACCCATGCACATAATCAAACCCGACTCCATGCCCCGCTTCTGGTGGCTCGTCCCCTGGTCCTACGCCCGGATGCTCAAGACGGCGCTGACCGCCCTCAAGGCTTACGCCGACCAGGCTGACCGAACCATCGAGATGCAAATCCGCATCATCGACAACTACCGCGAGGAGGCCCAGAAGCTGAAGCAGGAGATCACGGCCCTCGCCCAGTCCCGCGAGCACTGGATCAAGAAGCACGACCGGGCCTACGAGGTCGCCATGCACAACGAGAAGGTCATCCGCGAGATGGAGGAGCGCAGCCGATGAGTTCGTTCCGCCACCTCGACGGGATGACCGCCCTGCTCTCGGAGCTCTATTTCATCAATGAGCGGATTATGACGGGCGACATCTGCTCCGCGAAGACCGCCATCCAGTCGGACCGCATGAAGAAGCTGCTGAACCACTACCACGAAGCCCTGTCCGAAGACGGCGCCTCCAAGATTAGCCTGCAAGCCTACGCCGCCGCTGGTGGCTGGGTCGGCATAACCTACTCCTACGAGGTCGACGGCTTCGAGATCGCTGGCTCCCAAGTCCCGAGACGCGTATGAGCGAAGACATCGTAGGGCAAATCAAGGACATCAAGGGACGGACTTGGCAGGAGGCTTTTTACATCCAGACCAAAGCCTTCCTCGAAAAGAACTCCGAACACCTTAAGGAAATTGAACGCCTCAAGGCCGAGGTCGAGCGGCTGACCGCCTTCACCACCCGCACCATCATCCCGAACGAGCAACTGCAAGCCGAGAACGCTCGCCTTAAAGCAGAGGTCGAACGACTCCGCTTTATCGGTGACGAAATTAATATGTGGGGTGTCGTCGCTCCCTATGTTGTCCCTCCCTGCATCGACAAATATTCAGCCAAGGAGGGCAAACAGCCGTGATTAAGCCCATGCGCCCCTTCTCCATCGTCGCCCTGCTGCTCCTCGGCTTCAACGCCGCCGCCGCTTCCGACGCCACCCTGCTCGAGTCCATCGCCCACGTGGAGTCCGGCATGAACCGTAAGGCCATCGGGGCCGCCGGTGAACGCGGGATGTATCAGGTCGGGCGTGAGGCTTGGAAGGACGCCGAGGAGCGTCTCAAGGCCGAGGGCCACTACCGCTTCCCGTGGTCCAAGTGGCGCGACGCTACCGCCCAGGACATGATAGCGGCCAGCCACCTCCGCTGGATCAGGGCGAACTTCAAGCGCATCGGCATCCCAGCCCCGACCCCCGAGCAAATTGCCTTGGTCTGGAACGTGGGCTGGTCAGGCGCCGTCGACCGCAAGTTCCGCCCGAACGACTACGCCATCCGCGTCGCCAACCTTTTCCGCTTGTCCCAGCGTCAGCCACGATAAAGGGTCTTGCCGTGGCCCAACTCATCGTAGCAATCGACCCTGGCGTGAACGGAGGCATCGTCTGGTCAATCGACGGATCGGTGCAGACCGCTAAGATGCCCGGCTCTGATGTCGAGGTCTGCCAACTCCTCGCCGACCTTTCCTGCAAGGCCAAGGACGTCAGCCTCTACCTCGAAGAGCCTCCGCTGTTCGCCGGCAAGAACATCCCCGGCTCGGCCATCGGCAAACTGATGTGGAACACGGGCGTCCTCTACGGCGCCGCCGTCGCCATGGGCTGGAAGATTCACCGCATCCGTCCCGCCGTCTGGCAGAAGACGCACACCTGCGGTACGAAAGGCGACCTCACCACGACCCAGTGGAAGAACAAGCTGAAGGCCCGGGCCTGCGAACTCTTCCCCACCGTCGACGTCACCCTCTGGAACGCCGACGCCCTACTCATCTTCGACTCCGCTACCCGCGGCGTCATCAACTGAGTTTACATAACTCGGCAAGACCCTTTACTTTGTAACCTCTACCCTCACATGAAGAAAGACCCGAAACTCCCCGCCGAATACCGCATCATCGCGGACTCGTCATACATCGTTTTACCTGATCAGAAGGTCGCCCGCCTCCTGACCCCCACCGTCCGCAACGGCGTGACCTACTACAACCTCTTCGTCCCCGACTACACGCGGATGTCCCTCGCCGACATCGAGGCCACCATCAAGGCCGGTGAAGTCACTAAGGCCGACGCCGCCAAATAATCTCCACCATGAGCAAACAGCCCACATCCTCCGCCACCGCCTCCCTCGTCCAAGCGCTCGCCGCCCTGGACAACGTGAAGGCCAACAAAATCAACCCGGCCTTCAAGGCCAAGTACGTCTCCCTCGACGCGCTGCTCGACGCCATCAAGCCCGTCCTGCTCGACCATGACCTCGCCCTCATCCAGACGCTCGTCAGCCAGGAGGGCAAGGTCGGCGTGTCCACCGCCTTCCTCCACGCGTCCGGCGAACGCTTCGAGTTCGGCACCCTGCTCGTCAAGGCCGAGGGACTGACCGCCCAGCAGATCGGTGGGGCCATCACCTACATCCGCCGCCAGTCCATCCAGACCGCGTGCGGCATCTCGGTCGACCTCGACGACGACGCCGCCGTGGCCTCTGGCTTCCGTTCTGCGGCCTCCGCACCTTCCGCCCCTGCCTTCTCCCCCACCCCTCGCCCCCTGACCAAATGAGCGACCCTAAGCCCTTCGACCCCTTCGACCCGGTGAACGCCGCCATGCGTCACCTCCACAACCAGAACCTTGCGTCGGCTGCCGAAGCCCGCGCCGAGGCTCAGGCCAAGACCATCTCCGAGATGCGCTATGCTGGCAACGAACTCGCCCGCGTCCTCGAGGACATCATGCAGTCTGAGCTCTGCCAGTTCGACGCCATCTCCAAGGCTTGCTGCATCGCCACCATCGCCAAGTGGAACCGCGCCAAGACCGGGCAACTGTGATGGCCGAAGTCCCCAAGGGCATCGAACGGATCGCGGCCACCGTTCCCAAGCAGTACGCGCTCCTCCTCTTCCTGGACGGCTTCCCCTACGTCGAGTTCACCGCCCGCAAACACGCCGACTTCCTGACCGACCTCAACGCGTGGAAGCGCAAGACCTATCCCTCCCTGTCCCGCTCCGCCGTCCGTTTCTTTACGCTTGCCCCTAATGGGGAGATAAAGGAACTTACCTTCACGCCGACTCGCTCATGACCAACCGCGAAAACATCAAGCGCCTCGTCGAGAACATCACGGGCTCGCTCGCCACCGTCCAGCACATCGCCGGACGTTATGAACAGCACGACGCCGACATCATCACGCTCTCCGACCTGAACCGTTCGGCCATCACCGAACTACAGGTCTTCACCGATCACATCGAGACCGCCGATGAGTCCGCCCAGGTCAAGCCGCTCCATGACCGCGTCCACGTCCTCGTCGTCCAGCTGCGCGTCCTGCGGAATACGCTCGAGGCCATGGAGAACGCCGCCGAGTCCGCCCTCGAAGACGTGCGCCGCATCTCCGCCAGCGTCGAAGAAGCCAGCCCCGAAGATGACAGCCTGTGAACTCTGCAAGGGTGCGTGCTGTGAAAGCATCCTCCTGCCCATCAACGCGTCCCCGACCACGACCGAGTTCTACGCCGCCCGCGGCGAGGTCTTCATGATCGTCGGACGGACCTACGCCGAACTGCCTTCCCGATGCCCGCACCTGTCCGGCTCCGGCAAGTGCAAGACCTACGCCAACCGCCCGGTCGCCTGCTCACGCTTCGCCGTGGGCTCGACCATGTGCGTGACCGCCATCCAGCGCCGTCGCCCCGATCAGGCCGACGCCATCATGGCTCTGCTCTGACCTTTCCCACCAACACCCAATAACACACCCATGCCCGACCTCATCACCGAACGCGTCATCTATGACGGCATCCAAGCGCTCAACCAATCCGGCGCGAAGGAACTGCTCAAGTCCCCCGCCCACTACCAGGCTTACCTCTCCCGCACCCGCGAGGACTCCAAGGCCCTCCGCGTAGGCACCGCCGTCCACAAGCTCGCCCTTGAGGGCCTCGACGCCTACAACGCCACGCACGCCATCGCCCCGGACGTGGACAAGCGGACCAAAGACGGAAAGCAGGCGTGGCAGGACTTCGTCACCGCCAACGAAGGCAAGGCCATCCTGACCGCCGAGGAAGGCGCCCTCGTCGACGCCGTGGCCAACTCCGCTGCGGCTTGCATGAAGCAGAATGGCATCGTGCTGACGAAGACCGAGGTGATGTTCACCGCCTTCCTCGGCGATACCCTGGTCAAGTGCGCCATCGACGGCATCTCCGACGACGGCTACATCTACGATCTGAAGACTTGCGAGGATGCCAGCCCGCACGGCTTCCTTCAGGCCGTCCGCAAATACAAGTATGCCCTCCAGGCTTACTTCTACCGGCACGCCGTCGAGTCCGCCTACAAGTGCCGCGTCCTCGGCTTCCGCTTCATCGCCGTCGAGAAGGAGCCGCCCTATGCCCACGCGGTCTACGAGCTGGGGCCGGAACTGATGACCGGCGCCGCCTTCGACTTCGAGCGCGCGCTGACCCTGTATAAGGAATGCACCGCATCGGGCAACTGGCCCGGTTACCAGACCGAGATCACCACCATCGACATCGCCGCCAAGCCCAGCGCTGCGACCAACATCAACTTCGCCTAATACCATGAACACCGAAAACGACCGCCCCCCGCTCACGTCCATCAGCACGAACGGCACCTACAAGCTGAAACTCATCAAGCCCAAGTTCGAGAAGGTCAAACAGTGGGAGGACGGCACTACGTCCTGCCGCCTGTTCTTCGTCGACGACAAGGGCTTCTGCCTGTCGAAGAACTTCTCCAGCAAATACGGCAAGGCCCTCGCCATGCTCGTCGGCAAGTTCTCCGGCAAGTATACCAACGAGATCCGTCTGGACGCCACCCCTGCCGAGTATCTGGAGTACCTGTCGCCCGCCTGCGGCCAGACCATCCTCGTCGGCGTCGAGGTCGAGGCCAACGGCGAGTGGCAGGGTAAGCCTCAGTATAAGTATAAGATGACTTACCCGCGCGGCTCCCAGAAGCCGACCGCCCCCGAAGAGCCGCTGCCCCCCGAAGGCGTCCCCTTCTAATCCCGTGACTGACGAAGCACCCACGCCGATGTCCGCCCCGACGCTCGTCCTGATCGCAGGCTACGCCAGGGCGGGCAAGGACACGCTCGCCTCCGGTATCCTCGAATGGTCCCAGCGACCCGCCGAGCACATCAACTTCGCTGACGCCCTCAAGGAGGCCGCGAATCACTACATGGATTATCTCGGCCTTGATGGGGACTTCTTCAAGGAGGACTTCAAGGTCGATAACCGCGACTTCCTCGTGCACGCGGGGAAGTTCGCTAGGCGCATGGATCGGGACGTCTTCGCCCGCCACTTCGCCAACTGGTGCCCGGTCATGAAGCACCACGACCAACCCTCCCCCGAGACGGTCGTCTGCTCCGATTGGCGCTACGTCAACGAGCTGCGCGTCTGCCAGGACATCCTCTGGGAGAAGGGCTGGAAGGTCCGCACCATCTACGTCGCCACCGCTGGGGTCGGCCCGGCCAACGACGAAGAGCTCGACAGCATCGCCGAGATACGTGCGTCCCACCTGTTCGACCAGGAGTACATCTTCAGGCCGTCCTCGCGTAACGCGATCATGACCGAAGGCCGCAACCTCGCCCGCTCATGGAAACTATGAACCCCGAGACGCTGCGCTGGGCGAACAAGGTCGGCCTGTCCCCCGACCGCGTGGCCTTCCTGCTGGCTTGCCCGAAGTATACCCGCACCGGGCGAAACGACAAGCCCGCCTACATCAAGGCCGAGAACCCGAACCATCACCTTCAGAAACTCGGCGACTGCTATTGGTTCCGCCTGCGTCGCCGTGGCAAGGACATCGTTGAGAACATCGCCAGCGACCTCGAGACCGCCCGCAAGCGCCGTGACGAGATGCTCGCGGCCTTCGACGCCGGGAAGCCCATCCCTTACATCAACGTCCGATGAGCGACTGGCAACCCATCGAGACGGCTCCGAAGGATGGAACCGATGTTTTGCTGTATGAAGACGGCGAGCAATACGTTGCCCGTTGGTTCAAGACAGCTGGAGGACAGTTTTTTAACGAAGCTGAGTATCAGCATAATCCTACCCACTGGATGCACCTTCCCAACCCACCCACAAAATGAGCACCCCTACCCGCTTCATAGCCTTCGGTGATAACCACGGCGACATGGCTGACGAGAACGCCGTCGAGGCTCTCTGCGAGTTCATCAAGGACTACAAGCCGACCGTCCGCGTGCACCTCGGGGACTGCTTTGACTTCCGATCCCTGCGCCGTGGAGCCGGGCAGGATGCCGAAGGCGCCGAGTCCCTCATCTCCGACATCGAGGCCGGCGAAGCCTTCCTTGAGCGCACCAAGCCCACCGTCTACCTGATGGGCAATCACGAGCACCGCGCCCAAGCCCTCCAGCACACCTCCGGCTCCGCCCTGGTGCGTGACTACTGCGCCGACCTCGAGGCCCGCATCAAGACCGCCGCGAAGAGCTGCGGAGCCAAGACCATCCTCCCCTACCACGCCGAGAAGGGCGTATACCGACTAGGTCAGGTCGCCTTCATTCACGGCTACGCCCACGGCCTGAACGCCACCGCAGAGCAGGGCAAGCACTACGCCGACCGCGGAGGCGCTCTGATCCACGGACACACCCACACGCTCGCCCAGGTCAACCTTACCAAGGCCGAAGGCGGCGCCGCTTTCTCCGCCGGCTGTCTCTGCCAGAAGGACGCCATGGCCTACGCGTCGCATCGGCTCGCTACCTCCCGCTGGGGCTCAGGCTTCGCCGCCGGCTGGGTCGACGGCAAGGACTGGAAGGTCTGGCTCGTCCACCGCGTCGGCTCCCGCTGGGTCTGGACCACCGACCTCAAGGTCTTCACCCCGAAGGCCCGATGAAGCGCTTCGATGCCCACGCCCTCGTCGCCGCAATCAACGCCGACGACACACCCGAAGGCTGGCACAAGACCACGGAGGTCGTCCGCCTCCTAGGCTATACGACCCGTGCCGGAGTCTCCCTGCCGCTCGCCCGCATCGTCAAGGCGGGCTACGCCGAGCAGAAGACCATCCGCCGAGGCCGCTTCATTTATCGCCTGTCGCCCAGGTTCAAGTCTTGGCCCGCCGCCAAGGCCGCAGCTGAAACCCTGGACAAGTTCAAGGCCCCCAAGGGATGGGTCACCCTCTCCGAGTATGCCCACAAGCACCGGCGCACCGTCCGCGGCGTGCAATACCGTATCGACGGCATGGCCCTCCCTGTCCGCATCCTCCGTAACCCGCGGAGCGTCCCCTACTACCGCAAGGCCGACCTAGACCGCATCCTGCGCAAAGCATCTTGACCACGGGCACCCACGCCAACAAACCCCAACCCTCTCTTCCATGATCCCGCCGAATAACGTCGCCGCGGAACGCCACCTCCTCGGCGTCCTCCTACGCGAAGCCTTCCCATTACCGGGCGACCTTCAGCCTTCCGACTTCTTTGAGCCAGCCCATCAAGACATCGCCGCCGCCATGCTTTCGCTGGCAGTCGACGGAATCGCCCCTGATGAGCTGACGGTCAGCCAGCGCCTACGCCAGGTTAACAGCCCGGTCACCGAGGCCACCGTCTCGCTCCTGGTTAGCGACGCAGGCCAATCGACATATCGCCCCGAACACGCCGACATGATTGCGGACGCGGCCATCCTCCGCCGTGCCCTAGTCGCCGCCGAACAGGCCACCGACCCCGACACCCTGCTCGACCATTATGCCACCATCGCCGAGACGCGCAAGGGGCGGAAGGCAAAGCACGGCCCGCAGCGCATGGACTTCGATGCGCTCATCTCGGCTGACCGAAAGAACGACCCCAACTGCATCCTCGGCAATCACCGCTGGCTCTGCAAGGGCGGCTCGCTCCTGATCGTCGGCCAGTCCGGCACGGGCAAGTCGTCCCTCATGATGCAGGCCGCCGTCCATTGGTGCATCGGCAAGGACTTCTTCGGCATCAAGCCTGTCCGCCCCCTGCGTGCCATCGTGCTTCAGGCCGAGAACGATTTCCTCGACGTAGGGGAAGCCCTTCAGGACGTCATCGCCGGGGCATACCTAGACACTGACGAACGCTCTCAGCTGCGGGAACACCTTGCCATCTTCCGCGACACCGTGAGCACCGGCACGACCTTCACCTCGGCCCTGCGTGACCTCATCATCGAGCACAAGGCCGACATCGTCTTCGTCGACCCTCTCCTGTCCTTCGCGGGCATCGACGTCTCCGATCAGGAGCAGGCGTCCAAGTTCCTGCGCCATGACCTCGCCCCCATCCTCCTCGAGACAGGCGCCGTCCTCGTGGCCATGCACCACACCGGCAAACCCAAGGCCGCCTCCGACAAGGAAGGCCACACGGTCGCCGACCTAGCCTATGCTGGCCTAGGCTCCTCGGAGTTCACCAATTGGTTCCGCGAGGTCGCCGTCCTCTTCCGATGCCAGGGCGAAGAGCCGATTTACAAGTTCGGCCTGACCAAGCGCCGTGGCCGTGCCGGTCTCAAGGACCACGCCAACCAGTTCAAGGGCGAGATTTACATCCGCCACGCCGCCGAGAAGGGGGTCATCCGCTGGGAATACAGCCAGCCCCCCTCCGAAAGCCTACCCGACAACGCCCCAAGGCATAGCGATTCCAGCCCCGCTAAGGGGTCGCCAAGGCGTTTTAAGGTCAACTGAGGGTCAACACCCTGACCCCCACCCTTAAGCCAATGTTAAATCCCTTCTCAACTTCCAACTCAACTTCCGTCCCTGTACTACGTACAAGGGTGACTCTAGTCTCACCCCTTGTCGCTGACGCTCGGGGTTCGACCGAGTCTCTGGCGAGGCCGCAAGTCTAACGCGATGACCAAACCTAACCGTACCACCGCGCGGAGAGGATGGGTCCTCCGTAAGCTGGCCCTGACCCGGCTACGGCAGAAGTCCTGGAGGGAAGAGCCTGAGAGGATGGAGCATATCCGGCAGCAGGCCACCGAGGCAGCCAAGGCAGTCAAGGAAAGGAAAGACATGGAACTGAGGGAAGTGATCAGCACATGGCCGGAGAAGATGACGTCAGCGGAACTCAAGGACATCGTCGAGCAGACCCTGGACTACTCGGGCAAGTACTCATCCCTGACCTATCGCTTCACCCGTAAGGCCATGCTACGGTTCGACATGGACGGATACTGGCACAACCTTTGCCACTTGCCCCGCCGTCAAGATAGTTGACGCTGTGACGCGTGACACGCGCTAGGCTCAATGACCTGACGGCTCCGGCTAAGGAGGCCAAGTCGTTTGACGCTTGGTTCTTTGCGCAGCCGAAGAAGGTCCAAGAGAAGATGCGAGAGAACGGCGTGCTGCCTTACGCTGAGATGGCGCAACCTCGGCACGTGTTCAACATCGACGCCAATCATCCTGACTGGGCTTTCAACCCGACTGACATCGGCAGACGCGAAGAGGTCGACGCGTTCATCTCACGCGATCATGTCGGCGTCATGCTCAAGGGCTTCATGGATGCGTTGGCCTGCACCGACAACTTCGCCTTCCGTCGTCACGTTGAGCTCATCCGATGGGCGCTCAGTCTGCCCGGCTGTCTGTCCTCTCGATTGATCGGGAAGATGTATGGACGTTCCCACTTCTGGATGCGTGCCAGGGCGAAAGAAATCCAGCGCACGGTAAACTCCGACGCGTGCGGTTTGTTTCCTCATGTGAATGCCAGACGCGGCAAGAATAAGCCAATTATCAAGTAACCATGCAAAGAGTCCCAACAGATAAAAGGTCCAAAGGATTGCAGTATTACTACAGGAACAAAGAGCGCTTGCGTGAGGTTAACCGTCTTAGGGCCAAGGCTGACTACGACACCAACCCTGATAAGAAGTTGGCTGATAACGCAAAGTGGAGAACCAAGAACAAAGCCAGGCATAAGGTCATGAAGAAGGCATGGACCGATCGTCGCTTCTTTTACAACAAGGCCATGCTTATCAAGGCGCATAAGCGCGGCGTCATCTCAATGGAGTCTACCAACGAGTTAGCCATTGGGCTTATGCGTCAATGGATAAAGCAGAGGGGAAGGTGTGCCCTAACTGACGTTAAGCTAGACCGTAGTGCGCACGCAGATCACGTAGTCCCTGCCTCTCGTGGTGAAACTGATCATAGCAACAACTTCCAATGGCTGACACCGGCAGCCAATCAGTTCAAAGGAGCGCGAACTGACGAGGAATTGGCCCTTTTTTGCGTGCTAATCCTCCGTTCGTTGAAAAAAAGGAATCTCTTACCACCCCCCCTACGTCACGCGTGGCCCGACACCACGAAAGAAAAGTGCATGGTCACAATGAATAATATTGGGGTTGAGCAAACCAGTTCAGAACCATGGCTTTAACCAACTCAGAACTGGGTTTGGCGCTCGGCGTCACCGCGCAACGCATCTCAGTCCTTCGACGCGAAGGCATGCCGACCGACAGCATCGACGCGGCTCGGGCGTGGCGGGAAGCCCGGGCGAACGTGCAGCGGGCCGCGGCACC
>JACCDP010747611.1_pt1 | contig 12110 bp, 11 predicted proteins | sample 7445841 | NCBI WGS metagenome assembly JACCDP01 (sample SAMN15323441, study PRJNA562643) | freshwater metagenome | isolation source: river surface water | place: USA:Blue River Watershed | collected 2017-08-17
TCGTTTTTAACTTGCATCTTTATAAATTGCCAAGGATTTTTACTAAATATTAAAGTAAACTCTCCAGCATCTGGACGATTTTTTTTGATTAACGAAACCTCAATTTCATTAGAATTGCTAACGATATTGGTAATTTTAATATCGGTTGCATTAAATGAAATTTTTGGCCTAGTTAAAAAAGAAGCAGGAGTTGCATTGGTGCTAATACTAGATATTTCATCTAGTTCAATATCTTGATAATGCAAAACTGCCCCATTAACCACTACTAATATTTTTGGTTTATCAAGATATTCAATTCGCATTTTACCTGCTTTTTTACCGTTACGTGATAAATAAAATTTACCTACGGTTTTTTGATTATCAAGCTCTTGAATAAAATCAGAACTAAGATGAGAAATATTATTAAGATAATTTTCAATTTGAATTAGATCGGCTTTATATGAAGAAAAATTTTGTTGTTCACTTTCTTTAGAATTAGCAAAAGCTACACTTATAGTGAAATTAACAGTGCTAACAATAAACAATAAGCAAATAACTAAACTGTTTTTAAACATTTTTATCGTAATAAACATGTTCGTTTACTCCGCCCTCACTTTTATCAACAATAAATGTAATGGCACTATCGCCTGTAATATTAATAGTGGTACGCACCATATCTAAAACACGATCTATACCTAAAATAACCGCAATACCTTCGGATGGAATACCCACAGAACCCAAGACCATACTCATAAAAATAATTGAACCACTAGGAATACCAGCAGCCCCAATAGAACCTAAAGTGCAAGTTAAAATAAGCATTAAGTAATGTTGAAAATATAATTCGATACCATAAGCCTGAGCAAAAAATAAAGCACAAATACCAAGATAAATGGCAGCTCCATCCATATTGATACACACTCCAAGAGGCATTAAAAAGTTAGAATTAGTTTTAGAAACACCCATTTTTTCTTGAAGCTGATTCATGGCGGTAGGAAGAGTTGCCTTACTTGAACTAGTTGAAAAAGCTAAACCTTGAGTAAACAGAATTTTTTTATAAAAAGGAAATGGTGAAACTTTTCCAAAAACCGCAATTAAAACCCCAAAAATAACATACTGCACTAAACAAGCTAAAAGCATTGTAATCACTAATTTACCAAGAGATTGCAACACTTCAAGACCTTGGTCGGCAACAGAATATGACATATAGCCAAAAACACCTAAAGGAGCTAATTTAATGATAATTTCGATACTACGAAAAAAAACTTGAGAAAAAGCAGAAATTAACTCTTTTATTGGTTTGCCTTTATCGCCAATCGTATTAATAATGAAACCAATAAAAATAACAAAAACAATAATTTGCAAATATTTTTCTTCAACAATAGATTTAAAAGGATTCACTGGAATTAAATCTAAAATAAACTCTGAAGCAGTTTTTTTATTTTGAGTGATTGCAGAAACTTTTTGAAAATCAGCAGAATTTTTTGATTGCGATTCAGAAACCATTTGGGAAAGATTAATGCCTTTGCCAGGCTCCATTAATTTACCAGCAGTAATGCCAATAATCACAGCAAACATTGCGGTTAAAATATAAGCACTAAAACCTTTTACAGCAACTCTGGTAAAATTACCTTCGCCATTAATAGAGGTTATGCCTGAAAGCAAGGCAAAAATAATTAATGGAATTATAACCATTTTGATTAAATTCATAAAAATTGTGCCTAAAATTTTAAATGATTTAACAATTTCAACATCAAGATAGTTTTTGTTACCTAAATAACCAATCAAAATGCCAAAAATTAAACCAATAAAAACTTGTTGCCACAATTTCATAAAACTAAAACATTGAATTATTAAAATAAAAAATACCAAAAATAATGGCACAGTGCCATAAGAAGTTAGAATAAACTAAAATAATTTAAGATGCAAGAGGTTTTTGTTATTAATAATTACTACTTCATTACTGCACTTCTATTTATATTTTATATTCTGGAATAGTAATTGCCTTATCTTCTTGAAATAAAATTTTATCATCTTTTTTTACTAATAGTTTTAAATCCCAAGCTCCGATTAAAGGAAAATAAAGATCGTAAGCCACATAAAAACCATCTATCAATTGCAAATTTCGATAAAAATTATATTGCGGTTTTGCCTTGTTTAAAAAAATAGCCTCAATATAAGCATCTTGTATTTCGCCATCTTTTCCTTCAAGAGAAATAAAAGCATTGTAAGTATTTGGCGATTTTGGCGATGACCTAACTTCAAAATCAAGCTCATAACCAGCTTTTTTATAAGAATCAAAGATTTTAATAGTTTTATTATATTCGACTCCTTTTAAAAAAGCATTTTCAACAATCGGGGCATTGTCAAAACGATTAGCCAAAAACAAATAGCCAATATTTACTAATATCACCACCACAAACATTGTTAAGATGGTATATAACCAATTAATTTTTGTAGAAAATTTCATTTTTATTGTAATTGTTTGTTAATTTTTGATAATGCATATTGCATATCTTGATTAATTTTACTATATTGAAGATTAATTGTTGCCGATTTGGCAATGAAGATATAATCTATTTGTTGTTTTTTAAAAGTATCACTTAAACCATAAAAACAACTTCGAAATCTTCTTTTTACTAAATTTCTTTCTGTAGCTAGTTTACTGGCTTTTTTTGAAACCACCAAGCCAAAACGACAAAAAATTTTTGCTCTTTTTTTTTGATGATCGTGCCAATAAAAACTCGCAGTGGGATTTGCTATAAGAGTAAAACTGTGAGTATGAAACTTTACAGCAGAAGAATGATTTTTTTGTTGAAAATCGGCAGATTTTTTAATGGATAAAATTTTCATATCACAAAAAATGATGTTTTTTATCAATTCTTAACCCCGCTATGCCTAATACCATTTCAACTTAAAATACATTGTTAGATTGATTAATTTTAAAGTTGAAATGGTATAATACCATTTCAACTTAACATACATTTGTTAGGTTGATTAATTTTAAAGTTAAAATTGTATAACAATGCAATTATTAATATTTAGATTGAATATTTAGTGATTAATAAAATTAATTGCACAAAGGGATAGATTTTTTTAATTTGCAAAAAAGATTTTAAGCTATTTTATTGTAGAAACAAAACTAAAACAGTTTATTTTTTGCCATTAATAAAAACAACCAGCTATTAATATTAAACAGAAAGCACTGCTCTGCCTTTAAACCTTCTGCGAGATAAAACTCTTCTGCCGTTAGCAGTTGCCATACGTGAGCGAAAACCGTGTCTTCTTTTTCTAACAATTTTACTAGGTTGCCAAGTTCTTTTCATAAGATGATGAATTTAAAGTTTACTATTTTTGCTCGATTTTTTTAATTGCCAAAGATAGCCTAGATAATTTTCGTGAAGCTGTATTTAATTTGATTACTTTTTTGCTAACACCTTTTGCAATTTCTGGCTCAAGGTTTTTAAAGGCTTCAAGAGCTTTTTGTTTATCTTGGTTTTTAATTGCCAAATCTACTTTTTTAATAAAAGTTCTAATACGATTAATTCGAGAAGTATTGATAACATTTTTTCTTTCACTTGCTCTTAATGCTTTTTGAGCCGATTTAGTATTTGCCATAATAATAAAAACATAATTAAAAATTATTTTATAAAACAAAAAATATGAAAGCCAAAATAAAAAATGCATTTCATAATGAAAATTAAAGCCATTATTTTAATGGTTTAAAAATAATTAGCAAGTAATTTTTTTTAAACCTTGCAAATAAGATTGTAAAACCTCTGGCACATCTACCGAGCAATCAGAATTTTGATAATTTTCTAAAATTGCTACTAAAGTTCTGCCTACCGCCAAGGAAGATCCGTTTAAAGTGTGAGCAAAAAAACTTTGATTATTTTGTTTATATTTAATATTTGCTCTTCTTGCCTGAAAATCACCACAATTAGAACAACTAGAAATCTCGCGATATTTATTTTGTGAAGGCAACCAAACCTCTAGATCGTAGGTTTTTTGAGAACAAAACCCCATATCTCCTGTGCAAAGCAAAATTTTTCTAAATGGCAATTTTAGTTTTTGCAAAATTAAACTAGCAACTGCCGTCATTTTGATGTGCTCTTGCTGTGAATCTTCGGCGGTAGTAATTGAAACTAGCTCAACTTTTTTAAATTGATGCTGACGAATCATGCCCTTGGTATCTTTACCCGCGGCCCCTGCTTCTTGACGAAAACAAGGAGTATAAGCTGTAAATCGCAAAGGCAATTGCTTAACATCGAGAGTTTTATGGGCAACCAAATTAACCAACGAAACTTCGCTAGTAGGAATAAGCCAGTAATCATCGGCTGTTTTAAAAGCTTCATCGGCAAATTTTGGCAACTGCCCTGCCCTTAACATTGCTTCGCTTTTTACTAAATTTGGCGGAGAAACCTCGCAATAACCATGGCTTAAAGCTATATCAAGCATAAAATTTGCCAAAGCTCTTTCAAGATTTGCCAAAGGGCCAGTAAGAGTAGAAAATCTGGCACCAGACATTAAGGCAGATTGCTCAAAATCAAGCATTTTCAGATTTTTACCAATTTCATCGTGAGCAAGAGCAGTAAAATTAAATTCTCTAATTTCACCAAAAGTTTCAACCACCATATTTTGCTCTTCGCTAGCACCTATCGGCACATCGCTTTGCGGTAAATTAGGAATTTGTAACAATAAATTTTCAAGCTCAAATTCAATATTATTTTGCTCTTGGGCAAGTTTAAGTTGCTGATTGATAGATTTTACCTCTTCTGATAATATATTTATCTGCTGTTGATCTTGCTTTTTTTTAGCTGCGGCAATAGTATTTACTATGCTATTTTTTTTAGCTTGTAAATCTTGTATGAACTGAATTTGCTGTTTTCGTTTTTGGTTAAGATCGATAATTTGTTGAGCAGAAAAATTAGCACCTCGATTTTGCATTGCCTCATCAAAATTTTGTGGATTCTGGCAAACATATTGTAAATTTATCATAAGATATTGATTGAATTAGTATCTGCATCAAACATTTTGCGATAAAAACCATTTAAAGCCATTAACTGTTGATGATTGCCATATTCGGCAATTTTTCCTTGATGCATAAAGGCGATTTTTTGACAATTACTTAAAAAAGATAAACGGTGAGCAATAGTAATTACTGTTTTGTGGCTAGCAAGCTGATTTATTGCTTGCATAACTAATTGTTGGTTTTGATTATCAAGAGCAGAAGTTATTTCGTCAAAAAGTAATATTGGAGAATCTTTAATAATAGCCCTAGCCAAGGCGATTCTTTGCCTTTCGCCACCAGAAATTTTGATGCCTTTTTCACCCACCAGAGTATCGAGACCATTTTTTAGTGATAAAATAAAATGAAAAGCTGGAGTGTTATGCACTAATGATAAAACTTCTTGCTTGGCAATGTTTTTATTCACATAAGCAATATTTTCAAAAACCGTTCCTGAAAAAATAAAAGAATTTTGCGAAATATAAGCAAACTGCTCACGTATAACAGCTAGTGGCAAACTATTAATATTATGATCGTTTAACAATATTTGCCCACTATTTACCTGCTGAAACCTCAACAACAATTGCAAGATAGTGCTTTTACCAGAACCACTCAAGCCTACAATGCCGATTTTTTCGCCATAAGTAATTTGTAAATCTAGGTTATCTAAAATATTTTGCCTAGTATTTTCTTGGTAACAAAAACTCACTTGACGAAAATTAATATTAATAGGAGGCTTAATTGTGGTGCTATCTAGTGATTGTTGATTTGATAAAGCTAAATTTGGCTTAATTGCCAAAAGCTCACCAATTTTTTTAAGAGCTCCATTAGCGGTTTGCATTTGACTAGTAATCTGACTTAAACCAACCAAAGAAGTTGCAACCAAAACTGCATAAAATAAAAAAGAAGAAAGATCGCCTGCGGTGATTTTGCCAGATAAAACATCGTGCCCACCAATTAACACAATAATTGAAACCGCTCCAAAAGAAATAGCAATAACAAAAGCAACTAACAAAGCTCTTAAATGAATTTTTTGCAAAGAAGATTGCAAAACATTACTGCACTGTTGATTAAAATTAGCAATTTCGCGATTTTCGCATAAATATGCTTGGATGGTTTGAATGCCATTTAAACTTTCTTCAATATGTGCCGAAACAGAAGCGATAGCATTTTGAGTTTGGTAAGCAACTTTTTTTAACATTTTACCAATAAAAATAATCGGCAAAATTGCCAATAAAATAACTAAAAAAGCCAATAAACTTAATTTAACATTAGTAAAAAACAGCAACAGCAAGCCACCAATAAACAAAACTGAATTGCGTAAAAAAAATGAAATATTATTGCTAATAACATTATAAATTAAGGTAGTATCAACAGTGAGTCGAGAGATAATTTCGCCAGTTTTGACATTAGTAAAAAAATCGGGAGAAAAAGTTAGGATATGAGAATATAATTTTTGTTTGATATCGTTAATTATACTTTCAGCAACCGAATTAATCAGAAAAGAACGATAATAACCAGCAATAGAAAGCACAAAAACAGTCAAAACAACAATGATAATCATTAAATTAAGATGCGGATTTGTTTTATCAAAACCATAATCGATAAGATATTTTATAGCTTTGCCAAAAAATAAAATTATTACAGAAGTTATAAACAAAGATAAAAATGCTAAAGAAGCTTTTTTTTTGTAAGGTAAAAAATAGGGTAGCAAAGACCACAAACCAAAATCTTTATTCTTGCTCATTGTTTAAAATTAATTTACTGTGAGAACCGTCGCATAAAACAGGATGAGAGCTTTGTTTGCAACCGCAAAAATATAGAGTTTCATTTTTTTCGGCAATAAAAGAAACAGATTTCATCACACTAGAACCATCTGAATTTTTAAAAGCCTTATGAGCTCCATCGCAGAAAGGTTGTTTTAGAGATAACCCGCAAGAACACCAAGAGTATTTTTTGCCAGCTTCAACCTCAACGGCAAATGGCGATTTTTGTGCTATTTTTGGTAATTTTGACATATCTATTAATTGTTAAGTTAAAAATATTAAGATATTATTGTGTTTATTGTTTTTTTGCAAGAGATAAATATAAAGTTATTTAGGCACTGTTGCATCCCACTAAAATTAAATTTGAATGCAACACTATTCAAATAAATTTTGAATAGTGGTAGGCACAAAAGCCGAAATTTTATTGATTTCAAGTTTGCCTTGTGGATTAGTTTTGTTTTTAACATATTGATATCGAATTCCAAAAACTCCTCCGCCATCATTGCCAATAAGCAATTCTTTAAAGATATTTCCTAAAATTGGCACTTTGCCTAAACCAAATAAATTATTAACCACATAAGCTGGAATAAGTAATCCTTTAAGTTGCATTTCTTGATTAGTTAAATTGATATTTCCTGTGCTGGTAATGCCAATCGCAAGATTATTTGCTAAAAAAGAATTGATGGTAAGATTATTTTTACGCAAATCAAAATTAGCTTTCACATTATTAAAAGTAGTTTTATTATTTTTAAAAACTTTATTTTTAATCTGTGATTTTAACTGATCGTTAGCTAATTGCTTAATTTTTTCATGTTCAAATATACTGATATTGCCGATATTTGATAATTTTCCAGATAAATTCAAGCCATCTTGACTTCTTTTTTGGTTAATATCTATTAACACACCGCCTTCTGCTAATTGATTATTCTTCATAAAAATATCGGCTAAATAAACAACATCTTCGATACGCATTTTCACAATATTTTCTTGCTGATTAAAATTTTCACTTTTTACTATCATATTTTTACCATTGGGAGTTTCGGCTTTAATGTTTAAATAATCACAATACCAACCCATGCAACTAACATCGGCAAACACATTATTAATAGTTTTGTTATTAAATAATTCAAGTTTTTGCAAAGCAATAAAAATTTTAAAATTATTCTCGCCATTATATTTAGTGTTTTGAAAAAATTCGGCATTATTATTTAAAAAATCGTTAATATTAAAGTATTTACCAGTAAGTTTAATGATTTTTGGAGCGGAAGTATTTTTTTGCTGATAAGAAAAACTATAATTTTGCTTTGCAAAATTTTGATTGCTAAAATAAATATTCTTTATAAAAAACGGTTGATAAGAAAATTGTATTTCACCTTTAAGTTTTTTTTTGCCTAAAATGGTTTTTAACTCAATATTGTTAATAGAAATATCATTAGCAACCGCCAGAGTAAAATTTAAATTAGCTTTTTCACCTGATTTTTTATTTAAAGCTAAATTTTTTAACATTAATTTTGTTTTTTCCAGATCAATACTAATGTTAAAATTACCACTATTGAAGGGTTTTTCAACTTGAATATTCGCCTCACCTTCTAAAAATTTATTTTTGATCTGAAAAGCTTTGGTTTTTACACTTAATAAAACATCATGCAAATCAAAACTTTCTTTGTGCAATGGCAATTCTAAAAATATTTCACTTATTGCATTGCCATTTAGATATTTCTTGGCAGTGCTATGAAAATTATCGTTATTGTTTATTGGCTTTAATAATTCAGAAGCATCACCAAAAATTTCGCCTGATATTTGCAGTAAATATTTTGGATTATAAAAATCTGAAATAACTACTTTTGCCTTATTAATTTTACTATTTAAAATACTTGCTTCATCAATATTTATCACCATATCTTTTTTGCTAAACATTGCCACACCAGAAGTATTTTTAACTTCTGGAAAATTTGAATGATATTTAAGATTGGTATTTTTAAAATTAACCAAAGAATCGATATTTTGTAAATTTGTTTCATTTGCACCATGCAACAAAGTGAGATTAGTTTTGGCGGTAATTTTACCGTCGTTAAAATGCTCTAAAAACCAAGTTCTGATATTGCTCTGATTTAATATTAAAGGCCAAAAAGTTGCTAATTCATTGATGTTTAAATCTATAATATCAAAATGCAAAAATGATTGGTAATAATTATTGGGCTGTTTTTTAATATCAATTTCTGCCCTGATTTTTCCATTTGATTTTTGTTTATCATCAGATATTTTATTTATTAATTCTGCTTCTATATTATTAAAAACAACATTTTTATTTTCTAAATCAATTTTACATTTAGCATTAAAATTACGAAAATTGATATTTTCTGAAAATATTTTTTTTTGAGTAAAGTTGCCATAATCAATTTTTAAATCAAACTCCACAGAGGGCAAAATATCGAGAGCATAAGTAAAGATAATATTGCCATAAGCTATACCGTTTAAATTATCAGGCATTGCCGAATTAGAAAAAAAGCCAAGTAAATGATTAGTATTAAAATTTTTAATTTTACTTTCGCACTTGATACTGCTTTGATTTTTTAACACACATAAATTATCGAGATAAAAACTAGATTTATTAACATCAAAACTTAAACTATTTTTATTAACTAAAATAATTTGCTGATTTTTTATAGTTATCTGCAAATTGCTGTTTAATTTCCAGAGGCGATATAAATTATTGTTATGAATTATTGCAATTGCACCATCTTTAATTTCGATTTGCTTAATTGGCTGAGAACTATTTGAAAATAATTGATAAAAAGTTGTCAAAAACTGATTATAATCATTATTATTTGTTGATTTTTTGGTATCAATGATAAATTCTGGTTTATTAATGGTAAGTTTGGAGATATTAATTTTAAATAAAAGTAAATCAAGCAACGATAGTTCGGTTTCGGCTTTTTTAATCAGTAAAAATTTTTTTTTACTATTAATTTCACCAAAAACCGAAGGAGAAATTGATTCTTGCAAAATTTGTAATCCGGAAAGTGAAATTTTCAGAGTTCCATATTTAGTAAAACCAATAGAAGTTTCTTTAATTTTTACCTTACCTAAAAAATTTTTATCGAGATATTGTTGAATTTTTACAGTAATAAAAGGTATAGATCTAGGCTGCGCCGAAACCAAAGCTATAAAATAAAATAAAATAATAACAACAATTAAGCTTAAAAAAATCGCAATCTTATAAAACAATGGCACCTTTTTTTTAATGTTTTGCGAAATTTTTTTAATTGACATCAGATAAAATACTGTAAAACTTGTTGAAAAATTTTAAAATTAACATCTTTAATTATTTTAGCTAACCCAATATTTTGCAACAAAATAAAAGTAAGTTGTTGATGATAATTTTTTTTATCTTTAAAAATATGTTGCTCTAAATTAGTTGCCAACCAAGAAAAATCAAAAAGATCGCCATGCAATTTAAAGCCAGCATTTAGCAAATGATTACAAGCTCTATCTGCCTCTTTTGAGCTTAACATATTTAACAAAACCGACATTTTCATAGCCATAGCCATGCCAAGTGCCACAGCTTCACCATGCAAAATAATGCCAGAATAATTGGTTTCGGTTTCAAAAATATGAGCAAAACTATGGCCAAAATTTAATAAAGCTCTATCGCCTTGTTCAAATTCGTCTTTTACCACAATTTCTGCTTTGATAGAGCAAGAAACACTGATAATATTTTTTAAAACAAGGCTATCTCTTGCTAAAATTAAAGGCAAATTATTTTCAAGATAAGTAAAAAAATTATCGTTGTTAATAAGAGCATGATTATTATTGTTAATAAAAGCATATTTTGCCACTTCGGCATAACCAGCTAAAAATTCTCTTTCTGACAGAGTTGTTAAAAAATCGAGATCGCACAACACTAATTTTGGTTGATAAAAACTGCCAATCAGGTTTTTACCAAATTTTGAGTTTATCGCCACTTTACCACCCACCGAGCTATCAACCATAGCAAGCAAAGTGGTAGGAATTTGCACAAAAGCAATACCACGAAGCAAAACAGAGGCAATAAAGCCTGCTAAATCGCCTACTACTCCACCGCCAAAAGCAATAATGAGTGATTTTCTATCGATATTATTTGCCAAAATTTTTTCACATAAATCGTAGGCAACTGCAAAAGATTTGGCTTTTTCGCCGTTTTCAACTTGCAAAACCTGATGCCGAGGCAGTGCTTGTGTTAAAATGTTATAGTGTAAATTATAAACAATGTTATCGGTAATAACAATAATTTTACTAAAATTATTAGAATCTAAAAATTTTTTAAGTTGATGAGGAGCAAATTTTTCGCCAACCAGCACATTGTAACTTTTTTCTGGCAAAGCAACTTTAATAATATCAAATTTTTGTTGCATAATCTGAACCTTTGTTAATAATTAAATCTACAACCTCACTAATACTAGATTCGGTAGTATTTATACTGATATTAGCTTTTTTATAAATCGGATAACGAATGGCAATAAGATTTTCTAATGTTTTTCTTTTGTTAATGTTTTGCAATAACGGACGATTATTTTTATTGCCAATTCTTTTAATAGTTTCATCCAAAGAGGCATGCAACCAAACTGTGAAACATTTTTCTTGCAGTAAAAGACGATTTCTTTCAAGAATAAAAGCTCCACCGCCTAAAGAAAGCACAATATTTTCATTTCTAGCAATAATTTCGGCAATAATATTGCTTTCGATTTGTCGAAAATAACTCTCGGAATATTTTTTAAAAATCTCGGTTATTGACATTTTATAACGATCTTCTATTTCTTGATCGGTGTCAATAAAATAATAACCTAAATTCTGCGATAAATGTAAGCCAATGGTAGTTTTGCCAGCCCCCATTAAACCAATGAGAGCAATTATTTTTTTTGACATAAATTAATTTAAGCAAATTTCTATTGCTTCTTTAATATGAGAAATAGTTTTAATTTGTAAATTATCCAAAATTTCTTTAGGCATTTCTTGTAAATCTTTTTTATTACCTTCAGGAATAATAACCGTGGTAATGTTTCCTCTAAGTGCCGCTAAAAGCTTTTCTTTTAAACCACCAATTTCTAAAACTTTACCAGTAAGAGTTATTTCGCCAGTAGTAGCAATATTTTTTTTGATCTTTTTATTAGTAAGAGCCGAAACCAAAGCCACACATAAAGCAACTCCTGCCGAAGGACCGTCTTTAGGAGTTGCCCCTTCTGGAACATGCACATGAAAATCGGATTTATTAAATTTTTTAGCATCAATTTTTAACTCACTAGCTAAAAATCTGGCATAACTTAATGCAGTAAGGGCAGATTCTTTCATTACTTCACCTAAATGCCCAGTAGTTTGCA
>JACCDP011164372.1_pt1 | contig 12109 bp, 27 predicted proteins | sample 7445841 | NCBI WGS metagenome assembly JACCDP01 (sample SAMN15323441, study PRJNA562643) | freshwater metagenome | isolation source: river surface water | place: USA:Blue River Watershed | collected 2017-08-17
ATTGACTGGGATGACGCTGCAAAAGAGATACTAAAAAGAAAAGATGAGTGGTATCATCTTGATTTCTTTAAGCAATCAGACTATAAATGTAATTACTTCGGAATAGGGAGTGAACGATGGAAGATGGTGGTGTGGAGCTAACGCGCGGTAAGCGTCGTAGACTAACAACTAACGCAATCAATCGTCAAAAGCGTATTGCGAAAAATGCAGGTTTCGGTTACCGTAATAAGCAATCTCATAGATACGCTAAAACACACGCTCTAGGCTGTAGGATACCGGGATGCCCAGCATGCTCAAATCCACGTAGGGTGTGGAAGGAAAAGACTCTTCAAGAAAAGAAGTTTGCTGAAGCATTCCAAGCAAGCCGTGGTGAACTAGCTGAAATAGAATTGGATATGTATTATGAATGAGAATGGCTTAATACGAATTAATAGCGACGACTGGCAGGATTCAGGTAAGATATATAGAGTCGTTGAATACTTTAGGCGTAACTTTGACTCAACTGCCGTAGAGCTAACGCTAGAACACAATAACGAACAAACACAAAGAGTCGTTCCATATCACTGGATCGAATGGATAGAAGACGGAGATTTATAAGTTGTCAGTATTTAATACCTCAAAACAGAAGAGCCATCTAGAACGTCTATGCTTTTTTGACGATCCAGTAGATGTGGCTCGTTATGATAAGGTAAAGTACCCAGCTTTTGAGAAGCTTACAGAGAAGCAGATGTCTTTCTTCTGGAGACCAGAAGAGGTTGAGCTATCCCGCGACTCAAAAGATTTCAAGGGATTAACCGACCATGAAAAACACATCTTTACGTCCAACCTCAAACGTCAGATCCTTCTTGATAGCGTGCAGGGCCGTGCCCCTTCTCTGGCTTTTCTTCCGATTTGCTCCTTGCCGGAACTCGAAACATGGATTCAAGCATGGGCGTTCTTTGAAACAATTCATTCGAAGTCTTATACGCATATCATAAGAAACGTATATTCTGATCCGTCGAAAGTATTCGATGAGATGCTAGACGTACAAGAGATTGTGGATTGCGCAAAGAGTATCTCAAAGTACTATGATGCTCTAATTACAGCTAATAATCAGCTGGCTCTCTTTAAGCCAGATAAAAAGCATATGTATGATCATAAGAAAGCGTTATGGTTGTGTCTTAATGCTGTGAATGCTCTTGAAGGAGTTCGTTTCTATGTCTCGTTTGCATGCTCGTGGAATTTCGCGGAGCTTAAAAAGATGGAAGGTAACGCGAAGATCATCAAGTTTATTGCTCGTGATGAGAACATTCACCTGGCCTCGACTCAGCAGCTCCTCAAAATTCTACCAAAGGAAGATGAAGACTTTGCTCAAATTGCGGATGAGACTCGAGAAGAGTGTGCACAGCTCTTTGTTGAAGTCGTTGAGCAGGAAAAGGCGTGGGCTCAATATCTCTTCAAAGACGGGTCTATGATTGGTCTTAATGAGAAGCTGCTATGTGATTACGTCGAATGGATTGCTCACAAGCGTATGACTGCAGTGGGTATAACATCTCCATACAACGGTGGATCCAATCCACTACCGTGGACACAGAAGTGGATTGCCGGTTCTGATGTTCAAGTAGCACCTCAAGAGACAGAAATTACATCGTACATCGTTGGTGGTGTTAAGAGCGACGTCACAAACGATTCATTTAAAGGTTTTAGTTTGTAATGAAGAAAAGTATTAGTGAGCTCAACGAAATGACGCTCAAATGCCCAGTACAACCGGGCGAGCTGTGGCGCCACTATAAGGGTAGGCTATATAAGGTATTGCAATTAGTAATTGATTGCAATACCAACGAAGTAGTTGTAATATATGAATTCATGGATAATGATTTCAATATTACTACCTTTTGTAGGCCGTTATCAGAATGGACTGATGAAGTAGCACCAGGTGTATTAAGATTCGCTCGAGTAAAGCATAGAAGTCTTTTACTTACTGATGCGGAATATAACCAACTAAGAACAGAACAGAAAATAAACAAAAAGGAAGATGCTAATGAAGGATTGGGTAGAATGCGAAAGCTGTTGGGCAGAATTTCGCGTTGTTTCGGATACTGATGAATTAGTTGCATTCTGTCCTTACTGTGGATCAGAAGTTGATACTACAGATGAAGACGAAGATGAGTTCGAAGAGGACCAAGACTACGATATCGAGGATTAATAAATAACTCTACGTTCAAGTGGAGTTTATTATGACTTGGTTGTATAAAGGTAATGTCCTTACGGACGAAATGATCCCTGATAAGTCGGCAGGGTTTATCTATAAATTGACTTACATACCAACGGGCCAGCGTTATATTGGTCGTAAACTACTCACAAAAGCTCATAGACGACAGAAGAATAAAAAGATAATTCGAACTAGAGTCGAGAGTGATTGGAGAGAGTATTGGTCGTCTTCGCCTGACGTCAAGCAATTGATCGAAGAGCAAGGGGCCGACAAATTTGTTAGAGAGGTACTTGTGTTTGCTCAGAGTAAGGGGCAGCTCAATTACCTTGAAGAGAAATTTCTGTATTGTGTAGGCGCATTAGAGTCTAATGATTGGCTTAATTCAAACATTAGAGCAAAGATGTTTAAACGCAATATTCTAAACAAACTTGATATGGAAGAAATCAACTCCATATTACACTCCGTCATTAACGAATAAGTAAGAAGGTCTCTATGAAGTGGCAAAAATTCTCGAACACAAGCATCTAATTGTCCGCGCAGAAGTACGCAATCCCCCTAAAGATACAAAGAAGATGGAAGCGTGGATGTCTAACATGGTGCATTCTATCGGCATGCAAGAACTAGCAGCTCCTCGCGCTATATATTCGGACATGGTGGGTAATCGTGGACTAACATGCGATGTTATTCTCAATACATCGAACGCGGTTATACACACCTGGGACGAAGTAGACCCGGGTCTTTTTATGTTAGACGTTTATACCTGCGGCGCTCTAGATCCAAACGTTATCTTTGGATTGCTCGAAGAATTTGAGCCAGTGAAAATTGAGTATATGTATATTGATCGTGAACACGGTCTAAAGGTCCTTGAGACCGGCAACAAACTGAAAGGTGAATAAAGAATGGGAAAGAAGGTAAAGCGCAAGACTTACGTTTCTAAGGGAGAGCGTCACTCAGTAGCACGCTCAACTGTGAAGCTCGTACGTCAAGGCGTTCCGGAAGTGCAGAAGGCTTTGCATAAGATTGAAGCATGGCGCGCTGGTAAGAATCCATGGATTACTGTACCAGGTCCATCATCCAATATGCGATTTGTTCGCGTACGTGCAAATAACCTGTGGGGTGATCCACGCCGCACTGCTAACATCTACAAGACGAGAGACGAAGAATGAACGTCATAGTCTACACAAAGAACAATTGCCCGTACTGCGTGAAAGCAAAACAGTTGCTTTCTATTAAGAATGTAGCCTATAATGAGGTTGTTATTGGTCAGGACATAATTAGAGAAGACTTTATGTCTCTCTTTCCTGACGTAAGAACAGTCCCTCTAATTATTATTGACAATGTGAAAGTAGGTGGTTATGACCAACTCCGTGAATACTTCGACAATCAGCCCAAACTTCTCGCTGAATAACTCTAAAGAATCAATCGCAGCATTACTTCGCAATTGCGACGCTACTATTACCTTTATCAAGAAGGATGGTACAGAGCGCGCTATGAAGTGTACCCTTCGTGAGGGTGTTGCTGTTCCCTATGAAAAGAAAACTGAGCGTACCCGCGAAGCTAAGGACGATATCCTACCTGTTTGGGATATCGAAGCTAACGGCTGGCGTTCTGTAACTGTCTCGTCTATTCAGACGATTGAATTAATTTAAGGATAAACATGGTATTTGCTCATGACAGTCTAGCTGTAAACGCTAAGGGTGGTACAGAACTCATGAAGTTCGGCCTCCAAAGCCGTCTACCCGAAGACTTACTCAATGAATTTCAAATCTTCGTATCTCGTGTAGAGGAAGAGCCTGATGAATCAAAGATTCGAATCTACTGGCTACACGATCTACCTGGAGACCCAGCAGCAGATAGTCTCAAGAACGGTGGGTGGAATAAGTTCCATAAGCTAGTGTTTGCTACCAACTGGCAGATGCAAGCTTTCATTAACCATTATGGTATTCCGTGGTCGAAGTGTATTGTACTTCAAAACGCTATTGAACCAATCCCACACCATGAAAAGCCCAATGATGGAACACTTCGTCTTGCATACTGGTCAACCCCGCACCGCGGCCTCAACATTCTGGTCCCTGTCTTCGACAAGCTGTGCGAAAAGTATGACAACATCGAGCTCGATGTCTATTCATCTTTCAAACTCTATGGATGGGAACAGCGTGATCAGCAATTTGAAGCACTATTCGAAGCCTGCCGCAATCATCCCAAGATTAACTATCACGGGTCGATTCCCAACGAAGAGCTGAGACAGAATCTCGAAAAGACTCATATTCTAGCTTACCCATCAATCTGGCAGGAAACATCTTGCATCACTCTAATGGAAGCAATGTCAGCTGGTCTTCTCTGCGTACATCCTAACTATGGCGCTCTTCCCGAGACAGCTGCTGGTTGGACGCATATGTATCAGTGGCATGAAGATCTAAACGCTCATGCGCATGGTTTCTATCAGATGCTTGACTCAGCTATCGAGAGCTATAGCGATGAAGGTGTGCAGTCACGAATTAACTCAGGCTCAGCCTACGCTAACGTTTTCTATAACTGGGAGTATCGTAAGATGCAATGGGAAGCGCTTCTACGCTCTCTCCTTGATGAGCCTAGAGAGCTACCGAAAACGTCTGGACAGTTCTTCGAGTACAGAACATAACAGTTGCACTTTTATCCGAATGATGTTATATTATAAAAATAACATAGATAGGAATCAATAATGGCTCGTGCTCCTAAGAAGCTGACTCAAAAGACCAAGATCGTAAAGCCGCGTATCTCGCGAGCTGCGCGTGTAAGCCTTGACGACAAGTACTACGGCCCTGAGCCGATTGATATATCGAAGAAGGGCTTTACTGACGCCCTGAACTGGTATAACTATATGTTCGAGCAAGAAGAGACGCGCGACTGGCTCTTCGAATACCTCAAAAAGAATGAATACGCTAAGAGCGACATTGCTGCAATTCGTAAGCTTCCTAAGTACAAGGTTACGAAGACTGCGTGCAGTGTCGCTCGTATTCTGTTGAACGGTAATGTTCTCCCTGAAAAGAATCTGGTTTACTTTCGTAATACGATTCAGTCTCTGATCGAAGCTGGTAATCTCATCAAGGAAGAGGTTAAGGACGAGAGCGCAGAGAGGGTTGTTTCGATTCAAGAACGCACTCAGGCTAAGATTCAAGCGCTTCTCACCGAATGTGAAGAAGCTGTCGATAATGATTCTCAGCTTAATATCTATGAGTGGTTGAAGGGTAAGGAAGCTACCTCGCAAGCTGCAACAGCTATCTGTGATTACTATTCGAAGTGGATCAAGGACTTTGAATATGAAGACGAGCATGAAACCCGCAGCGAGAAGAAGGCTCGCCTAGAACGTCTTAAGTACTGGCAGCAGTTCGTTTATGACTGCGAACGTTATGTTGGTAATAAGAAGGTAGCCAAGGTACGTAAGCCTCGCGAGAAAAAGCAGAAGTCTGCTGTCGACCTCGTTAAGTCGCTTAAGTATCAGAAGGAATTTCCGCAGCTTAAGATTGTATCAGTAAACCCTGCTGAGGTAATTGGCTCGCAGCAGCTGTGGACATATAATACTAAGTACAAGAAGCTGACGCGCTATGATGCTGTCGGCCCTGGTGGTATTCAGGTAAAGGGTACAACCCTTATCGGTTATGATATCGATAAGTCTATCACGAAGAGCATTCGTAAGCCTGAGATTGCCATACAGCAGTTGCTAGCAGCTGGTAAAGTATCTCTACGTAAGTTCATGGATGACATCAAGACTAATGAGACCAAGCCTAACGGACGCATAAATAGCGATACCGTACTCTTGAGGGTCATTAAATGAGCAATGTAGTAATTTTTCCTAAGCAGAAAAAAGACGCCCCGCCTACAACCATTGAAGAAATATATGAGAATGTTGCTGAAGCACGAAAAGAACATATCGAGATTCTTTTAGATGATGTTCTAGCTTTCGCATTTCAACGATGCTATGAAGAAGGGTTTAATCTAGGAAACGATGATTGCCTTAAATCAACAGCATTACTAGTTGAATCTTTTCGTGCTGGACTATATAATACAGTAGGTATTCCTCACCCACTACACACAGCAGCTGAGACAATGTTTATTGAGGAAACAGATGAAAATGATTCAGGGGAATCAACTCAAGAATCATAAATAGATTATGAAATGGATGAACGAAAGTGATTATCGTAGACCTTAACCAAACAATGATCTCCAACTTTATGGCGCAGATTGGAAATCATACTAACATCAAGATCGAAGAAGATCTGCTCCGCCATATGATTCTTAACTCGCTACGAAGCTACAATGCTAAGTTTCGTGCTGAGTATGGTGAGATGATTATCGCCTGTGATGACAAGCGTTACTGGCGGCGCGACCTATTCCCTTACTACAAGGCTAATCGTAAGAAAGATCGTGAGAAGTCCGAGATCGACTGGAATGCCGTCTTCGAAGTTCTCAATAAGGTTCGCGAAGAGCTCAAAGCCTATTTCCCCTACAGAGTTATTCAAATTGATACAGCTGAGGCAGATGATGTCATTGGTACGCTGTGCCATGAATTTGGTAATACCTCAGAGAAGATTCTTATCATTTCAGGTGACAAGGACTTCAAGCAGCTGCAAACGTATATGAACGTTAAGCAGTATGATCCTGTACGCAAGAAGTTCCTCACAGAGAATAACCCTGATCGTTATCTCCGTGAGCATATCATGAAGGGCGACCGTGGTGATGGTGTACCGAACTTCCTCTCAAAGGACGATGTGTTTGTCCTTAATGGACGTCAAAAGCCAATTCGCCAGACCAAGCTTGATGTATGGCTTGATCAGGAACCTGAAGCGTTTTGTGATGATCAAATGCTGCGCGGCTGGAAGCGTAATCAGCAATTAGTGGATCTAAATTACATTCCAGATATAATCAGAAAGTCAGTAATTGAGGCGTATGAATCACAAGCTGGTAAAGGCCGTGATAAGCTATTCAATTACTTTATCGCAAACAAACTTAGAAATCTAATGGATAGTATCAATGAATTTTAAAGGACACATGTCATAATGGCTCGCAAAGCAATTTCTTGGATCTTAGACTTTACGTCTAAGCTACCAAACGAAGAAGAGCAGATTAAGTGCTTACAGGTTAATAACAACTCTGCAATTCTTACCATTTTAAAGTTCTGCTTTGACCCTAATATTAAGTGGCTGCTTCCAGAGGGTGACGCACCTTACAAGCCGTGCGAATATCCTAACGTAGATAATATGCTCTACACTGAAGCACGACGCCTATACCTGTTTGTTGAAGGTGGTAATAATAACTTAACTCAATTAAAGAGAGAGTCTATGTTCGTAGATCTACTACAATCAATAAACCCTGAGGATGCGAAGCTTCTTGTCTCAATCAAGGACAAGAAACTTCCATACAAAGGTCTATCATCCAAAACTGTTTTAAAGGCTTTTCCAGGACTATACTAAATGGCTAAGAAGTTTCGCACTGACTACGACGTGTACGAAGACGATATGGGCTATCGTCAGGACTACTATCAGGAAATCAAAGAGCGACGCAAAAATAAGCGAATGCGTAATGCGTTGCGAGCCAGAAATGTTGACGATCTCATGAGAGATTACGACGAGTATTGATAAATACATTTATGCCACTTTATGCAATCCATAATATAGAGACAGGCGAACCAGAAGATGACTTCTGGGGATCATGGGATTCTCTGCAAGACTATCTTAAAGAGAATCCCCATCTCTCACAAACCCCCACTGCGCCGCATGTCATTTCTGGCATCTCAGGCGTTACCCACAAAAACGATTCCGGCTTTAACGATATGATGGGTCGCATTGCGGCCGCTAATCCTACCTCCCCGCTTGCTGAAAAGTATGGAGATAAGAGCGTTAAGGCATCGAAGACTAGAGAGGCTGTCAAGAAGCAGAAAGCGAGACAGGCGGCCCGATAATATTTGTTATGCTTCTGTGATCAACTCTAACTCAGGAGCCATTATGGTTGCAAAAACTCAGCGTCTAACCAAAAGACAACAACGACTAGCTGAAAAGGGACAAGAAAAACAACTCATGAAGTTCCCTACTATGGGTCAGCTCCATCTCAAACTTAGAGATATTGGCCCGATAACAGACAACCAGATTACAACTTTTCGAGCATACGATAAGGGTGACAATCTCTTCTTACATGGATGTGCTGGTACAGGTAAAACATTTATCTCAATGTACCTAGCGTTAAAGGAAATTGAAATTGGCCGTACTCGCCGACAAAAGCTGGTCATCATTCGCACAGCACAATCATCCAAGGACATCGGCTTCCTACCCGGTGATGAGAAACGTAAGCTCGAAGTTTACGAGGCCCCTTATAAAGCAATCTGCGCTGAGTTATATAGCCGAGGCGACGCTTACGAGATCCTCAAGCAAAAGGGTATTATTGAATTCCACAGCACGTCATTCTTACGTGGCACGACCATCGACGACGCTGTTATTCTCATCGATGAATGCCAGAATCAGCGTTACGTCGAACTACGCACTGTGCTTACACGCACTGGAGATAAGTCCAGAGTCGTCCTTTGTGGTGACACTAAGCAAGACGACCTTACTAGCGAGCGATACAAAGAATCCAGTGGCCTTTCTGACATGATGAGAGTATTTAATAGAATGGGTCATATGACAGCTGTTCAATTTGAGATTGATGATATTGTACGTAGTGGTTTTGTTAGAGACTTTATCATTGCGGAGAATGAACTAGGATTATACTAAATGACAAAACGTGAATTTATTATGCAATTTGTATTGAATAGAGCTCATGCTGATCGACAGACTGATGCTCCTTTTTGGGTCAATCAAGCGAACGCGGCTTGGGATAAACTTAATGAGTTAGCCCCTGAACCTAAGTTTCCACCTGTTGATCCGAATAGCTCTGCAGTGACTGGAACACCTAAATTTAATGTTTAATATTGACTTATTAGAGCTACCATCACTCGTTCGTATTGATGGTGAGCAACGTTTTTATGAAACACCGACGGGTCAAAAGTACCCGTCGGTGACTACTGTTTTGAGCGCTATGTCTGATAAGACGGCTATCAAGCTCTGGCGACAACGCGTTGGCGAAGAAGAAGCTAATCGTGTTACTAATAGAGCAACACGCCGTGGTACATCTGTACATAAGCTGTGTGAAAGTCTCGTATTAAACGAATCTGTTGATCTTACTCGCGAGATGCCAATCAACGTTCATATGTATAAACAGCTTGAGCGTTTCCTGATCAAGAACGTAAACGATATTCGTTCATCAGAAGGTTCACTCTTCTCTCATAAGCTTAAGGTCGCTGGTTCTGTTGACCTTGTAGCGTCCTATAATAACAAACCTGCTATCATCGACTTCAAAACGTCTACAAAGACGAAGCGTAGAGATTGGATTGAGAATTACTTTCTCCAAGCATCGATGTATAGCTTCATGCTCTGGGAAATGACAGGGCTCCATCACCCAACAATTGTAATCGCCATCTCCATCGAAGAGGAAGATGAAGCTCAGATCTTTGAGGACAACGCTTCTAACTGGATTGGTAAGGCTCGAGATATGTGTAAGAGATTCCATGCAAACTAATTTAATCGTAGTAGACAATTTCTACTCAAATCCATATGATGTAAGAGACTTTGCTTTACAGCAAGAATTTAATATCGTCGGCAATTACCCTGGTGCAAGAACAATCCCCTTTCTCAATGATAGCACAAAGCAAGGGCTAAGTGATATCCTTTATCAGTCTGGTGGTAACGTATTAAGCTGGGGCGACGAGCAATACACCGGATGCTTTCAGCTATGTGTTGAGACTGATAAGACCTGGATTCATATTGATGCGTTCAACACATGGTCGGGTGTTGTGTTTTTGACGCCTGATGCTCCTATCGAAGCTGGTACCTCATTGTACAGGCATAAACGCACAGGACATCTCACAGACCTGAGTGAGGAATATGAACCTCACGACTACACAAAGTGGGATGTGACTGATACAGTTGGAAATATTTTCAATCGTCTAGTCCTATTCCGTGGCAGTTTATGGCATGCTGCTAATGGCTACTTTGGAAATACCCTGGCTTCAGGTAGACTGATCCACACATTTTTTATCACTACTGAAAGATAACAGTTGCCGTTTTTCTCAAAATAACTTATAAGAAGTTATCAGATGAGGAGAATGGTTATGTACGATTCACACGTTACAATGGCAGCGGTTGCTACTCGCATCGAACTTGGCCGTCAGGGTATGATGGTCACTCGCGAGCAGGCCGCTGCCATTTTTCGTGACGCAGCCGCTATGTGGGCTGAAGAGCGTCGCGATTTTGAAGCTGATGCTGATCGCGCTGAATATGAACGTATGGTGGAGATGTAAGATGATGGCTTATATTCGACAGTTCTTTGCGCCGATTACCCTTCGTTTCTTTGCGACGGATGGTCTCATTGAAACGATGCAGTTTCTCGATCTTTGCGATCGTTCTAAGCTCGATAAGTCTACTGCTAAGTTCGCTGATCGCACTCAGATGCTTATTGCTAAGGAACTGATCCGCCGCAAGGTTCGTTTCTGGGAATTGATTTAACAGTTGCCTTTTTTCTGAAAATAACCTATAAGAAATTATAGAGTGAAAGGAAAGAGAAATGTTCAAGTACGTTGCTATGATCGCTGGTATTATTATCATGTGCGTTCCGGAAGAAGCAGGTATGCTGCGTTTCGTACTGCAGGGTGGTTTTGGCCTGATGCTGTTTGGTCTTGGTACTCTTCTCGCGCTTGACGAGGCAAACGCTTAATGCGTATTCAAAATTTCAATGATATGAACTTTAAAGGGCACCACCTGGTCGGATTCGTCTGGCCGGTGGTGTCTTCGCGTACGGGGGAAGCGTATAAGGTCACTATGACTGATCTTGGCTTCTCTTGCAATTGTGTGGCTGGTTCTATGCGCGGTAAATGTAAGCACGCGCAACAGATCCATGATCTCTTGGTGAATGATGATGAAGTCCAAAAATACGATATCTATTGATGCCATCCTAGGATGGTCAGGAACAGCTGCAATCATTATTGCAACGTGCATTCGTGCAGCTGGCGTTTCTAATCTATTCGATCTCATCTTTACCGATCTAGGCTGCTTGCTTTGGGCTATTGCTGCTTATCGCAGTAAGAATAACGCTCTGCTTACAGTCAACGCGTTCTCCGTTCTCATCGTTACAGCTGGAATTATTCGGCACTTTTTCTGAAAATAACAGTTGACTCTTTATCAAAAAGAGCCGATAAGAAGATATAGGATGAAAAAGGAAGTAAAGATGATTAAGGTTTACCAGATCCAGCTCACCGATGCTGAAATCAATGCGATCAATCGTGGTGAAGAATCGGAAAAGTCGAAGGCTTATTTCGCTCGGTCGTTTGAACGCACCTTCAAGCCTGAAATGTTCGAGTACTACACTCACGTTGCTAACGTTTTTACTAACGACATGGAAACCGCTTTCCATGAGATGAATCTCTGGGAAGACGTTAACATGGTTGAAACGTTTGCTGATCGTAACTGCTCTTCGATGTCGGTTGGTGATATCCTCGAAATGGAAGATGGTAAGCGTTATCGTTGCGCTTCGTTCGGCTTCACTGCTCTGGAAGGCTATTAATCATGAAGTTCTGGCTCATTGTATTCCTATTCACCTCTGATGGTGAGTTCATCGAAAAGTCCAGCTATGAGGCTGTTGACAAGGCTCAGTGTGTTGAGATGGCTGGCGAAGAAGCTCGTAAGATTGTCAACACTCAGCTGAACGCGCAGTTCTATTGCGTAACAGACGATCATTATATGGGTCGCTCTGTCGATGAAAATATTCCACTCGACTGACTTTTTCTGAAAATACCTGTTGCACTTTTTATCGAAATAAGCGATAAGAAGATATAGAGTGAAAGGAAAGAGAAAT
>JACCDP010659675.1_pt1 | contig 12108 bp, 19 predicted proteins | sample 7445841 | NCBI WGS metagenome assembly JACCDP01 (sample SAMN15323441, study PRJNA562643) | freshwater metagenome | isolation source: river surface water | place: USA:Blue River Watershed | collected 2017-08-17
GGCTTCGTACAAACACATGCTACATTGACAACTGTTCTACTCATGGGATCATACCGATTATATTGTTGATGTTTTTCCTTCGGAGTGCTATAGACCAACGGTATTTTACGAGCTGGCATATTACAGATAAAACGGATTTGTTTGTGTACGAATTACGTATACAAAATGCAGAATCTACTACATACAATTCTCTTACGCAGTCCTCAAAACTTATTTGATGAATTCACTCGAGAATGTCAAAAGTGGTACGAGGAACCAGCTCATACGTTTACCGAAATGCGAACTCGAGATAATAAAAAGATTCGTGGAGATATCTTCGAAGACTTCTGTGTTCTCTATCTAAAACACGTTCGTAAGTATGACAATGTTTGGAGACTCGCAGATGTGCCTGAACATGTACTAGGCGGACTTGGACTAAAGAGACCCGATATGGGAATCGATATTATCGCCGAAAAAGCAGGGAAGTATACTGCTGTACAGTGTAAGTATAAGAAACACACAACTATCAAAAAGAACATTCTATCGTGGAAAGCTCTTTCTACATTCTACGCTCTGTGTCTTCGAACGGGACCTTGGGAGAAATATATCGTCATGACGAACTGCGAATACGCCCGTCATGCTGGTAAGAAAACTCCAAAGGATATCTCAATTTGTTTGAAGACTCTTCAGAACACTACAAAAGAAGAGTGGACTCGAATGTGTGAGCTAGAAGGAAATACAGTAGAACAGCAAACTACTGCTCGGCCTGTGACTCTTGAGGAGCTCCGGGCTGCGCGGATTGCTCGGTTTGGAACTGGCGGTAGTACTGCTCATAGCTCATAGGCGTGGGCGGAGGAGGCGTGTTATTAATTTTGGGACCGACGAAGCGATCAAATAGCTGCTGTCCAACAATTTTTGATGCGTCATCTTCGGTGATTTCTCCGTTCTCGATTTTTCTACGAAGCTTGAGCATGTTAAAAAAGGTCTCGTCAAGCTTTCCTTCGAAATGCATCTCGAAAATAGTGGGAAAGATATTATAGAGAGTTTCATTTTCATCGACCAGTTTCTTACGATACTCGTTCTTGTTGCTACGAAGAAGTCCCTTATGACGGCGCTTGCTTTCATCCATTTGGCGGACAAGTGCCTGAATCTGAACTGAGTTGAGTCCCGACATTTACCTTATTTCTGTTCAATACATTAAGATGGCAACTCTGCCGAACACGGTAGGGCCGAACGGCCAAATAATAGTGAATCAAGGTCCTCCTATGTTTACAGGACATACTCAGAACATAGAAGGAGGTCCAATCGAAGCCGCAACAGCAAAGACACTTGCGTCTCAGGCAAGGGCTGCGGCTGCGGCAAAGGCTCTTGGAGCAGGAATGAAGGGTTCTGCTCGACGCAGATATCGTGGGGGCGCTGTTAACCTAAATGCGAGTATTCCTGTAATACCAGAAGCAAATAGCATCAAAGGGGTCTCCCATGTAACGAACCATCTCAATGCAGTGAACAACCTGAATCAAATTCGAGCCGACAAGGTCTATGATAACCTTATCAATGCGACACCAATGAAGGTTGGTGGATTTAGATTCAGAGACGCAGAAGAAATGTATCCTGGAAGCGGTACACACGAAGATACAATTCGTAGCCGTAAATCAAAGAAACATGGACGCCGTAGTAAACGGACTCATCGGCGGAAGCGTAATAAGTCTTCTACTCGTCGTAGGGGGCGTGGTAAGCGCATATAGTGGCGTATGGGAAAAAATATATACACCCTCAGTTCTCTTTACTTGGTTAGTTATTCTAACAGGTCTTATGCTAGGGCAGATTTACCTTTCATATGTTCTTGTTTCTGCTTTTGCGGAAGCACCAAAGCAAACAACTCAAGGAGTCGTTCAATAAGTTTATGACAGTCTTCGTGTCGAGTAATTCCGGTAAGGATAATCTTACCCGTTCGGAAAACCTTTACAGTCCAATTCTTATCTCCAATGTGAATCTTGACACCAGGATACACATCGGGATCATAATATGACACAACGTCATCGAGCTTTGAATTACGAATAGCATTATGAAGAGCTTCACGAGCTACTGTTGAATTCGACGATAGCTTTGTAGTATAGTTCATTAGAACAACTCGTCGGTTTAGAATCTCAATGTTTTCTGGTTTTTCTTTCATAGACTTCTCAGTACATGATGTACTGATAACACGAATGAGCTTCTCCATAGTGTCAGAATCATAACGATCATCTAGAATACCTGTCAGGTGAAACACTCCGTTCTGAAAGATCTTCACAGTGATTTCCTTTTTTGGAAGCTGACCATGTCCATCGATAAGCATAACCAGCGTAATTGAATTGTGACCGAATCCAGTATTACTGGCTGGCTTCTTCTCCTTTTTAGTCCGATGCTTAATTTTGTCGCGGCTACTCTCTCCCTTCTTTACAACTCCTCGCTTCTCGACCTTGATGACAAGATCATTGATTGGAATCTCTTGAGCAAGTTCGGTTGTATCAAACTTTAAATTTGTAGTATAAAGAACTACCATCGTCGAAAGAACCGGGGGCTCCATTTTAGGACTGGAAATGGTAGAGTATATCGATTTCGTTTTTCCACGAATGGGGAAGGCTTTCAATATAATTCGTAACAACTCCCACCGGAAACTTACGAATTATCTTTCGCATACGGGTTTGATTCGCAGGCTCGATCATCCAACCTGGCTCGAGATATCCTAAAAACACAGCACAATCTTTATGATGATGAACTATCGAATCACATTCATCTGCAAGCTGGGAACTTGCTATTTTTGATAAATCTATGAATCTCATAGTTTCATGCTCTTTCCTAAATAGTTCCATGAAGTCATGAAACTTTGTAATTTCTGTAGACACCCAAAGCATTGTATACAATAAAGTGAAAAGTTGTAAACGATTACGCAACAGAAGCCGTCAGTGTGAACTTAGATCCTCCGTTGGCGAAGCAACGAACCACGATGTAATAGATTGTAGAAGGAGATACTGACGAGTCTGTAACAGTTTCATTGGCAGTGCCGTTGTTCTCGCTAAATCCAACAGATTCCGATGAACGCAGTGTTGTAAGTTCGTAATTCGAATAAGGGGTTCCAGGCTGTGATACGTAAAGCGCAACATCTCCACCATTGATATTCGAAAGTGTCACTGTAAGAGTTCCGGAATCAGTTGTTAGGTATTCGAAGAGGACAAGATCGCCAGGGATGAGATAACCACTATCCCAAGTGTACGTATTAGCGAGAGACCCAATATTGACTGTTCTAGTTCCACGAGCGGGGAAGATGTCAGAATCCGGAGGAGCAGTAGGGAATCCCCAAATGGTTCGGCGGACCGCATACGTATCATTACCATGATGTTTCTCGACATATGGGATATTACGGAGAGCACCGCCAACCTTACGGGCATCTCCAGGAGAAGCGCGATCAGGTCCAATAACCGCATACTGGGGACGGGGTGCCCAAGTCGCAATGGGTGATACAGCGGGGTGGGTATGAATCGCCTTTTCAATCTTAGTACCAGCGCAGCAATCCGCAAGGTGCTTCAGACGGATCGTGTTATCAACAAAAAGAGCAGGGCTGAGTTCGTTTGCTACGTGAGATTCGCCGAGTCTGTCGCGACAAGTCTCGATTTCCTTTGTAATGCTGCTAGCGTTCTTAGGAGCGGCTCCAAGAACCGGAGCAACACAACATCCACTTAAGCTTCCAGCAGCAGATGAGTTTAGAGTAACTCTCGCATTCTTTGCTGTTTCCCCACGGCTTGTGCTTCCAACATAAGCGGTAAACGCACTCGCATCAGGAACACGCCCACCAGCCGACTTGGTGTAAGACACTGGAGCTTTCAGAGGATCACTCGTTATGTCTGTCGTGTTGTTGATAACACCTCGACGAGACGACGTGTAAAAACGGGATGAAGCATCCAGACGCTTCTCGCGAATAAACTCAGAGGCATCTGTATTCTTACGAGTGTCTAAAACAACAGGCTGGGTCGCAGCCTTACGTCTTAAATATTCCGTATAGGACATTTGTGTGTTACACGGATTTTATTATAGTAAATCTACATGCGTTAGGAAATGTCGCCGACAGCACATCCGAGTAACTCCAAGATCGTCGAGAGCTTTGCCCTCAGCAGTCTTAACAGTCGTCGGAGTCAGATACTCCATTTCTGCATTTTCAGCCTTGCCCTCCTTCTTTCGATTATCGCGAACAAGCTTCAGATACGCTTCATACTTTCCAGAAATTACAGCATTACAAGTAACGCAACGAATTGGGAATAGCATCTCTTGTTGTTTCTCAGCTAATTGTTTGTATATCCATTTTCTGCGAAAAAGATAAGAATGTCGAACGATTTACTTTACGCACTTGTTGTTTTAGTTGTTTTTGTGTCAGTTGTTGTTCGTAAGGAGTTTTTAACAACCACCCTCGAACTTTTACTATCCCTAGGAAGACCTGGTGCGACCATTGTCATCCTTGGATTTATACTCTTCGTGTATTCCTCGGGGTTCCCTTATACTGCGATGGCCCTCAAGCTTATCGCACTTGTACTTCTGAAAGATATCTGGACTCATTGGATTCGCTCAGACAAGCGCCGCCTAATGCTCGAGGTTGGACGCGATCAGTCTCGATTCGATGAAGCTACTAGCTTAGATATTCAGTGGGGTTCGGGCTCTGCTGATCATGAAAAACCAAGCATGCTCAGAGTCGACAAGGATGTGTCTCCTCTGCTTCTATTCCCTCCTTCTGATCAAACTCTTCGTGAGATGAATGGTTAATTACCAGATCACCGATAGTTCAGTCGCAGACCAATACTCCGAAATACCGTTCGGGAGTCGACGATGAATAATATAGGGTAGCTTCTTCTCGTGAATTTCTCGCATAGCAAGATCCCATACAAACCGAGGAGCTGAAGGAATCATACCATCAAGAGATACCAGGGGCTTAGCACCCTCTGCAATCTGTTGAGCACGAATTCCTACGAGAGCAGTATACTCATATTTAGTAAAGTACGGATATGTTACTCGAGCAGCTTTAAGAGCTTCCATAATTGACTCTCGAGTTACAGGTTGAACTTCCGGATGGATGATACGAGACTGAAAGCGGATTTCTTCCATTTGTGTAAAAGATAGTTTGCTTTCTTTAGGCTCTATTCATTTTCAACGACGTCCTCCAGTAAATCCTCGGTACATCGCAGAGATGATTGTAAGAAGAACAAGTGTTCCATTCAGGAACGCCGTAATCTTTACAGACAGAATCATACTTCTATAGCTATCAGCCCAAGGCGGAGCAGCATTATCCCACTGGCTTTGAACTTCAGGATCTACAGTATACACTTGATAAAGTAGATACACCCACGTGACCAAAATGAGAGCATTGAAGAATACAACTAAAAAGACGTTCATTACATTTTAACATTGAAAGTTTTATAATACAAATGTGGTCTGCCAAAGACGGTAAGGGACGAGTTGAGGTTCTTCACAAGATGGGTGATGATCTTATGGTTGTCAACGCAGCCCGAGTTTCTTTTGCGAAGGAATCCAAGGATTTTTCTACGGCGGACGAGAAGCTTGTTCGATATCTCGCGAAGCATGATCATATTTCCCCATTCTTCCACCCTCAAATTCAATTCCGAATCAAGATGCCTATCTTTGTAGCTCGAGAATGGTATCGTCATACGATTGGCTTTTCTCGAAATGAGGTATCTCGTCGTTATGTTAGTGATGTTCCAGACTGTTGGGTTCCTGCCCCGGAAGATCTCCGTGAACGAGATCCCAAGCTTAAGCAGGGTAGCAAGGAAACTCCAATCGAAGAGGCTGATGTTGTATTTGAACGTGTATCTGGTCTCGTTGATCTATGTATTACTACATATGAGACTCTTCTGAAAGATGGCGTTGCTCCTGAGATTGCTCGAGCAGTTCTTCCTCAAGGAATGTATACTGAGTTCATCGAAACTGCGAGTCTCGCTGCATATGCTCGTCTTTACAAGCTGAGAACCTCTCCAGATGCTCAGCGCGAAATTCAGCAATATGCTCGTGCGATTGGATCAATTCTAGAAAAAGAGTTCCCAGTTTCCTGGAAAGCCCTTACCGCTTCTGAGTAAAAAGTCTAGGTTTCTTGCCTCGACATTTAATAGTTTTTATAGTTCTCTTCTGAGGCCACAGAATGCTTCGTGTACAAATAGCGATTGCCGCTCCTTCTTTGGAGGGCGCCAATCCCTTACGAAGTGTTACTTTCTTGGATACGTTCTTTATACAACGGCACATGCGTTGGGCTTGCGTTGCCATTATTACTGAGGGCGAGAAGATTGCTGCTTCCAAGTGGTCTCACAATTCACACATTGATACATCCAGATAAGATACTTCTCGTTAATCTCTACAGCAACTACATCGGGTTTCGCAGCACCAGTTCGCGAAGGGCATTCAACATTGGGGCATACAATATTGCTAAGGTGATCAAGAGTAGGATCGTTCTTTAGATAAGGATTCGTCGCAAGACGAACGCTCTTGTCCTCTCGAAGAACATGCTCATAGATTACAGGATTTTCCTTTCCAATAGGTTCCTTGTACTCGCATTTGCGGCAACTTAGAACTGCAGTTTTGATTCCATCAACAGATTCCTCATCGATTCCATACAACATATTACGGCAAACAGGACAGAACTTCATTGTTGTCTTATAATTCCGACCGATTCTTAAATTCGTTTTACTTGCCGAAAAATGGATAAAAAGTTTGTCTTGCCAGTTCACACCAAATGGCGTCTGAACGTAGTCTGCGCAAATTTCTAGAGTCCCATCCAGCTGATACTGTTTGGACTCATACGTCACTCGCCGGAGGTAAATACTTCATTGGCGAAGATGACATGGAAGAATTTTACGACCTTTATGCTGAAAGCATTCTAGACGGAAACAAACAGTACCTTACAGAAAAGTCGACCGATATCGGTCCGATTCGAATTGATTTCGATTTCATTTACGATGACAAAGTGACTCAACACCTACATACGCAGGAACAAGTTATGAAGTTCTCAAAGACTTATATGGACATGATGCGAGAATATCTGGCTCTTCCAGATGTCGTCGACATCTACGTCATGGAGAAGCGAAAGCCAACTTACGATTCAAAGAAACAACGAGTAAAGTCTGGTATCCATATCGTAGTACCATCTGTATGCAGCCATAAGTTTGTTGAGCAGCGTGTTCGCCGAACTCTTCTGAAGCAAATGGATGAGTTCTTTCAAGGTCTTCCACTCAAGGAGCCATGGGAGAAAGTCTATGACGAAGGAGTAGTAAACCGTTCAGTTCCATGGACTCTTTATGGTTCTCGTAAGAATGATCCAAACTCACTGCCTTATCTCATCTCATACGTTCTGAAATATGACGGAGACATCACACTATCAAATGATAACCCAAACATTTCGAAGGATCTGATGAAGACTCTATCTCTTCGTCGGGACTCGAAAGATGAGACTCCAATGACTGAAGAAGGAAAGAAACTATACGAAGGTCTTCTTGATAAGACTACGAATAACGTTCGTATTTCAGGAGGACGATCGATGACTCCCGCAAGAGGACGTCCGGCTTCTCGTTCTGAAAAGCCCGGATCTCGAGCCTCTTCTCCGAATGGGCGAATCTTTACTCAGCTTGACAGTGAAAAGAAGGATTATCTGAAGGCGCACGTTATGAACCTTGATCCAAAGCGTGCGGAATCGTATGATACTTGGGTTCAGGTTGGTCTATGTCTTCACAATATTCATCCAGATCTGCTAGACGTATTCTTGGACTTCAGTTCTCAAATTGAAGAAAAGTACAACGAAGCAGAATGTATCCAAAAGTGGAATGCGCTAACGTTCCGAAATGATGGAGATCGAATTGGAGAAGGAACTCTACGATACTGGTCTCGCGAAGATGACAGAGAAGGATATGATGAGATCGAAAAGTCTAACGTAGAACGACTGGTAATTGCCGCATGCTCTGCTACAGAACACGACGTCGCATCAGTAATTTATGCGAAGTTCCGGGATGCATACAAGTGTGTAGATTTCCGAAACAACCTCTGGTATCGCTGGACTGGTCATATCTGGAAGGAAACTGACTCTGGTGTAGATCTTCTTATGAAGCTCTCAAAGCAGGTAGCAGCTATCTTCTTTGATAAGACTACGAGCGTTATGAATGAAATGAACAATCGAGGTCTTACGGAATGTATTACCGAAGATGATCAGCCAAAGAAAGACAAAAAGGATTGTGGTGTATGCGAGTATTGTAAGCTAAACAAGACTCGAACTGGACTTAACAACGTTTATACGAAATTAAAGACCACTTCTTTCAAGTCCAACATTATGCGTGAATGCCGAGAACTGTTCTTTGATGAAGAATTCGTCAAGAAAGTTGATTCTAACAAGGATCTTATCGCATTCAACAATGGAGTTCTGGATATGACTAAGGATCCTTTCGAGTTCCGTGATGGAAAGCCTGAGGATTACATTTCATTCTCGACGATGATTGACTATGATCCTGACCGCCCGTATTACGAATATCCAGCTTGGCCCGAAGTTGAACGATTCATCAAACAAGTTCTACCAGACCACGAAGTTCGTGATTACTTCATGAAGCATCTTGCTACAAATCTACAAGGTGGTAACACTGCGCAGAAGTTCCATATCCTGACTGGATCTGGTTCAAATGGCAAGTCAATGATTATGAATCTGATGTCTAAAGCACTTGGAGATTATTCTTGTACTGTGCCTATCTCGCTCTTTACTCAGAAACGCAAGAGCTCTGGTTCTGCTGCTCCAGAAGTAGCTCGACTCAAGGGACGTCGATTCGTAACTATGCAGGAACCCGATGAAGCTATCGCGCTGAATACGGGTCTCATGAAGGAAATCACTTCTGGAGAAAAGATGTATGCTCGAGATCTATTTAAGTCTGGTTCAGAGTTTGAAGTTCAAGCGAAGTTCCATCTGGCTTGTAATGAGAAACCAAAGATCAATACCACGGATGGAGGAACTTGGCGACGACTGGTAGTTATTAACTTTATCTCAAAGTTCGTTCCAGTACCGTCGGCAATCAATGAGTACCCCCTCGATGAGTCAATCCAATTCTCTGTCAACACTGTAGAATGGGCGACAGCTTTCCTTAGCTACATGGTCCAAATCCTAAAGGATGGTCACGGACATCGAAAGCTAATCGCACCCAAGAAGGTTCTAGAGTATACCTCAGAGTACCGCAATGAAAATGATGGAATCGCGAAGTTCGTCTCAGAGAAGATCGTTCCTCTGGAAGATGGAGACCCAGTTATTCAGGTAGACAAAACTACCCTGCGTCGTGTATTTAAGCAATGGAAAGACGAGAACGATCAGCGTTCCCTTCTGCCCCTTGATCTTGAAAAGCGACTTGAAGTACAATTTGGAAAATATCCTCGAGGAGGATGGTCAAACTTTAAACTCGATGGTTAATGACGACGCGTCTTTTTTGACTTGCGAGCACGACGAGTCTTACGAGGTTTCTTTCCACCAGTCATCGTAGTTCCAGAAGATTCAGGAGCAGTACCGAGCATCTTCTGAGCACCACTATCTGTAGCCACAGGAGCAAGACCCGTATTCTTAACCGTGTCGGTTACAGGGGTCTGAACGGTTCCAGTGATAGCCTCTTTCGCTCTAGTATATAAACTGCTTAGGTAGTCCATATTTAATCATTTCTTAATATTTTTATTAGCGACGACCTCCCATTGGAGCATATTCCTTGATATAAGGAAGAGTCATCGAAACAACGAAGTACGCGACCGCAAGATTGATTGTCGCGCCAATCGCATCACCGATGTTGAGCTTCACAGGGCCAACCTGGATGATGATTTTATCGAGAGCCTGTTGTGCCGTCGGGAACAGAGCAGCGATAAAGGGGGCAACAAGGTCCTTTGTCACTGAGTCAAAGAACCGATGCATAGCCATACCGATGTAGATCGCAACAGCAAACGTAGTAATAGCAGATGTAGCCGACATTATTTTATAGACTACTTTAGAATCTTTTTCAAGTTAAGAGTAGTATGGACACCCGATTCTGGGGACCCAGTGGCTGGCAGTTGTTTCATTTAATATCATTTCGATCACCGAATCCGGAAGAGGTTCTCCTTATGATGAAGGACGTTCTACCTTGTCGCTTTTGTAGAGAAAGTACAACGCAGTACGTTCAAGAATTACCTTTGCGCAAAGATCCCGGCCGTTGGTTATACGAAATCCATAATAAAGTTAACAATAAACTAAGAACACAGTGTAAGGATGACCCCTCTGTTGTTAATCCTGGCCCTGATCCAACGTTCGAGGACGTAAAAGAGAAATATATGTCCATGAAACCAACTTCTGTTCCCGGAAGAGACTTTCTATTCTCTATAGCTGTGAACTATCCAGACAGTCCCGAAGAGAAAGACATGGCAACTCAGAGAATGTTTATTCATAAGCTAGCAGATGCTTATCCATTTGAGAACTTAAGATCAGCATTTCAGAGCTATCTTCAAACCAACGAAGTAAGACTCTCTTCAAGAAAAGCCTATATGAAATGGATGTACGGTCTTCTTGAAACTCTTTCAAGAACAATTAAGGTCGACATCCCATCATACAAAGGATATGTTGCTCGAGTGATGTATTTCAAATCCGGATGCCAGAAAAAGACATACAAAGGAAAAACTTGCCGTAAACTTCCAAATGGAATGCGAACAAAAAACAGAGATCATCGCAGGACTTACCGTATAACTCGAGAGTCTTTACTTTAGATAATGTCGTAATCAACAACGGCTCCACTCTCGTGAACAAATCCACTTCCTGGCTCACTCTCCCAAAGAGTGTCGGGAAGCATTTCTTTCATTTCGTTGAAACACCAAACAATCTCGTTACGATCCCATCCACGTGGGATTCTACTGTGAGTGAATTCAATCTTCAAAGTATTTGTTACAGCATCAAACTCGAATGCTTCTCCTAGCGAATAGGTATTGTAAGGATTCAGTTCTTGACAATCGATATAGATAGCCTGATCAAACACCTCTCGGAGATATCTTGCGTATCGAGGCATATCTAGCTTGTCGAAATCAGAATAAACGTGTTCGGTTAGAAAGTCTGTAAGCTCTGAATGTGTCCTATGAGCACCACCATTCCAATAAAATCGAAGATAAATAGTGATAGGAGAATTATCAATCTCTGTCATCCCGTCTAGCGTGTAGGCAGATGGAGGATAATCCATTCTTTGAGTTAAAGAACAATTTACAAATAAATCCATTTTTTATGCCAATGGAGAATGATACCGTTTGCGTACTTTGCTTCGATGAGATGGATATGAAATCATACAAAGATAATAAGCATACAACACCCACTTGCTATAAGTTAGAATGTGGTCATGCGTATCACACTAAATGTATTGTCGAATGTCTACAGAAAACTAATCACCAATGTCCTCAATGCAACAAGCATAAAAATCCTGGAAAAACTTTAACCCAAGAGGGTCTTGCTCTTCAACTTTTAAAAGAGGTTCGAAAAACCAAGAAAGTTAAAGATTATGTTCGTGAAGTAAAGGAAGCAAAGAAGAATTTTTATGAGTGTCATGATCAGCTTAAAAAGGATATATATAACTATGCTCTTCAAAGAAGTAAAGAACTTGGTTTCAGAGACAAAAAAGTACACCTTTCTAGACTTATGGCGAATAGTAAAAAAATATTAAAGAAAGAAGCAGAAAATAGAGGACACAGGCACGCAGGAGCTATTAATGTCATCCCACAATGGAGACTGTATGAAAGTATATATGGAATGAGTCGCAGAAAAATGTGGCGTTTCAGAGACCCTTACTTTCTTATACGAGTGAAGTAATGGAACCCTGGTATCCGTTTGTAATCGGAGCAGTCATCTTTTTCTACATTCATTCATTCAATCGAGTTGCAAAACTCCATTTAGAAAACTCACTTTCGTGGAGTGATTTCTTCACGAAAGTGATCCCTATTCAGGGACCGGAACAGCCCATGTGGGAGTCGAACCCACGACCTACCGCTTAGAAGGCGGTCGCTCTATCCACTGAGCTAATAGGCTAATGGTGGTGATGGGATTCGAACCCATGAGGTTTTTCAACCAAGCGATCTTAA
>JACCDP010239774.1_pt1 | contig 12107 bp, 11 predicted proteins | sample 7445841 | NCBI WGS metagenome assembly JACCDP01 (sample SAMN15323441, study PRJNA562643) | freshwater metagenome | isolation source: river surface water | place: USA:Blue River Watershed | collected 2017-08-17
CTTAGGAATAAAAATTATGCTATATTATGAATGCTGTCCCCATAGCTCAGCTGGATAGAGCAACAGCCTTCTAAGCTGTAGGTCAAACGTTCGAATCGTTTTGGGGACGCCAATGAAAGGACCTTGTCTCAGGGTCTTTTCATGGGTGAATATGGAAGAAGTCAATTTTCAAACATTATACGACTTACAAGATTATGAAACCTTGGTGAAGCGAACCGCGGCATTAAAGGATTTGAATATGATTCGATATCATATCATTGGTCTTCTTGGCATGGGTGCCAATCAAATGGTCCTCAAAATTTTGCTATTAAAAATGCCCATCATTCAAAAAGCCTTAACGGTCTTTCTGAAAATTCATTATGAAATTCTAAAAACCAACCGTACCTTTCCAGAACACACGATGTTGTTGGAAGCTTATCAAAACCTACCTTATCTCAATCAAGAAGTTGAGGATTGGATTAGCCAAATTAAAATACTGTTTCAAAAACCACCCCATATTCAAATCAAAGAAACCACCCAACTCTTTATCGATGCATTTGAAAAAAAAGATATGGAGATGCTAATCGACCTGATACCTCAACTGAAACCAATTCATTTGTGGAGTTTAAAACAAACCATTAAAGATTTACTAACGAAAGCTTACCCACAAAGAATCAAAGGCATGCTTGTATTAGCGTTGATTGATGCGCGATACGACGAGGTCATCAGCATAAAAAAAGGTGAAAAAACCTTAAGTTTTAATCCGATTGATACCGTAAATCCATTCAAAGATGGGACTTTTGAAGGTTATCAATCTCAATTAGACGGGATGATAAAAGATCCTTCAGTTAGACAAATCGCTTATTCCATACTCAGCACCTACATGTTGACGATGGTGCCGTTTGAAATTGATCCAGAGTATTATTTTTTTAGGGCTCTCACCGACATTGCGTATGCATATCTGAAATTAAAAGCACCTAAAATGGATGAAGAAAGCTCAGAAATTGCATTAATTGAAAAAAAACGAAGGCATATTGAAATGATGATTAAAATGTAATGGTTGCCTTGCCCTGGGGTGATTATTGTATAATTGAAAAGTTAAAAGAAAGAGGCACTTATGCAACATCAAGTTAAACCACTCGAAAATTCCCGCGTTGAAATAACCATGACCTTCACCACCGAAGAATGGAAAGTCGCGCAAACTCAAGCATTTAAAAAGCTTGCTGCCGATGTAAAAGTCGATGGCTTTCGTCCAGGCAAAGCCCCTGAAGCCATGATTCGAGCAAGACTCTCACCTGGAAAAATTTATGATGCTGCAATCAATGCCATCCTTCCCCAAGCTTATGCTGATGTTTTAAAAGCGGACAAGCTGACACCATTAAGCCGCCCAGCGGTGGATGTTGTTAAAGTATCCGATACAGAGCTTGTATTAAAAGCAATTGTGATTTTAGTGCCAGAAGTCAAGGTTAAAAAATATAAAGATTTAGGGATTAAGCGTAAACCGATCAAGGTTTCAGATGCAGATGTGGATGCGGAATTAAAGTCAACCCTGGCTCAGCAAGCAACGCTCATCTTAAAAGATGGTCCAGCAGCGATGGGTGACTCAGTCGTTTTCGATTTTGAAGGGTTTGTGAATAACGTCGCTTTTGAAGGTGGAAAAGCAGAAAATTACACCCTTGAATTAGGCAGTGGTCAATTCATACCTGGTTTTGAAGAACAAATGGTGGGTTTAAAAGCTGGTGATCAAAAAGATTTAAAGGTTAAATTCCCAGAAAATTATGCCGCCGAATTAGCTTCCAAGGATGCCATTTTTAAAATAAAGGTCCATGAAGTTAAGAGTAAACAACTTCCCGAACTCAATGAGGCTTTATTTACAGAGATGAAATTACCCAACGTTAAAACGGAAGCCCAATTCCGTGACTATTTAAAACAAAAAGTAACCACCTCTAAAACCCGTGCAAGTGATGATGAGTTCTATTCTGAAATTCTGATGAAAATTACCAAAGAAGCTGACATTGATTTACCTCACGAAGCCATTCATGAGCAAATGGATGCGATGAAAGCTGATTTAGAAGAAAAATTAAAGCAACGCAATCAAACCATGGAGCAATATCTTAAAGCTAATAATTTAACCGATGCAAAACTCCATGATCGTATGCATCAACAAGCTGAAGATATCTTACGTGCGAGTTTAGTGGCGAACAAAATTGCAGAACAAGAAAACATTGAAGTCACAGACGAACTTGTTGACTTTGAAATTGCTAAAATTGCCGAACAATACAAGATGGAGTTTGCAAAAGTTAAAGAGATTTTAACGCCGAATATTTCAAGATTCCGAGCAGAAATCCGCGATCGATACATCAAAGAATTCCTCATCAAGCATAACTCATAGGCTAGATTATCTAACTTTCTATTACCTTAGCACTTATCACTTGCAAGTGCTAAAATCCTTGTTATAATGTTTTTAGCACTCAAAACAATTGTTTGCTAAATGGAGGCATTTTATGAAGAAAGAAACGTATCAATTACCCTTATTGATTACCCGTGGGATGGTTTTATTTCCTAACCAAGCCCAATCTATAGAAGCAGGACGTCCTTTTTCCGTTGCCGCGATTGATGCTGCCAAGGTAGATGGAAATGAGTTAATTTTAGTCACCTCGCAAAAGTCACCAGAGATTGATGAACCATCCACGAACGATGTATTCATGGTAGGCACAATTTGCAGAATGTCTAATATCACCTCGTTAAAACGTTATACACGTCTAAAAGTGTTACCGATTGCCCGAGTGCTAATCACAGAAATTAACAAATCAGGTGATACCTGGTCGGCAAAAGCGGAAAAACTTGACGATGTCATCGGTGACCACAAGACTGAAGTTGCCCTTGTCAGAAATATCATTACATCTTTAGAAGGTATGCAGGCGGTCACGAATCGGTTACCGAGGGAAGTGATTGGTCAGTTGTCCAAGGGGGTCGCTGCCACCGATATTGCAGATATTCTTGCAAACTTATTGCCAATGCCTGTTGATCAAAAACAAAAAGTACTAGAAACCCTTGAATTAAATGAACGTTTAAAAATGGTGCTAGATGCTGTCAATGAAGAAAAAGAAATTGCTGACATCGATAAGCACCTTCAAGAAGAAGTGAGAAAATCAGCAGAAAAAAACCAAAGAGAATATTTCTTAAGAGAAAAATTAAAAGCAATTAAGACGGAATTAGGTGAAAATCCTGAATCCTCAGATTCTGAAGAATCGTTATTAAAACGCTTAGAATCTGGTCAATATCCTGACCACGTAAAAGCGAAAGTAAGAGCAGAATTAAAGCGTGGTGAAATGATGCCTTCAAGCAGCTTAGAAGCCTCTTTAATTAAATCTTATGTCGAACTGATGCTTGATTTACCATGGTGGCAACGTACCAGTGATAATGATGATTTAGTTAATGTCCAAAACATTTTAGACGCAGATCATTACGGTTTAGAAAAAGTTAAAAAACGGATTATTGAATACTTAGCCGTTAAAAAAATGACGGGTAGTTTAAAAGCGCCTATTTTATGTTTCTATGGGCCACCAGGGGTTGGTAAAACTTCCTTAGCACGTTCGATTGCCCGGGCTTTGGGTCGTAAGTTTTTTAAAGCCTCACTCGGTGGTATCAGTGACGAAGCTGAAATCCGTGGTCATCGTCGTACCTATGTCGGTTCGATGCCCGGTCGTATTCTCAATGGGATGAAAAAATCAGGTGTGGTTAATCCTGTATTTTTATTAGATGAAGTTGATAAGTTAGCTTCATCCTACAAAGGTGATCCTGCTTCTGCCTTATTAGAAGTGCTAGATCCTGAACAAAACTTTGCCTTTAATGATAATTATATTGAAGAACCCTATGATTTAAGCAACGTGATGTTTATTGCTACGGCAAACTATTTAGAAGATATTCCTGCCCCATTGCGTGATCGACTAGAGTTAATTGAAGTCAACTCTTATACGGAAGTTGAAAAAATCGAAATTGCCAATCGGCACTTGATTGAAAAACAATTACTTGCCAATGGTTTAAAGAAAGAACAAATTTCCTTTTCCAAAGAAGCACTTTCGGCGATTATCGAATTTTACACCCGTGAAGCTGGGGTTCGTGAACTTGAAAGAAAAATTGCGAGTATTTGCCGTAAGGCTGTAGTGGACTTACTCAAAGACAATAAGATTTCTTCGATCAAAGTCACCCCTGCCGTTGTCAGAAAATATCTAGGCGTTGAAATTTTCGATAACTCCAAAAAAGAAAAAACCTCACAAGTCGGTGTCGTTACTGGTTTAGCCTACACCCAATATGGTGGCGATATTCTTCCTATCGAAGTCAATCACTTCCCAGGATCGGGCCGGTTGGTGCTTACAGGAAAACTTGGTGATGTGATGAAAGAATCGGCAACCATTGCGTTAGACTATATTCAAGCGAATGCGACGAAATATGGTATTGATTCGAAAATGTTTAAAGAACGTGATATTCATATTCACATTCCGGAAGGCGCAGTCCCCAAAGATGGACCTTCTGCAGGGGTGACGATGAGTGTTGCGATTATCTCCGCTTTGACTGGTCGCCAAGCTTCGAGTGAAGTAGCGATGACAGGCGAAGTTACCTTAAGGGGCAATGTTCTAGCCATTGGTGGTCTCAGAGAAAAAACCATCGCTGCGCTTCGTAGCGGTATTAAAACTGTTTTGATTCCCGACGAAAATAAAAAGAATGTTGATGATCTGGCAAAAGAAGTTAAAGAAAACCTAAAAATTATTTATGTCAAAAATGTCGATGAAGCAATCGAAGTGACCCTATCTGCTTCGGTGAAAGCGTAATGGACTTTCAAAAAACAACTTTTGTAAAAACGGTGGTGCGGGTCGAAGACCGACCCCGTTTTTCTTTACCTGAGATTATTTTTATCGGGCGATCAAATGTGGGTAAAAGTTCATTGATTAATGCTTTAACAGGTCAAAAAAAGTTAGCTAAAACTTCGGCAACTCCAGGTAAGACAAGGCATTTAAATTACTATATGGTGGATCATCAACTCTATTTAGTGGATGCTCCTGGATTTGGTTACACGCAATATGGCAAGCAAGAAATGGAACGTTTTGCCGAACTGATGCAACCTTATTTTTTGGAAGCTAAACCTAAATTAGGATTGTATCTCATGGATAGTCGCCGTGAGATTTTGGAAACCGATGTTGAGTTTATTCAGGAATTGAATCGATTCATGAATGTTTTGATTGTTTTTACAAAAATAGATATGCTCAACCAAAAAGAACAAGCGGCACTGCTAAAGCAATTAAAAATTTTAGGATTACCTACACAAGATTATGCCTTTGTTAGTCGTAATAATCCCCGTCTAATTCATAAATTAAAGGACCAAATCCTGAGTTATATTTTAAATCCAATCACAAAACCTGAATAATTTGTTGTATAATTTTTTTGATAAAAATAGTACATCATCTATTCTTTACTTAGAAAGCCTGGATTGATGAAAGCAGGTTAGAGAACATGATGGAAGTCGTTTATCATTTCAAAACGTCACCTCGCGATAAGAGGTTTGAGTGCATGCTCTAACGCATGAATTAAGGTGGTACCACGCATCGAATGCGTCCTTATCGAAGGACGTTTTTTTATTTCTAGGAGGCCATTATGGAACTAGCAAAACGATACAACCATCAAGAGGTGGAAGAAGGTAAGTATGAGCATTGGCTTAAACTGCGCTTATTTGCGACGCAACCTCAACGAAAACAAAAATACACGATTGTTATTCCGCCACCGAATGTGACAGGAAAATTACACTTAGGTCATGCATGGGATAATACCCTCCAAGATATTTTGATTCGTTTTCACCATAGTTTGGGAAAAGATGTGATTTATTTACCAGGGATGGATCATGCCGGGATTGCTACGCAAGCCGTGGTTGAAAGTAAACTTAGAGAAAAAGGAATATCTCGTTATGATTTAGGGCGAGAAAATTTCCTCAAAGAAATGTGGAAATGGAAAGACGAATATGCACTTAATATTCGTCGCCAATGGGCTAAATTAGGTTTAGCATTGAATTATGATTTGGAACGCTTTACCCTGGATGAAGGATTATCGAATGCTGTCAAAGAAGTATTTATCAAACTTTATCAACAAGGCTTAATTTATCGTGGTGAGCGCATTATTAATTGGGATCCTGAGCAAAGAACAGCCCTTAGTAATGTTGAAGTAATTCATAAAGAAATTGAAGGTAATCTTTACTATTGTCGCTATCGTTTAGTGGATGGATCGCAAACATTAGTCGTAGCCACCACCCGTCCAGAAACCATGTTTGCAGACGTGGCCTTGGTTGTGAATCCTCAAGATCAGCGATTCATCAAATTAATAGGTAAGCGTGCCATTAACCCTAGTAATGGCCAATCGATTCCAATTATTGCTGATGCGTATGTTGATGTTGCTTTTGGAACTGGGGTGATGAAATGTACACCCGCGCACGACGCCAATGACTTTGCAATTTCAGAAAGACACAAACTTGAACGGCCGATTTGCATTGAAAAAGATGGCACCATCAACGAGCGAGGTCATCAATTTAAAGGTTTGGATCGATTTGAAGCTCGCAAACAACTTGTGCGTTATATGGAAAGACAAGGCAATCTTGAAAAAATAGAACCAATCAAGCATGCGGTTGGCCATAGTGAGCGCAGTGATGCGATTGTAGAGCCTTATTTATCTAAACAATGGTTCGTCAAAATGAAACCCTTGGCGGAAAAAGTACTTGCACTTCAAGCAAGTGAAGATAAAATTCGTTTCTTTCCGAATCGCTTTGAGCAAACCCTACAACAATGGATGGAAAAGGTTGAAGATTGGTGTATTTCTCGGCAATTATGGTGGGGTCATCAAATTCCTGCTTGGTATCATAAAAAGACTGGCGATATTTTTGTCGGTGTTGATGCGCCCAAAAATATCAAAGACTATGAACAAGATGGGGATGTTCTGGATACATGGTTTTCTTCTGCTTTATGGCCTTTTTCAACTTTAGGTTGGCCCAATTCAAATCAATTGTTAAAAGACTATTTTCCCACTTCTACGATGGTAACAGGTTATGACATTATTTTCTTCTGGGTGGCAAGAATGGCATTTCAATCGCTACATTTTTTAGGCAAAAAACCTTTTGAAGATGTGTTAATTCACGGTATTATTCGTGACGCGCAAGGTCGAAAAATGTCCAAGTCTCTCGGTAACGGTGTTGATCCAATCAAAGTGATTGATCAATACGGAACTGACGCGCTAAGAATTTATTTGGCAACGAATTCAAGTCCAGGCCAAGATACAAGGTATATTGAAGAAAAAGTTGAATCTCAAGCAAATTATTTGAATAAAATCTGGAATTCCGCTCGGTTTATTTTGAGTTACTTACCTGAGAACTTTAAACCCTCTCGTTTATTGAAAGAACATTTGGATGGAATCCAAATTGGCATTTTACAGCGATTAAATCAAGTATTGGAACAAGTGAAACAGAATTTATTAAAATATGAAATTGGTTTCGCTTCCACATTAATTTATAACTTTGTATATGATGATTTTTGTTCTTGGTATTTGGAGTTTTCAAAAGTCACCTTAGGCCGCGAGGATGAAGCAAGTAAACAAACCACCCTCAATGTTCTGTATCATATTTTGAAATCGATTTTAATCATTCTGCATCCTTTTGCACCTTTTATCACCGAAAGTATTTATCAACAATTACCCCAACATCAAGCTTCCATTTATATGGAACTTTATCCTTCGACCATGGTTTTAGGTCAAGAAGATCCTAGTTTTACCCTCGTTCAAAAAATGATTGGTGATATTCGCACTTATAAAGTTGATCACCAATTAGCACCGAATGCAAGACTCAAATTAAGGATTGCTGTTCACCAGGAAAATGTTTATCAAACCATTCTTCCTTATCTTGAAAGATTTAGCTTTTCATCCGTTGAAAAGCTAGCATTCAATCAGGTTAAAACACCGACCATGTCGAGTTACTTGTATGCACAGGCATCGATGGTTATTGAAGAATTGATTGATCCGATTAAAATGAAAGCGCAATTAAGCCAATCGCTCAATCAAATACTTGCCGAAATTCAACGCGCAAAACAAATGCTTTCTAATCCTAAGTTCCTTGAAAAAGCTCCACCGCAAAAAATCAAAGAAGAGCAAGATAAACTTGCCCTATACCAACGTCAGTATGATGAAACTAAAGCCAAACTTGATAGTCTAAAGTTCTAAGTTAAGTTAATCGCCTCTATTGAAAAATAGGAGGCAATTCTGTGGAAGAACTAAGTTTTGAAGAACTGGCGACCCTTGAAGGCGGTGAACCCGTATCTTTGGCCGCAGTTATGGCTATTATGATAGTTGCGATATCTGCTGTCATTGTTTATCGCATTTTTATGTCCTCAAGTGGAAAGGCTACCATTCCTGGCGGTTTCCAATTTGAGTGGAAATAAACGCATCGCAGATCTAGCGCCTCTAGAAAGGCCTAGAGAAAAAGCATTTGCCTATGGTATTAAACAATTATCGAGTCAAGAGTTAATTGCATTAATGATTGGATCGGGTGTCAAAGGACATTCGGCACTTTCAATTGCAGAATTGCTCATTAACAAGTATGGAAGTTTAGTGGCATTGATGAAAATACCGTTGCATGAATGGTTATCGATACCAGGGATTCAAAGAACCAAAGCGATTCAATTAATTGGTATGTTTGAACTATTTCAAAGAATTGAAAAGCAAGAATTACCACATGTGAAACTCAATGATCCAAGTAAAGTTTATCAGTGTTACCGTCTACGTTTGGGCAGTCTCTTACATGAACAGTTAATTATTGTTAAATTAAATCACCAGTATCAATATACCAGTGAAACCCTCTTTCGCCTTGGCTCACAAGCATCCTTACAACTAGATTACCGTGACTTGTTTGTAGATCTATTGAAAACTGACACCAAAAAGTTCCTTTTACTACACAACCATCCTTCCGGAGATGTTACCCCATCTCAAGAAGACATTCAAACGACAATCGCTATCAAACGAGAGGGACAAAAATTAGGTTTTCAACTGATCGATCATTTAATCATTTCTTTTCAAGGTTATTACTCGATGAAACAAGAAAAAATTATTTGAGTTTTCGTTGACGATATATCGTGACTATGCTATATTATTAACGTTGTTGCCTCACGAGCTACAACCGCTTCTCAAGGTTGAAAACGCATCGAAAGATGGACCGTCAGAGCGAGTCTGAGTGAAAAGGAGGTTTTTATGTACGCAATCATCATCACTGGTGGTAAGCAACTTCGTGTCGAAGTTGGTCAAAAGATTTTCGTAGAGAAACTTACTGCCGAGCCAGGTGCCAAGGTCACCTTTGATCAAGTCCTTTTAGTTGCCGATAAAACGGTAAAAGTTGGTAATCCAACCATTAAAGGTGCTTCGGTTACAGCGAAAGTTGAAAAGCAAGGATTAAGTAAAAAACTTACGGTTTTTACTTATAAATCCAAGCACAATGTTCGTCGGACATTAGGTCATCGGCAACCTTATACAAGTTTAGTGATTGAAACCATCAACGGGTAACCAAATCTATGATACAAGTCACCATCATCCGAAGTAATCAACTCTATCGAATGATGAAAGTGACCGGTCATGCGAATAGCGCACCCTATGGCGAAGATCTTGTATGTGCTGCGGTATCCGCGATAATGACAGGTGGAATCAATGCTTTGAATCACAAAGCGGTGAGGGTAAAAAACAAAGAAGGTTTAAGTGAAATTCAAGTCACCGAACCGCAGGAACTAACAACTCAATCCGTACTTCATGTCATCTCGACTCAATTACAAACCATCGCGAATGATTATCCCAAAAACATTCGCATTCAAACCAAGGAGGAAAAACTATGAACTTATTTAAATTAAATCTTCAACAATTCGCATCTAAAAAAGGTGTGGGTTCAACCACCAACGGTCGTGACTCAGCTGGTCGCCGATTAGGGGCTAAAGCTTCAGACGGACAAACCGTCTCTGCTGGTAGTGTGATTTACCGCCAACGCGGGACTAGGATTTATCCAGGACTCAACACCAAAAAAGGTGGCGATGATACAATCTTTGCAACCAAAACTGGGGTTGTTAAATACCAACGTTGGGGAAAAGATCGAACGAAAGTTAGTGTCTTAGAAGCGACCGTAAAATAATGAAATAGACCACGCCTAGTGGTCTTTTTTGTTATAATTAAATCATGAAATTAATTTCTATTGTTGTCCCAATGTACAATGAGGAAAAAGTTGTTCCTTTGTTTTTTGCCGACATTAATAAAGTATTAGAAAAGATAAAAAATTATCAATTTGAAATCGTGGTGGTTAATGATGGCTCTAAAGATCAAACATTGGCATTGTTAAAAGCTCAACAAAAGTTGCAAACCAATCTTGTCATAGTCAATTTATCGAGAAACTTTGGTCATGAACCTGCGGTCGCTGCTGGGATTAAAACAGCAAAAGGTGACGCGATTATTCCCATGGATGCTGACTTACAGGACCCGCCAGCATTAATTCAATCTTTACTTTCAAAGTTTGAAGAAGGATTTGAAGTCGTGAACGCAAAACGAAAGGGTCGCCATGAAGATACTTTTTTTAAGCGTTTTTCCGCGATTAAATTTTATCAATTTGTTGCAAAACTCTCTGGAAAAATTAAGATTCCACAAAATGTTGGCCATTTTAGACTCATTTCAAGAAGAGTTGCAGATGAAGTGAATCGATTATCCGAACGCAATCGCGTTTTTAGAATTGAAGTTCCTTTTGTTGGTTTTAAAACCACAGAAGTTTTATTCGATCGGCCAAAACGAGTCGCTGGAGAAACGCACTACAATTTAAAAAGTATGCTTAAACTTGCTGTGGATGCGATTGCTTCTACGACGAGTGTACCTTTAGTATGGCCTGTGCAAATTTTCATACTAGTCAGCTTTACATTTGCTTTGAGTACGGTTCTACAAATCGTTTCCATTTTCTTCATCACGTTTTCAGAAACGATCATTTTCACATGGTTGCTTGCGAATTTGATTCTGCTTTTATTTACTTTGTTGTTTTTTGTACTTTCGATTTTGTCATTATATTTATCCCGTGTTTTTATTGAAACACAAAATCGCCCTTTCTACATTATCGATGAAGTAATTGTTGGTCGATCTTAATTATGTTTATTGATCGTGCTCAAATTACTGTAAAAGCCGGAAAGGGTGGCGATGGCGCTATCTCTTTTTTAAGGCTCAAGTTTATGGAATTTGGTGGTCCTGATGGTGGTGGCGGTGGTCGAGGCGCATCAATTTATTTTCAAGCATCACGGTCAGAAACCACGTTATATAAATTTCGATATCAACGAAAAATAATTGCCTTAGATGGAGATAATGGTCAATCCACCGATCGGTATGGAAAGTCTGCTCAAGATTTGGTTATTTTGGTGCCGATTGGCACCGTCGTTTATGATGACGAAACCCAGCAAATCATTGCCGATTTATCAGAGGATGGTGAAAAGGCCCTTATTGTTAAAGGTGGCCGAGGTGGTCGTGGTAACGCCACCTATAAATCCAGCGTCAATCGCGCTCCAAGAATCGCAGAAAAAGGGGCTCCGGGAGAAGCAAAAAAAATAACCATTGAACTTAAATTATTAGCCGATGTTGGCATTGTTGGTTTTCCCTCTGTTGGTAAAAGTTCATTATTGAGTGTGGTTTCTAATGCCAAACCCGATATTGCAGATTATGAATTTACCACATTAGTTCCGCAACTTGGTGTTGTCCAAAGACCAGAAAAAGCCCCCTATACCATTGCCGACTTACCTGGATTAATTGAAGACGCTCACCAAGGAAAAGGATTGGGTTTAAATTTTTTAAGACATATCGAACGATGCCGAGTTTTACTTCATGTGGTTGACATGGCTTCCCATCGAGATCCTATATATGCTTATCAAAGTATTTTAAAAGAATTAAAAGCCTATGCTGAAGACTTGCTAGAAAAACCCACCTTGATTGTCGCTTCAAAAATGGATGAACCTTCTGCAGAAGCAAACTTAAAAAAATTTAAAACTTTTTTAAAACGCAAAAAAGTTTACCCAATCAGTGTCCTTTCGAATGAAGGTGTA
>JACCDP010944056.1_pt1 | contig 12107 bp, 12 predicted proteins | sample 7445841 | NCBI WGS metagenome assembly JACCDP01 (sample SAMN15323441, study PRJNA562643) | freshwater metagenome | isolation source: river surface water | place: USA:Blue River Watershed | collected 2017-08-17
GGTGCAGGTGAAGCTGGTGTTGCCACTAAAAGAGTATTAGAGCATGATGGTCAAAATCATATTAGCATTTTAGCTTTTGTAGATGATGACCGTAAAAAAACTAAAAAGGCACTCGATGGTGTTAAAATACTTTCCTTTAGCGACCTAGCTGCACTCGCTCAAGAAGAACCCATCGATGAACTTATTATTGCCTCTTTTACCATTACAGCAAAACGCAAAAATGAACTTGTAGATTTTTGTTTAAACCACGATATTAAAGTACTCGTTGTTCCGGCATATAGCAATTGGACGGAGGGTAGTTTTTCAAGTAGACAACTACGTACCATTAATATTGAAGAATTATTAGAGCGTGATCCTATTCATATTAACAATAACCAAATACGCGCCCAAATAAAAGGAAAGCGTGTACTAGTTACTGGTGCTGCAGGTTCTATCGGGTCAGAAATTGTAAGACAACTTATAATTTATAGTCCAGAGCTTATAGTGCTCTGTGATCAAGCCGAAACACCACTACATAGTTTAGAACTTGAGTTGCATGAAAGCGGTAAAAAAGTTAATTGTATTTCTTACCTAGCAAGCATTACCAACGAGGCTCGTATGCGTCAGGTTTTTACCGATTTTAAACCACATTACGTATACCATGCTGCTGCTTACAAGCACGTACCTATGATGGAGCTTTGCCCAACCGAGGCTGTGCGTAACAATGTATTTGGCACTAAACTTATTGCCGATTTAGCTGCAGAATATCATGTAGAGCGTTTTGTAATGGTAAGCACTGATAAGGCCGTTAACCCTACTAACGTAATGGGTGCGAGTAAACGACTTGCCGAAATTTATGTGCAAGGTTTAAGTAAGCATATTAGCCATACAAAATATATAACCACTCGTTTTGGCAACGTACTTGGTTCTAACGGATCTGTAATTAATAGGTTTAAACAGCAAATAGAAAAGGGTGGGCCTATAACTGTAACACATCCTAACATTACGCGTTATTTTATGACCATACCTGAGGCATGTCAACTGGTATTAGAGGCGGGTAGTATGGGTAATGGTGGTGAAATATTTGTTTTTGATATGGGGCAGCCAGTAGCCATTGCCGACCTTGCTAAAAAAATGATTCGTTTATACGGCCTAATCCCTAATATTGATATTGATATTGTATACAGTGGACTCCGCCCCGGTGAAAAGCTGTACGAAGAGCTTTTAAACGATGGTGAAAACACTGGCAATACTTACCACGATAAAATAATGATAGCAAAAGTCCGCGACGTTGCATTTGAAGAAATTAAAGATCATTTTAATGCGTTGGTTACACTCATTAATCAGGCCGAAAGTGAAATGTACTTAGTTGCAAAAATGAAGGAGATAGTGCCAGAGTTTGTGAGCAACAATAGTGTGTTTGAGAAGCTTGATATGGGTGGGAAAGTGATAGGTATAGATTAATTCTAATAGTAAAAGACTATGAATGATATTCATTAATGACTTTGAGAATCATAGTAAATACTGTTTTATAGATATCCAATACAGGAACTTCTAATTTATCAATTTATTTAAATCTTGTCCTTTTCTAATTGAGGAGACTAAGATCAATAAGAAAATATACATTTTAGCTTTTTTTATTCTATAAAAAGTTGTCATTAGTACTTTTTAATAACTTAATCTTGACTCTAAGGGATGATTGTTGATAATTCTATAAAAAGTGTTGCATGGAGTGCTTTGGAGCGGTTTTCTGTTCAAGTTTTTCAATTTTTGACAAGTATTATTCTTGCGAGATTAGTTTATCCATCTGAATATGGTTTAATTGCAATGTTAACAATTTTTATAGCAATAGCTCAATCTTTTGTTGATAGTGGATTTTCAAGTGCATTAATTCAAAAAAACAATAGGACTGAGATTGATTATTCTACTGTTTTTTATTTTAATATAATTGTTTCCTTTTTTGTTTATATAATTTTGTTTTTAATTGCTCCTTTTATCGCAATATACTTCCGAGAACCTAAATTAGAAATAATTTGTAAATGGATGGGCTTGGGTGTAATTATTCAGGGTTTATCAGTTGTCCATGTAGCTAAATTGACAGTAATGCTTGATTTTAAAACTCAGGCTAAAGCTTCATTATCTGCTGTTATAATTAGTGGTTTTTTTGGGGTATATTTAGCTTATAATGGGTATGGGGTTTGGTCACTTTTGTTTCAATATTTGTTCAATAGTTTATTAAATACTGTTTTTTTATGGGTATTCACTAAGTGGGTCCCATTATTTAAATTTTCCATCCGTTCACTAAAAACTTTATTTTCATTTGGCTCTAAATTGCTGCTATCTGGTCTCTTACATACTTTATATGTTAATCTTTATTCATTGGTGATTGGAAGAAAGTATACTTCAATGCATGTTGGTTTCTTTAATCAGTCAAGCCTTATAGCAAGATTTCCATCCATAAGTTTAATGGCAATAATCTCAAGAGCCATTTATCCAATCCAATGTAAAGTGCAAGATGAAGATGAGCTGTTGCGTAGTTCATTTATTCAATATTTGCGAATGTCTTGTTTTATTATATGTCCCATTATGATTGGTTTGGCAGTCCTAGCCAAACCATTAGTATTATTACTCTTAACTGAAAAATGGTTACCTATGTCGGATTATTTGTCTTTATTGTGTTTTGCATATATGTGGATTCCTTTATTGGTTATGAACAATCAAATTTTGCTTGTAAAAGGGAGGTCTGATTATTTTTTAAAGGCGGAAGTAATAAAAAAAATATCAGGGATTTCAATCCTAATTATATCAATACCTTTTGGAATAAAAATGATCTGTATTGGGTTTTTATTCTATAATTTATTTGAAATATTTATAATCATCTTTTTTTCTCGAAGAGTTACAAGTATTAGCTATTTTGAACAATTTAGAATAATATTACCCTTTTATTTATTGTCGATTTTTATGGGTATTATTATCTACATATATACTTCTATTTTTCAAAATATATTTATGCAAATAATTTTTGGTTCATTAATTGGCATTCTAGTTTATTTTACTCTAAGTAAATTGTTAAATATAAAAGAATTCATTTTTTTGTTAAATAAAATTAAGGATCTAAAGTTGTTATTTTGACTTCAGTTTAATATATCCCCCCCCCCTTTTACAATAAAGCATTTTCTACTCAATAGCTGTTTATTAATTATACCAATCTTTTTCCCTGACGATATAATCTAATCTGACCATTTTTTTCATGAATATTTTATTTTTATATCAAGAAGCAATTAATCCGTTAACTGGTGGTGCCGAGAGAATCACTTTTCTTTTAGGAAAATATCTCGAAAGTAAGGGGTATAAGATATATTTTCTAGGATTAAATAATAAGAATTTAGTTAGTGATGAAAGACAGTTTTTCTTACCAAACTCCAAATCTATTCTTTCAAAAGAAAATATTGACTTTTTTCAATCTTTTCTTTTCGAAAAGTCAATAAACGTTTTAATTAATAAAGGGGCTACAAATCCCGAAATTTCAGCTTTATCTTTTTATTCAAAAAATAATGGAGTAAAATTAATTTCTGTAATACATAATTCTGTTTTAGGCGGTATTAAAAATTTTAGTTCAGCTCAAAAAGCACGATTCAAAAAAATGGGCATTGAATTATTCTTGCCTTTGACTGACATAAAGTTAATTAATTATATTATATTAAATTTATATAAGTACAAATACCAAAAGCACTATCGTAGATTATGTAGCATATCTGATTTTGTTGTTTTAGAATCCGAAAAATTCAAAGAAGAACTTTCTTTTTTATTAGGCAAACATAAGGCGCCGGCGAATGTTATTGGTATTCCTAATTTTATCATTCAGGATACACAAGAATCTAAAACAAAAGAGAAAGAAATTTTATATGTAGGCAGAATTAATACTTCTCAAAAGAGGGTAGACTTATTATTAACAATATGGTCGTATTTGCATAGTGAATTTTCGGATTGGAAGCTAAAAATAGTTGGTGGTGGCGATGAGTTAGAATCAATTATAGAATTAAGTCATCAAATGGGCCTTAAAAATATTTTTTTCTATGGTTATAGTGATGCTAAGAAATTTTACGAAACGGCTTCTATAATTTGCTTGACTTCATCATATGAAGGGTTTGGGTTAACACTTATTGAAGCAATGCAATATGGTGTAGTCCCATTCTCTTTTAATTCTTATTTATCTGTTACTGATATTATTGATAATAATATTAATGGAATGATAATTAAACCTTTCGATACAAATGAATACGCAGATAAGTTAGCTTGGTTAATGTCAAATGGTAATGAATTAAATAAATTTTCAATAGCTGCAAAAAAAAAGTCTAAGCTGTTTGACTTGTCTATTGTTGGCATTGATTGGTTAAAACTTTTACAAATCTAAATGCTAATCCCTTTATTAACATTATCTTATTTTTATATTCTTCATTTAATATGGAAAATTAAAACTTTAAGATATGATAGTTCAATAAAGCTATTAGCAATATTTTTTTCTTTCATATTTTTACAATTGCTTAGAATACATGGACAAAACATATTTCCAGATATCCCAAATTACAATTTAATTTTTAGAGACATAAAACCAATGTCATTTGTTTTGGAAAACGGCTATGGGTTGGAATATTATGAAGAGAATGAAAACTTTACGGCACTTTTAACTGTGCCAATCGAACTTGGTTTTTCGATTTTTATTTCCGTATTTAAAGTTTTCTCAAATAATTTTAATTATTTTCTTTTTTTAATTTCAACTATACAATTGACAACTTTTTATTTTTTTTGTAAAAAGTGCAAACTAAATATTATCACGTCTTTGATGGCTTATGTAGGCCTAACTTATGTAACTTTTCAAATAGGAATGTTAAGACAATCCTTAGCTTTTTGTTTTTTTTTGTTAGCAATAATCTATGGACGAAATAAATTATTATTTATATTTTTTATTATGGTAGGTTTTACATTCCATCGTTCAATATTATTCTGTTTAATTTTCTTTTTTTCAAGACTATCTTTTAACAGAAAAATCGTCCTTTTTGTTTCATTCACTTCCCTAATTTTATACCTTTTTGAAATTGATGTAATTAGTCAAGTTTTCTCTTCAATTAGTTCAATAGAGAGTGCTGAATATAATAAAATTAATTTCTATTTGAATGTTGACAGAAGTAATAATTATTTAGGAATCGGTTTCTGGGAGAGGCTAAGTTTATTAATCTTAATAAATTACGTTTATCAAGATTTAGTAAATCGTGGTTTAATGAATACAATGAGAAATTTGTTTTTTAATCTGTCTTTTTTTTTAATTATACTTCAGCTGGTTTTCTTTGCCTCGCCAACAATTACAAGTAGGTTGAGATATTATATTGTTATATTTCCCGTAATTTTTCTTTTCGAATATATTAAGTTGTTAAAAAATAATTCTTTAAAATTATCTTTTGAACTATTGTTATTTTTTTATCTTATGCTCCAATTAAATTTTCTCAGTACTTATTTATTGAATAATATAATCGTATGAAAAAAATCATGATAGTTTTTGGAACTCGTCCAGAAGCTATAAAAATGTGTCCCTTATTATTAGAATTTAAAAAATATATCAATCATTTTGATACGATTTGTTGTGTAACTGCTCAACATAGAGAAATGCTAGATCAAGTATTGAATGTTTTTGAAGTAATTCCTGAATTTGACTTGAACATTATGATGAAAGGCCAAGACTTAAGCGATATAACTTCTAGAATTCTCACGAATATGAAAGATATTTTTAGGCAAGTTCAACCAGATCTCGTATTCGTACATGGTGATACAACAACTTCAACTGCTACAGCATTAGCAGCTTACTATCAAAAAATCCCTGTTGCTCATATCGAAGCTGGTTTACGTACCCATAATATATATAGCCCCTGGCCAGAAGAGTTAAATAGGCAAATTACAAGTAGAATTGCCTCCTATCATTTTGCACCTACATTCTTGAGTAAATCTAATCTAGTAAATGAAGGTATTAATAGTAATCACATTTTCATAACGGGGAATACGGTAATCGATTCGCTCTTATTTGTAAGAAATAAAATTAATCACAATGATGATTTGCAATTAATGCTAAAAAATACGATCAAAAAATCATTTTATAACCCTGATAGACTTTCTCACGGTAAGCGATTAGTTTTAATTACAGCACACAGGAGAGAGAACTTTGGAGAAGGTTTTATAAATATCTATAAAGCTATTAAATGCCTGACATTGAAGTATCCTGATGTTGACTTTGTTTTTCCAGTTCATCTAAATCCACAGGTACGTAATCCAATAGGGGTCGTGTTCGAACAGAAAATTCCGAGCAATTTATTTTTTATTGAACCTTTGGATTATTTGTGTTTTGTGTATTTAATGGAAAAGAGTTTTTTAATTTTGACAGATAGTGGTGGTATTCAAGAAGAAGCCCCTAGTTTAGGTAAGCCAGTATTGGTAATGCGCGAATCAACAGAAAGACCCGAGGCTGTTGAGGCCGGAACAGTAAAAATAATTGGTACAAATGAGGATAGGATTATTATTGAAGTATCAAATTTGTTGGATGACAAAAATTATTATAACAAATTTAAAGAGACTATAAACCCTTATGGTGATGGTTTTGCAAGTAAACGTGTTGTTGATTTCATTTTAGATGAAAACTAATTTTGTGTAAAGTTTTTAAAATAAGCTTTATATTCTATAAAAAAATAGAAAATATAACTTAATCATAGATTATTTCATATATTTGTTTTTTCACTATGTATATTTTTTAATTTAATCTAATGACATCAATTTTTTCAAGAATCAACAATGTAATTTTATGCAACTATATTCATAAGAGTGAGATTAATGAATACAGATCTGATTTAAGTTCTGAAAATGAAATTCTACAGGGTTGTGCTAGAAAACTTGCTGGCGATATAATTGTTGCACCTCACAAACATTTACCAATTGAAAGAGTAACCTTAGGAACCCAAGAAGCTTGGGTAATTTTGGAAGGCAAAATTCTAGCAAAAATTTACGATATTGATGACACATTTTTGACAGAAGTGGAATTGATTTCAGGAAGTTGTATGATTTTTTTTAATGGAGGTCACTCGCTAAAAGTACTTGAACATAACACATTTTTTTACGAATTTAAAAACGGACCATATTATGGATTTGATAAAGACAAGCACAACATTTAATGACAAATGTTTAATTACAGGTGAAAAGATGTATAAAATTCTCGATTTTGGCATGCATCCATATGCGGATACTTTCTTATCAGAAATGCATCTTAATTTGTCAGAACCTGTTTTCCCATTAGAATGCTATTTGAATCCAAATTCAGGACAAATACAATTAGGATATATTACTAATGCATTTGATCGCTATAATTTGTATGCATATTCGTACACATCGTCTAACTCAAACTTTGCTAAAAAACATTGGAATTCATATCACGAATCTTTAGTTGAAAAGTTTAATATCACAGATTCAACCATTGTAGAAATAGGAGCCAATGATGGATATTTAGCCCACCTTTTTTTGAACGAAAAAAATAATGTTATTGCCGTTGATTCATCAAAGGAAATGTGTGAAATCGCCAAGGAAAGAGGTCTCAAAGTATATAACGAACTTTTTAATTTTCACTGTAGTGAGACAATTATTGCCGAACATTCTAAAGCAAAATTAGTTATAGCAAACAATGTTTTTAATCACTCCAATTCTCCCTTGGATTTTGCAAAAGGAGTTAAAAATTTATTGAGTGATGATGGAATTTTTGTATTTGAACTGCCTTATTGGGGTAGTACGTATGAATCAGATAAGTTTGATCAAGTTTATCATGAACATGTTAGTTATTTTACAATTAAATCATCATACAATTTATTGAAGAAATCTGGTATGGATCTGATAGATTTTGAAATTGTTGATTATCATGGTGGTTCTATTAGAGTATTTGCAAAAATTAGTACGCCAGGTTTTTCAAATATTAAAGTTTTGGATTCAATAAGAAAAGAAGAACAATTAGGGCTTTTCGATCCAAATACATATGTTAACTGGCAGAATAAATTACAAAAAAATAGGGATTTATTTTTAAGTAATTTGTATTCGCTTAAAGTTAATAATCCAGACATTCCTATAATTGGAGTAGGTGCTGCTGCAAAAGCGAATACATTCCTTAATTATTATTGCATCAATAAGACTATAATTTCTTACATAACAGATAGTTCATCTCATAAACAAGGTAAATATACCCCTCTGACTCGAATACCAATTGTTGATGACATGGTTTTCGCAAACTACACAAAAGTTTTTGCGTTAATTTTATCTTGGAATATATCCAATGATTTAAAAGATGCCCTTAAAAAAATAAACCCAAATATTGAATTTATAAAAATTTACAATGAAAACAATTAATTTATTGAAATCAAATAATGCTCCACTAGAAGTGTTTAAAGATGATCGTGGTATAATTGCTGATGTTTTTTATGAGCATAATATTAATCATGTTGCAATAATTTCTTCAACTCCAAACGCACTTCGTGGAAACCATTATCACAAAGAGACTACACAGCATATTTTGATAACTAAAGGTTCATTGGAATATTGGTATAAGGATTTTCATAGTAATGAGCCTCCCAAAATGTACTTAGCTGTAATCGGTGACTTAATCTCTACACCACCATATGAGATACATGCATTGAAAATTACAGAGGAAGGCAATGAATTTGTTGTGTTTTCTGAAGGTAAGAGAGGCGGGAAAGATTATGAATCCGATACATTCAGAGTCGAATCTATTATACCTGTTTAATGAGTAAAGTTTTGATTTTCGGGGCTAGTGGAGGATTGGGCTCTTGTTTGGTAAATCACTTAAATCATTCCAATAAAGAGGTTATCTCAATATCTAGAAATGACTTGGATTTTAATTCGAAGGATGCTGACAAAAATATTTCTAAATTAATAGAACAAAATCAACCTGATATTATAATCAATTGTGCTGGAATTCTGGGAAATAATTCTGTCGATTTCAACAAAATTTTCAATATAAATTTAAGATCAAATTGGCTTATTTCTAGTTATTTCATTAACAACCAAACTTTTACAAAATCAGTCAAAATTATTTTTATTGGATCAAGTGCTTATCAAAAAGGTAAAAAGGAATATATATTATACGCTTCTTCAAAAGCAGCTCTTTTCAATTTATTCGAAGGAGTTTCAAGCTTTTTCGAAAACACAAAAATTATTTTCGGATTAGTAAATCCAACAAGAATTGATACGAAAATGATTCAACATTTTGAAAAAAATCCAAATTTTGAGTATTTAGATCCTAATGATGTTGCATTGCAAATAATTGATTTTATTTCTTCTTTAACGAAAAGTAATTACATAAATATAAATAAATAGTATAAAAATGAAAACAGCTTTTATTACTGGCATTGCAGGTCAAGATGGTAGTTATCTATCGGAATTATTACTTGAAAAAGGGTATAGAGTAACTGGTATTATACGTAGAAATTCAACAGTAGAACACCAGAGAGATAGAATAAGTCATCTAAATAATGTAGAAATAGAATACGGGGATTTACTCGATCAAAGTTCATTAGAAAATGCGCTAATTAAATTTAAACCTGATGAAATTTATAATTTAGGCGCACAATCGCATGTACGAATCAGTTCTGATATACCACAATTTACTGTGCAAACCAATGCTAATGGCGTATTAAATTTACTTGAAGCGTATAAACGAGTTTGTCCAGGATCTAAGTTTTATCAGGCAAGTAGTTCTGAAATGTTTGGTTCTTCGGTTGATGAAGATGGGTATCAGAGAGAGACTTCAAAAATGACCCCTGTATCTCCCTATGGATGTAGTAAAGTATTTGGTTATAATATAACTCGATATTACAGAAATGCTTTTGGTTTGCATATTTGTAATGGTATTTTGTTTAATCATGAATCTCCAAGGCGAGGCTCTAATTTTGTAACCAATAAAGTTGTTAAAGCTGCTGTTGAAATTTCTTTAGGTTTGAGAAAGCAATTGGAATTAGGAAATATGGATTCATTTAGAGACTGGGGGCATTCTAAAGATTATGTAAAAGCTATGAATCTAATACTTCAAAACCCTAATCCTGGTGATTGGGTTGTAGCTACTGGTGAAACTAGATCAGTTAGAGATATGTGTATTTATGTATTCAATAAGTTAGGATTAAACTACGAGGATTATGTAGTGCAAAATGCTAAATTTTTAAGACCTGAAGAATTACCTTATTTAAGAGGAGATTCTACAAAAATTCGGACAGAATTAAATTGGGAACCAGAATATACCTTTGAAACATTAATGAATGAGATGATAGAATTTTGGCAAGATTATTTTAAAAATATAAAGTAAAAAGAGTATAATTCTTCAAAAAGGTATAATTACCACATGACTCTATTAGATGTAAAAATAATTCAGCTACCCAAGCACGAAGATGTTAGAGGTAACCTATCAATTTTAGAGGGGAATAATCATATTCCCTTCAAGATTAAAAGGGCTTATTGGATATATGACGTACCCGGAGGATGTATTAGGGGAGGTCATGCCTTTAATTCGCAAGATGAATTTATAATCGCTTTATCTGGCAGCTTTGATGTTATTGTTGATGATGGTCAAAACCGTCAAACTTTTCCGCTCAATCGATCTTATTATGGTCTTTATGTCCCAGCCACTCTTTGGCGTGAAATGAACAATTTTTCAACTAATTCTCTTGCCTTAGTTTCAAGTTCTACTCTCTATGACGAAATGGATTATGTAAGAGATTACAAAGTGTTTGCAAATAGTAAAAACAATGAAAAATAGTACAGTTAATGAGTGTAAAGTCATTGAGCTCACTCAATTCAACAATCCAGCTGGAAATATTTCCATCATTGAGGAGTATTCTAGCATTCCTTTTGCTATAGAACGTATTTACTATCTCTATGATACACCATGTAGTAAAAGTAGAGGAGGACACGCACATAAAGAACTTTCTCAACTGATTTTAGCTGCAAGTGGCAGTTTTAATATTACATTGAACGACGGCGCTAATTCTAAGACTTTTTTTTTAAATAATCCCAATCAAGGTTTACTAATTGTTCCAGGAATATGGCGTGAACTTCGTAATTTTTCATCAGGGTCAATCTGCTTAGTTTTTGCTTCTCATAAATATGATTATTCTGACTATTTAAGGGATTATCAAGACTTTATAAGTTACAAAAAATGATACATCCATTATCAGATTGTATGTCAAATAATGTACCAAGTAATAGTAATATTTGGCAGTATGTGGTTATTTTGCCAGGCGCAATAATTGGACAAAATTGTAACATTTGTGCACATTGCTTTATTGAAAACGATGTTGTACTTGGAAATAATGTTACAATAAAATGTGGGGTTTATTTATGGGACGGAATTACAATTGAGGATAATGTTCAGATTGGACCAAATGTAACCTTTACAAATGATAAACATCCAAGAGCTAAACAAGAGTTCAAATTGCAAAGAACTCTCATTAAGTTTAACGCCTCAATTGGAGCAGGCAGTATTATTTTAGGAGGTGTAACAATTGGAGAAAATTCTATGATTGGAGCAGGAAGTATTGTTACTAAAGATATTCCAGCAAATGAATTATGGGTTGGATCTCCTGCAAAATTTGTTAGATTACTAAACTATTAATATTCACAATTTATAATAGCTTGAATTAATCTAATTGATTCCCACGACTGAGTGTATTACAATGATTAATAAATTAATATCGATATACCCTCATTTTAATTCATTTTTTTAACACATATTAGTTCAAATTTACTTAAAGCTTTTTTGGGGAAGAAATAGCTTATTTATAGGATATTTGTTCCTTTTGATGAGATTTAGATAGAATTTCTATTTGCTTTAGAAGATTTTCGACTAACTTCTAATTTATTTTCTAATCCTGTTCATCTAGTTAGATTCTGGAGAATGAAAAGTATATTAAACATGGTATTATGACAAGAGTATGTTATTTCACTACAAAACCTTCAAATGACATAAGAGTATTTCATAAAGAATGTTCTTCTCTAGTTAAAGCCGGATTTCAAGTTTATTTGGTCACCCCTAACGCACC